>Ga0126375_10000080_pt1 | contig 19361 bp, 22 predicted proteins | sample PanSoiMetPlot_14_FD_109577 | JGI IMG/M metagenome (GOLD analysis project Ga0126375, IMG submission 109577) | Tropical forest soil microbial communities from Panama - MetaG Plot_14 | ecosystem: Environmental > Terrestrial > Soil > Tropical forest | place: Panama | collected 2016-02-17 | reverse complement strand
CCGATAACAAAAATGATATATAACCATTAATTTATGATGGAGCATCCCATGGATAGACCGAAAACATATATCGTCCCATATTTTCGACCATTTGTAATTTTATTTTTTGCTGGAAATGTTTTAAATACAGAAATCAAATAGTGTCGAACAAGTCTTGAATCCTAACGAAAAAATTTCTTACCATGTAGATGCACTCTTTGGTAAAGGTGTGTCAGGAGTTCTTCCTAAAGAATTATCATTCTCATATTCTAGGAAAACTGGAAGAATAAAGGATTTTGGAACGAATGGACGACTTATCGGTACGTTAAGATCGGATGGAGGGATTGCTCTTACTATTTTTGGCGCTTCGATCTTATTAACTTGCGACAATTTTAAGCATAATTGCATAATTCCAAAAGAAGAAGCTATTCCATTTGTAAGCGAAGGAAGATCATTATTCTGTAAACATGTCGAATGGTTCGGCTCAAATATCAATATTGGGTCAGAAGCGGTGGTCATAGATAAAAATGACTACGTGCTTGCCGTAGGAAAGTCGGTCCTTAGTCAATCACAACTGTTAGGTAGAATAGGAGATGTCGCAATTAAGGTTAGAGAAGGAATAAAAAGTAGAGGAGACCAACAAAACTTATGATGCGCGGAAATCGCGATATGAGACGAATGTTGGACAAAATGGGCTTAAATATGCAGGAACTTTCCAATATTGAGGAAGTGATTATTAAGACAGATACGAAGGAAATTTTTCTGATAAAACCTCAAGTAATTGAAATGAAAGGTAAAGACAGTACCATCTTTCAAATAATTGCCGCAGATATAGAAGAAAAAGAAAGAGAAGTTCCTACTTTCAAGGAAGAAGATATTATTCTGGTGATGCAACAAGCTTCAACTTCAAGAGAGAAAGCGATAATGGCATTAACTGATACTAAGGGAGACATCGCGCAAGCGATACTAAATCTCACGACATAGAACTATCGTGTGACAGACTCACAAGTCACTTTCTAATGCAGAGTTAATATATGGTGATAGGGACTTCTGATTCAGGATAATGTCCTCTGTAGAGAAAATCGTTAATGTGCTGTCTGAACTGGAAAAAGATATCGAGAGCTTATCACTGAAAGTTCAGGACATGAAAAAGAGAATTCTAACCAACTCTGACAAGGAAATATCTGAACTTCGAGAAAAAATAACAGAAATTGCAAAGACTGAATCAGAGAGAATAATCTCAGCTGCTAAACAGGAAGCAGAAGAGAAGTCGCATAAAATTTTGGCAGACGCAGAAACCAATCTGACAAGCCTTAAGGAAAATACTAAACTCTCATTTGATAAATCAGTCAAACTTGTAGTTGATTCAGTATTAAACAGAAAAGATACGAGTGAGGCATAGTAAATATTTTTAGATTAAGCCATAAAAATTTAATAAGAATTAAAATTGAGTATAATTGAATGGAAAGCCCTTAGTACTAGGATCGAATCCAAATCAAATAGTGGTAGCAACAGTTGAGGGTCGACCGTATTATAAAATTGTAACCATGCTAAAAGCTATGAATATTGGTTTTTCGTCTCTCTCTCCAGAAGAAGCTTCGCAGACAGATGCAAAAATAATTATAACTACAAAAGAGGAAGCTTCCTTAATTAGAAGACAAGGCCTAATGTATGATTTTCAGTTAGATACATTCCCACCACTCTTTAAGGCAATGCTGTTAAAAAATTTGAATGGCAATTATACAGAAGACATTTTAGTAGTAGGGGTTGATCCTGGAATCAGGATAGGAATTTGCGTACTTTACCTACACTCAGAATTATACAGTACAGTCCAGAGCTCTTTAAGGAAGGCAGTAAAATTCATACTAAATATAATGTCCTGCATAAATTCCAGTAAGAAAATACTCAAAATCGGGAATGGAGATTCAACTATAAGTAACCAGATTGCAAAAGCAATAAAGAATCAAAATAGATCAGTAATAATAGAGATCGTAAATGAATTCGGTACTTCTCAAAATATCCTTCCAAATTGCCGAGGAAATAAAGATATAAAATCCGCAAGGTCTATAGCACTTCGTCCTGGTCGCACATTCCAGATAAATTAATAGTTAGACGCCCTCCTAGTTACTCGTACATTAGATACCTAATCAAAATTATACCAAGAATTAAAGATTTTTCGATAGTTTTACCTGATAATAAAGGAGATTTGAATTGAAATCAAATGATTTAGATATGTTGACGTACTTCAAAACTCCCAGTAGCATTGGACGGAACCCACCAAGGGAACTTTATTGAGAAGAAAATTACATTGAAATCAAACAGAGTTTTCCTATTAAAATTCATCGAATTCTATAATGGTTGTTTTGTTTCTCTTTCTGAGGATTTGTGCAAATTAGGCGGTATCCATGTTTCAATCGCATCCAATAATAGGACTCAGAGTGCTAAAGTAATACCGAATATTAGAGATCCAATATTTATGAAGACTTTATCAGAAAAAATTTCGTTAATGATTAATGGAATAGTAATAACGAACTTCAACAATAAAAATCCATTGTCATTGAGCGAAATGCAAGAACTCATGAACGAAGTTTTAAAACTAATGGAAACAAAAACAAGTGATTAGGCGTGAGAAACACTAGATTTGAGTACAGCAAGATCCATGGATTTACAGATTTTATAAGTCAATTAGAAAAAACAAATCAATTAGTAAGGGTAAAAAAGACTGTTAATCCAAAATTTGAACTAGCAGCTATAGTAAGCAAATTGGATAATGGAAAGGCGGTACTCTTTGAATCAATAAAAGATAGCAAGCTAAAAGTTGCTGCAAACGTTTTAGGGACAAGGAATAGGGTTGCATTATCAATAAATTCAAAAAATGAAAATTTAATACAAGAGAAGATTGACGGAGCTATAAAGACTAGGTCCGAAATAACAAATATTGATGATACCAGTAATTGGGACAAAATCTCAAGGAACTTGTTTGATTTGCCCATAATAACGCACTTTGAAAAGGATTCAGGAGCATTCATAACATCTTCTCTAGTGATAGCCAAAGACGCTGAGACTGGAAAGCAGAACTTATCAACTCACCGTTTGTTGAGATTGGATAAAAGAAGATTGGCCATAAGGATGGTGGAAGGGAGACATCTACACAAATGCTTTACTGGTGCCAAGGAACATAACGAAGACTTGCCTGTCTCAATAATAATAGGTGCTCATCCAGCTATTTCTATTGCAGCAGCCTACCAAGCGCCGTATGGAGAAAACGAATTGAAAATTGCAAATTCATTAATGAATAATAGATTGAAAATAACCAGATCACCAGGGACAGGTCTATATGTTCCTAAAAACGCTGAAATTCTTCTGGAAGGAAGGATTTTAGCAGACGAAACAGCTGAGGAACAAATGGTCGAAATGTTAAGAACTTACGATTTTAAGAGAAAACAACCTATTTTTGAATTAGACAAAATTTACCTAACAAACGATCCCATCTATCACGACATATTGCCTGGATATGGAGAACACAGATTGTTGATGGGACTTCCAATAGAATCTAAGCTATTCCATTTCGTTAAGGATGTAGTTTCTGGTACCAGGGCAGTACATCTAACTGACGGGGGGTGTAACTGGTTAGTTGCGGTCATTCAAATAAGAAAAAAAATGGAAGGAGAGCCAAAGAATGCCATAGTCGCAGCATTTGCAGGACATCCGTCTCTAAAAATTGCAATTGTCGTAGATGATGACATAAATCCAAGAAATCCATCAGAGGTAGAATATGCAATTTCGACAAGATGTCAAGCAGACAAGGATCTATTGATAATTCCAAATTCAAAGGGATCAAGTTTGGATCCTTCAAGTGATCAAAATAATCTTCTAACTACTAAGATAGGGATTGATGCTACTTCGACACTTTTAAAATCAAAAGAAAGGTTTGAAATTGCAAAAATACCAGGCGAGGAAAAAATCAAACTTTCAGATTACATGTAAGTACCTGAAATTGTCAAATAAGTATCTAAAATTAATGCTAGGAATTTGACATTTTTTATTTTATAAAATAGATTAAATATCCAGCATGCACATATTTCTGAGTACATGTCATGAAACCTAACAATTTCGCAATGAGAGATTGGCATCTTGAACATGTTGAAAAAGTCATTCTTCGCTACATGAAGGGAATTTCTCCTGATGCATCTTCATTTGAAAAACGCAATTTTAAAAAATATAGCACTATTACCAGCTGCTCAAAACAAATAGAATACGATATAAAACATGGAGTAACAGCACAAGAAGTAGCTGACTTGATGAACAAAATAAGAAACGATGCAAATTATTCTGAAGTAAGACAAAACCAAGGGGCTGTACAAAGATTAGACGAATTAGAAAGACAGATAAACTCGCCAAAGAAATTGGGGTGGTAAAAAATTTATTCCTATATGCATATTTTAGAGCATCATGGCTGAAAATAAGTTTGTTTCAGGAAACATTATAGTCGTTTACTGTAATTTCGTAGAGTTAGGGTCGGATGGAATCTTGCCGCAGCATATCTTGGAAAGAATAAAGGTTTGTACCAAAGTATATGAACGAATCATGAAATCCAAGCCTGATAAAACTGATACTATAATCAAAGTTGTTGGTAACAATAAAACATGCAATTTAGTAAAAAATAATCTTTTGACTAGTGGAGTTGAAGAATCAAAAATAATAATAGAAACCACCTTCAAAAGCATAGGACACCTATTTTCAGTACTTATTGAAGACATAAAGAAAAGGCCCAATCCTCCTGTAATCTATTTTATTTCATCCTACCAACAAAAAGACATTTTTGATTCAGCCAAGGAAAGCTACAAAGGATATACGATTCAATTTGAAGGGGCATTTGATAAAAGACCTGAGGCAAAAATACAAGAAGATAGAAAAAGGGAAAAGGTAAGCAAGGGATTTACAAACGTTAAGGAAAAGGGCAAGAACAAGGTAGTCGATCTCCTTTTAAATTATATCTTTCCCGAAAGTAAAAAATAAGGTTCACAAGATTTAATATCCAGACTATCATCGCATAACAGATATGCGGTCATCGTCTAGTTTGGTTAGGACACTGGCCTTCCACTCCAATAATATGGAGAAGAAAGCCCGTAACCCGGGACTCTATTAAATTGGGCGGGAATTCAAATCCCGGTGACCGCAGTTTAAAATAAGTAAATCATTTGGAATCTATTTTCAATGTGCTATTATGGCTTCCAAATACCTACCATAATACGAAAGATCGTTTTCAAAATTTGAAACAGTGAATGAACCAATCTAAATTTAATTGCCACTAGACCGTTATGTGCTAAGAAAATTCTAGCTATAAGGAATAAATGTCAATAACCCTCAAAATAAAATCAGAATTGAGTAGATAATGCCAAGATTTTTATATTATTAGCTTGATACAAATCTATCTTTTGTCTCAAATTATTAATCTTCCAAGAACTATGTACAAGAACAAGCATGAGTTATTTGAGCAAGTCTTTCAGGCTATATTAAAAAGTGGCGAAGACGGGGTTTTTCAAACTGAAATCTGCAAGGAATTCTCGCTCGATAGCAGAGATGGATCAAGACTCGCGGGAAATCTTGAAAAACAATCACTTATTTCTCGTGAAAAAATTTTGCATAAAGGCAGATGGACATACAAACTAATTGTGAAGAAATCAGCCATCGCCGAATATAATAGAAAACCAATACAAATTGAATGTGTCGAAGGAGCTCCATGCATTAGCTGTAGTTATCAGCATTCATGCTCCTCTGAAGACGAAACAAGTCCATATAGTCCTGCGAAGTGTGTTTGGCTTGAGGAATGGATTGTTGCGGGATTCGAAAAGACGTACATTAAGAACGAAAAATAATAATAATTTAGTTCTGTTACCTTAAGTTGCTACTAAATGCAACCGGATATATTGTAAATGCCGAGTCTATTTGGGCAGTGCCGTTGACATTCCATTGTGTGGCGTTGGATACAAAGTTTCCGCTATGTAATTTATCAAATAATAATGAATTAGAACTAATACGGCTCAGCAGTATTGTAGACTCAAGTGTAGTTGGTGAATTTGGATACAATTGTGGCCTCCCATTTGGTGGTATATCTTCATATGATAGAATTCCATTACCCAAATGAGTATTATTTGCATTGACACTATATTCAATTCTGGAAGTTGACAACGCTTTATCACCTTGGTTTAGTATCCTAAAAGTTACTTTTAATGGTATGGATTCATTAACGATACTGGATTTGTCAATTGTAACGTTTTGGATACCTATAGTTACATCTTTTACTTCACTACCACCCTTGAGCAGATCGGGAATAACAGGGAATAGTACAATAAATGCCACGATGGCAACAATTACACCTATAAGAATAGCTCTTCTAGACCCGATAAACATAATCACGATTATTTAGGCATAAATATAATCTTAGTCCAGAAAGATTACAGCCAAATAGTTAAGTACCCGTGTACTTTACAATATTGGCTAGAACAAATAGACTAAAATAATCTTTTGAGTATAGGATTTACAATGGGGGGAAAAACTCTTGCTTCTATCGTCATAATTGCTGTGGTTGCTATTATTATTATTTCTTTGACCATTTTTAGTAGAAATCAATTATCTAATGATTTTTCAAAAATTGGTCTAGCCAACATCAATATTACAAAGGCAAGCATTTTTAATCAGGAAGCGCTCAAGGATTCTAAACCACCGGAATTATCAATTAAAGAAGTTAAAGCTGGAAATGTAGATAATGGCACCGAAAACTTTTCAATCAAATTTAATGTATTCAACCCGAATAAAGGTACTGTCATACTTGAGTCGATTTCATACAACGTATATTCTAATTCAACAAGAATCGCTTCTGGAGATATAGGGACGCGACCGGAGGGTTTAGTTGATTCTCAGGATAGTATCTTTCCAATCATTGGAAACGGTACACTCATTCTGAAGGATAAGAAAATAATCCAAACTAACAAGGATCTAAATATGTCCCAGATTGCCAATAAAATTAATAGCTCAAACTTCGTTGTGAATGGATCTTATTTCTATAAACAAACTGGTAGTTTTCAATCCACAGGCGGTGAACAGCAATTCAGGTTAAATTATCCACATCAATGAACGCAAAAATTAATTCAGAAAAAATTAAATGTTAATCGTTTTAATGTATGTCGATATGGCGGACTCGTATCTTATGTATGGTATTACAACCGGGGCTTTTGTAATATTCACTGCTATCTTGTTTGGGGTTAGAACAAGAAGAATCAACCAAATGATAAAGATGTCAAGAGAAAACAAACAAAAATCTTGACAATTACTTTTTCTTCCCGATAGCTAAGAAATCTAGAGTATTATCTGAGTCTTTTTGTTGTCCAAAGCACCTTTGAAAATACTTGCACGAAAAACATAATTCGCTTGGTTCTACAACTGGTGTCTTTTTTTCTTTAAGTAATAGGTACAGGATTCTTGCTCTTCGGACAACCTGTTCGAACATTCTTTTACTTTTGGACACCCTAAATTCAACAAATTTTCCTTCAGGAGTAAAGTAAACTATAAAACCATTTTCTCTGTCGAAAATAAACATGCCAGCATTAGTGTAAAGGAGATCATTTGGATGAGGATATTCCGGTATTTTGGAAACTGATACAAAATTAACCAACATCTCATTGTCTATAAATAAATCAACTGTAACGTAGATCGTCAAATCGTCAATCTTATACTCTTTTGTTATGCCCTTCAGAAGACTTGTAATCGAGCTTTTATATATATTTGTCAATGCGTCTGAATATTCATCTACAAAGGGATCTATTCTTTCAAAATACGATAATCTACTACAACGTGTTATCTCTAGTACGTGTATGCCATCTAAGTCGTGCCCTACTTTAAGGCTATTTGAAATTTTAAGCAGCTCATCTTCTATCAGTTTGTGGAAGTTCCTACCACCGAGCATCGTTCCTCATTAAAAAAAAGCCCTATTTATATTGCTCAGGTAAACTAGATTTTTTCCACGAAAGTAAACCAAGGGAGAATGTCAGTTATAAAATGTTCAATAAATTTTAAGTGAGATGTAATATTATATGGTTAAAAACCAGATCTTATAGGATCTCCTGGTTTCATTAATTCTCGCAACAAGATAGTTGCGTACGAGCCTGTTGGTATTTTGAATTTTACTATCAGGTTTTCAGAATACGAGAAATCATTTACTAATAATGGTAATTGTCTAAATCCACCTTCTACGCTCAATTCCTGCATCTCCTTTATGTAGAAATTTTTGGCAGAAATGTTTTCCTCCCGCATTATGATAGACAATTTATCCTCAAACCGTCCCTCTTTGGTTTTGAACGAATAACCAGGCAGTTGCATTGCAGGAACCAAGTTTGAAGCATCGTTATTTGTATACTTCATTAATTTTCCCAAAGCCATTTGATTTTCTAGCTTGAAACAAAAATCATTTTTGAGGCAACAATTAATAGGTTCCCCATTCCTTAACATATTGCTCAGGCACTTGTTAAATAAGTATGCCTGGTAAGCATGAACGAATAATCTCCTTATATTTATTGGAATTGATCTTAACGCATGTTTGTATTCTTTCCCATCTAAAAGGGATCGCAATAGATTCCGTTCGAGATCCATCCCTTTTGGAATATCTTTCATAACCTGTGCATAATTTTTTGGATCATGACACTTTTCTCTTATTTCCTTACTAAATTGCGTATCATATTCCGTCGTATGGCACAGAAATATTTCAACTGCTTTCCTAAAATTTTTATTGATAATTTCTCGCCCAACTAAATGAGTGACGAGCCTTTCACTCCCAAAGCGTTGAAGACCATAGTAGTTCGGAATATTTCCTATTTCAGTAACAAATTCAGAAATATCATTCCTGAGTGGATTTGAAATTCTTACCTCGAATTGGTTTCCCATAATATGTGATTTTTTTATAGGTCGTTTTGAATATCCAAGTAATGATAATTTTGTATGCGCAGTCACACCCACTCTAAATTTTTTGCCTTCACATGTAGCGTATTGACTGGTAGCAGCTTTAGAATCCTTAATTCCTAATACTCTAATTTTTGTGCCTAGCTGATTGGATATCTCAATAATGGCGTGATTCGAATCTAACCCTCTTTTTTGTAGAACCAACAGAGGAAATCTATAAACATTGTCAGCATTCTTTGAAATATCTTTTAAAATTGGTTCAACTAATAATTCAATGACATTAAAGTCTTCATACCTTTCTTTTATTGCACCTTCAATTCCATCAAAATTTGTAGAGTAAAGTTCGATTCCGGCCATCCTGTCAATATTCGGAACAGCTTTGCCCATGGTTTGATGAGATTGCAGAGCATTATCTTTATTTCTTGTGGAATTCATTAGAATCCTAAATTATTGTTCTGAAAGTCCTGTTACGATTTAATACCTGCTATTCGGAGACAAACTCAGATCTATTATTGAAGTAAATTCTTGAAAAGCTTAATATAAGATTTGAGACAATTGAAAATGTGGGTAGATTAGATTCGAATCCATGTAGAAAATTTGTAATATGTGAAAACTGTCTCTACTCTGATAGCATATGCATGTTTTACGACGCACATAGATATTGTCTAGAATGTTTGTGCGATCATGCGTGTTGCCCAGCATGCAGCTCAGGCTACCATGCGATTATGATTGCAGACTAGTAGTTTTTAACTCCGTTTGGAGAGTTGCTGGTAACTAGTTGAGTTAATGAATTTCATACTGTGCTATTTTCACCTTGTTCTAAGGATTAAAAATAAAGAATTTATAGATAGAAGACTAGAAATAATATATGGGTGTAAGTCGGTACGTGGCAAAAGAGATTATGAAGGAAATCGGCAATCGTTCTAGAGAATTTTATGAGTTTGTATTACCACCAGTTGATATTTATGAAGACGGCGCAGAGCTTGTTATCATAGTAGACCTTCCTGGATTTCAAAAGAAGGATATCCATGTAAATATCTCAAAGGATATTCTTACGATAAGAGCAAACAGATCTATCGACATAGAATCGCACGCCATTCATTTTAACCAACGTCCAAGCAGAATTGAGAAAAAAATACCCCTCCCACTTTCAATCCCAGAAGATGACAACGCAAATAGTAAAGCGGATTATGCAAATGGGATTTTGAAAATCAAGATACCTATATCTACGTTAACAAATGTACCAATAACTTGACGGATACGACTTGATTTAGTTACAAAAAGGAATCGCTCCAGGCGATTCTTTTAGAATAAATATTAAAATAAATCAATCTAACTTAGTTCAGACGAAAGCGTGTGTCATAGTCATATTATGATTTATATGCTATAAACTTCGTAGTCACAATCTGTTTGGAAGCCAATAACATCCTAACCATGCTACTATGGCTGGGAGAATTAACATTATCCAGTTGGTTGCTTTCCTATGGTGCAGAACATCTAGCGACTAGATTTGGTGCTAGGTTTGTTGGAAGAACATTGCTTAGTGTAGCAACAACACTTCCTGAAATTGCCATAGTTGCTTATGCAGCATCGTCTGGATCCTATGGTGTTGCATTGGGCGCTGGTTTAGGTAGCAATATCTTAATGATGACTTTGGGATTAGCAATAATGTTCTTAATAGCAACAACACGTCTTTCAAAAAAACCAACTAAGAAAATCAATGTTAGTTCATTTAAACTGGATAAAATTTTTCTGCTGGTTACAGCAGTAATAAGCGCACTTTTATTTATTGACGGGTATCAATTCATAGATGGAATAGTATTCGGAGGTCTATTCTTAGGATACGTCTTTGTTGCTTTTTATGAAATGAAAAAAGAAAAACGAATAGAAAAGGAGAAATTTAGCGAAGAAAATAGTAAGGCTTTACATAACATTAATGGTCCAGGCAATCACAAGCAGATTACAAAAGCAGTGATAATCTTCATCATAGGAACCATTGGTATCTTCTTTGGTGCCGAACCCTTCATAAAGTCGCTGGAAGAAGTATCCATTGACGTTGGCGTATCCGCAATAATCCTTTCAGTGGTAATAAGCCCTATCGCAGGTGAGATGCCAGAAAAAATTTCGCTGATGCTTCTTGCCAGAAAGGGCGCTCAAGGCACGTCAATTGCTATAGCCAATGTACTGGGATCAAAGATATTAAATAATACCCTGTTACTAGCCTTTGCGATATTTGGCGCCATTAATCACAGTGGAATAGGGATTACGATAGAGCGCAGTCCAATATTATCCTTCCAAATGGTACTTACAACAGTAGTCACAATATTTGCCGTGGGTTTATTATTTAGAAAAGAAGTTGGTTTAAAAACTGGGTTGATACTTTTAGTAACGTATATAGTGAGCATAGGATTGCAATTTATTATAAGCTCATAATTTTATTAGATTACTATGATGGAGGATAATTAAAATGGAATCACCGTTTTTTGAAATCGTTTATAGAACTATCAACCATATGGGTCATCTGCTTCTTCGGATTTAGTACTATTGTTACGATCTCCTAGTAGTACGCTAATATCGGTATAAGAATGGTTTCTAAAAACAGTAAGATTCAGTTTATCTCCTGGGTGTTTATTTTCATCAATATATGACACTAAATCCTCCATGTACGTAACATTATGATTGTCAACTGCAGTGATAATATCGCTACCATGTTTATCTCCATATTGATCAGTGGTACTTCCACGAAGGCCTGCTTTGTCAGATGGCCCGCCCTTTGTTAATGAATCTACGTATACTCCCTTAAAATTTCTGCTTAGATTTTCAAAATTTTCTGTTAATTTTGATGTTAAAGTTGTAGCAGACATTCCTAGCCATGGATGTGTATAATTTCCTTTTGTAATAAGTACAGGTACTATTTTAGAAATAGTGTTGGAGGGAACAGCCAAACCAATCCCAGAAAATCCGCCAGAATCTGACAATACACCAGCAGTATTCATTCCGACTACTTCCTCTTTCATGTTGAGCAAAGGTCCTCCGGAATTGCCTGGGTTAATTAACGCATCTGTCTGAATTACACTTGGAATACTGAATTGTGATCCTTCAGTTGATATCAAGCGACCTTTCTGACTTACAATACCATCAGACATCGAGCCAGCCAAACCATAAGGATTTCCTATTGCAATAACTTGATCGCCTACTTCTAAGGCTGAAGAATTTCCTAATGCCAACGGATGTAATCCTGATATATTATCTGTGATTTTTATAACCGCTATGTCGTTAAATGGATCGCTTCCTATGACTGATGCTACATATCTGTTACCATTTATGAAAGTAACATCTACATTTTTAGAACTGTCTACGACATGATGATTAGTGATTATCCGACCTTCCTTATCGAATACAAAACCTGAACCCAGACTGGTTACATTTTTATCCCCCGAAGAATCTGCTGCGGTTGGTTTATTCTCTCGAGTTATTTGTACAACGGATTCTTGAACATCTTTAAAGATCTTGCTTATGGAGTCCGAAGTAGATTTTTTTTTACCCACTGTTTGTGCGAAAATTTCTCCGTTTCCCGTGTGCCATAATAAAAATGATGAGATGAAAAAAATGGCTACTAGAATTATAAAAAGTTGGTTTTTCATATAAAAAATCCATAATAGTAATCATATAGACTTTTCTATTGATCTAATCTTAGAAACTTGATAACACGATTGGGTTTAGATCAAGGCTCATGCCGCACGGGAGTTGAAATTAGGGCTTAACGATAACAGATCTTATAAAATTTGGCAGACAGATTAAGATGAGAAAATTGGAAGCAAACATAATGCTACCTCATGTCGATCTTTTGGTATTTTTCGCTCAGTTTTATTTTAAGTTCGTCTAATTGATCAGATACCCATTTAACAAAGCCATCGGTCATTTCTTGAGGTATTTTTCTTTTTTCAGCTAATACTAAATATCCTTCAAAGATCTTTGCATAGACAGAGTTACATACAATCATGTTTGCCAGTGCGTCTGAGACAAAGTCATCACTTTTGCTTTCTATGAAATTTCGCTTAAATAGATTTAAAAGGTATTTGGTACGTCTATCTATTTCATTTTGATCCATTCCATTTGCCGTTGTAAATTTGCTCATTTCCACACAACTAACTTGATATTCAGTTATTAAAATATTAATATCGGCAATTTTTGGACTGATGTCTATTGCTGAATTTGTTTTAAAAGAGACTAGTTATAACAACTATTTAATATTATTAGTAGTTTAGAGTCTTCAGTGTTTAATAGGATTGTTTCGTTTCTACCAAGCGCTACAGAGATTATATACTTGTTGGGATCACAGGATTTATTGTTTGGAGTTACCCATCAATGTGTTTGTCCCGCCGAAGCTAAAAGCAAACCTCAGATAATAAGTTCTTCATTTGATTCAGAGTCAAAGACAAGTTTTCAAATTGAGGATAAAATACAAGAACTTTCACAAATGCAAAATGATCTTTTTATCATTAATTTTGATCTGCTAAAAAAAATTCAACCCGATCTTATTATCTCACAGGAATTATGTGTTGTATGTTCACCTCATAACAAAGAACTGAACAAGACGATAAAATATTTGGACTATAAACCGCAAACTCTAGTTCTGGATCCCCATAACGTTGAAGAGATAATAGAAAGTATTATGATTATCGCAAGAGCTGTCGGTAAGGAGGAAGATGGTTTAAGGATCAAGGATTCTCTGTACAGAAGAATCGAAAAAATTTCTAATGCAATAAAGTTTAAGAAGCCAAAGGTGATTTGTCTGGAATGGATTGATCCGATCTACATTTGTGGTCACTGGGTTCCCCAAATGGTTGGAATTGCTGGAGCGATCAACGGAATTAGCAAGGTTGGAGAGCGTTCTAGCAAAATAGATTTTTCCCAAATAATCCAATTTGATCCTGATATCATAATTCTTTTGCCGTGCGGATTTGACCTTAGTAAGGTATTTCAGGAATATAGTTCCCTACAAACGAATAAACAATGGCAATCACTCAGAGCCGTTCAAAATGGCATGGTTTTCGCAGTAGATGCTCTCTCATATTTTAGTAGACCGGGTCCAAGTATCATAACAGGTATTGAAATACTTGCTAAAATTATTAATCCAGAATCTTTTCAACAATTAATAGTCCCATCAAACTCATATAATAGATTGAAAAAGGGACCTAACTGATCGATTAAAGGTGATAGAATAATTGCTAGGTCAAAGATACTTCAATGTAAACATCGTCTGGAATCTTTAGTCTCATCAACTGCCTAATCGACCTATCATCCGCTCCTAAATCAATTACCCGTCTATGAATCCTCATCTCATATTTATCCCACGTGTTAGTGCCTTGTCCACAAGGCGATTTTCTAGTAACGACTTTCATTTTTTTGGTTGGTAATGGATGTGGTCCTCTAAATTTAATCCCATTCTTTTCGCCAATGCCCTTTATTTCATGACATACATTTTCGAGCATTAAAAGATTAGTACTAGTTAATTTGATACGCGCTTCCTGAGTCATTAATCAGACTCACTTTTTGGCACTTGGGTCGTATTTCTCTACAATAGATTTAACGACTCCAGCAGCTATTGTTGTTCCCATATCTCTAAGTGCAAACCTGCCGATTTCTGGAAATTCTTTGAATGTTTCTATAGCTAGTGGCCTAACAGGTTTTATCCTCACAATTGCAGCGTCACCAGTCTTTAGGAACTTTGGTTTTTCTTCAACAGCTCCACCAGTTTTAGGATCTATTTTTGCTACAAATTCAGATAAAGTAGCAGCGACCTGCGCAGTATGGGCATGAAGTACAGGAGTGTATCCTGGAGCCATTGCTGTTGGATGATGTATAATTATTATTTGTGCTTCTAATTCTCTTGCAGCATTAGGCGGATTGTCCACAGGTCCAATTACATCTCCACGTTTGATTGACTTTTTATCAACACCCCTCAAATTAAATCCTATATTATCACCAGACTCTGCAGAATCCATTTGAGTATGATGGGTTTCAATAGATTTAACTTCTCCAGTCACGCCAGATGGCATTACAATGACTTTTTCGTTTGCTTTTAAAACTCCTGTTTCGATCCTTCCAACTGGCACTGTACCAACACCAGTTATTGAATAAACATCCTGGATTGGTATTCTAAGTGGCTTCCCTAATGGTTTTTCCGGTGGTTCAAAAAGATCAAGTGTTTCAGCTAAGGTTGGTCCTTTATACCATGGCATATTTTCAGATTTCTTGACAAGATTGTCGCCTTTCCAACCGGAAACTGGTATGAAACTTATTTTTGAAACATTGTATCCTACTAACTTTAACATTTTTTCCACAGTTTCTTTGACTTCGTTGTAACGTGCTTCTGAATATCCTGAATCATCCATTTTGTTCAATGCAACTACTACTTGTCCGACACCCAAAGTTCTTGACAAAAATGCGTGTTCTCTTGCTTGTCCTCCTGGATCAGTTGCCGCCTCCGTCTCTCCTGGCTTTACTGACACCACGAGAATTGCAACATCCGCTTCTGATGCGCCAGTTATCATATTTTTGATAAAGTCTCTATGGCCTGGAGCATCAATTAAGGTATAAAAATACTTGGAAGTTTCAAATTTTTGAAATGCTAAATCTATCGTAATTCCTCTTTCTCGCTCGTCCTTTATACTATCTAACACCCAAGCGTACTTGAAAGTATCTCCTTTCCCAGTTTCTTCAGATTCTTTTGCAAATGAATCAATGGTTCTTTGATCAATCACACCCATATCAACTAATAAATGACCAACAATAGTCGATTTACCATTATCAACGTGTCCTACAACCACAAGATTCATGTGGGGTTTTTTACTTGCGCTCATTAGATTAAGAGCGATAAGAGGGCTTTATTTGTATTTCGTTAAATACAACGCAGTTTTGTCATCCAAATCCTGCTTCAATAGTTACTACCCGAGGTATTATACCTAACCTGCCATAAATACAATTTCTAAATTCTATTCCCTGTCATAATCATCTTCAATTCTGACGATATCGCTTTCATCAAAACTGCCATAAGAAATTTCCAAAACAATACAACCGGTATTGTTAGCTTGAATTCTATGTCTTGCCCCCGATGGGATTATGATATCATCACCTTCATTCATGGATGATTTTTCGTTCTGTACTTCTACCTTGGCTGAACCCTTAACGATTTTCCAAAATTCCCTTCGGTTATTATGATATTGAAGACTCAATCTGGAACCAGGCTTTATGTAAAGTAATTTAACCGTACATCGTTCATTCTCATTGAATTTTTCAAATGAACCCCATGGCCGTTTTTCCGTGTATACTTCCACAAAAAAACAATGAAAAAGTATAATTTAATTATTTTCATATCTTTTATAGTAAAAAATAAAGAACAGCTTCTGTATTTTAAAATTATTGCCCAAATCTTCAATGTGTATTTGCAATAATCATGGGGATTGCAAAGGATTGATAATGGAGGAGGAATTATTGAAAAATTTTTGTTCCTGTAATTGTCACAATAATAGTTATCAACTAATCCGAAATTCAATTGCGTTTAATAATATTGAGAGTTCTAGAAGTACCGGCATTAGCCAAAATATGGATTACTAATGTTTAGTTCTAAAACAAACACATAACATTCACAAGGAGAATAATTTCAATTTGTACTATCGTTCGAATAGATTGTTTGACTAACGGGGAATTGTGGGCATTCTAGCAAATATTATTTCATCAATTTCAAATTCTACAAATAGTGCTACTTACTGTACGGAAATTAGGATTTTCTTACCATCGATATCAATTTCTTTATACTCGGTATCTAGAAGTTTGTCGTGAGAGAGGAATATGTCTTTTACTCTTACATAGTATGCCAATTCTTTTTTATAATTTTCAAGAGATAATGAGTCCTCCGGATCTAGATTTGATATATATGCAGATGACAATATTTCTGTAGGAACAAATCCTCTTTCTTTTCTCAACTGTTGAATATTTCGTGCTATATCTTTTACAAGACCCATGGATATCAATTCATTACTTCTAGTAGTATCTATTAACACAGTAATATCGTTCTGCTCTGATTCAACCATTACATACGGAGGCTTTCCCGCATAAGTAAATTCTACATCGTCTCTTGACAATTCTACTTCACCTGATGAATATTTTAGATTAAAATAGCTTTTTGACATCAATTGCCCATACAAATCATCAAGATTAATTTTTTCAAATGCTTGGAGCGCTTTGGATAGATCGTTCTTTAATCTTGGCGCAATTTTACTTATTATGGGCTTAGCGTTTATGCTAACAAGATTATAAGCATAAAGAGAATTTACTTTTTCATAAAAATTACTAAAATTTACTATCTTGATATCGATATTCTTTGTATTGAGCTGTTTTTTTAATATATTTGATAATTCTTTTGATTCAAGAAGAGATTTATCATTAGTGCAAATAACAATCCTACTAATAGGCCACCTTCTTTTAAATTTAGCCTTCATTCTAGCTGCATTAACCAAAGAGATGATTTTTTTTGACTTGTCTACGGTAACTTCAATTTCAGTATTTATCAACTTAGTGTTAAGATTTGGCCATGATTCAAGTATAACGAGATCCTTCTTTTTGAAACAGAGCAAATACAAGTAATCTGTTATGATAGGACAATACGAATGAAGCATTATGTCAATTAGTGATAATGTATAACCAAGTACAGTATATATGACGCACCTTCGTTCTAAAGTTTCCATATTATCATCCCATATATCATCCCGGGTCATAGGAACATAAGTTTGACTTAGATGATTAATAATAAATTCCTCGAATGCCTTTGCACCTTCGTTAAATCTACAATTATCTAGTGACGTGGTAACTGTTTCTATCAATGATTGTAATTTGGATAAAATCCAAGCTTCAGTTAGAGTAATAAATTCGCTTTTCAGGACCGAATCCAAGTCTATTTTTGTATTGTCAAACTTATCGTAGGCACTGTTCTGAATTAAGTAAACATGTAGATAATAGAGAGTACTTAGTACCTGGTATGGCCTTGAAGACATTTCGGTCAAGCTAAAGTTTAAAGAATCTATAGGCGAAGACTTCCACATGAAATAAAATCTTATTGCGTCGACTGAGTTCTTAATCAAGAGATCATTTGCGTCCAATACATTGCCCAGACTTTTGCTCATTTTATTTCCCCTTTCATCCAAAATATGTCCCTGAAATAGAAATGATTTAAAAGGTGATTTGTCATTATTTTGCATTATTACATTTTCAATAAGTAATGTGTATGCCCATCCTCTTGTTTGATCTATTCCTTCCGTTAGGAAAGATGCAGGTATTAGTTTCTTGTATTCATCATCTGAAAATGATGCATAAGGTGAAGCACCACTATTGTGCCATGTATCAAGAACGAAGGATTCTCTACGCATAGGGGCATTACAATTTGAACAATTAATCTCTACATTATCTATCCAAGGTCGGTGCAATTCAAATTGTTCTCCGTCAGGTAACTTTGATGCTCTCTTGATTATTTCGTTTCTAGAAAAGAGCAGTTCTTTCGAACCACAATTGCCACAGTTCCATATGGGAAGAGGAGTTCCCCATACTCTCTCTCTAGATATGCACCAGGGTACCTGTTCCTTTATTATTTCCAAAAATCTGTTTTTTGGAGATTCAAAAAAGAAATTTACTTTTAAGACAGCAGAAATCGGTTTATTACCGAGATTATCAATCATGTAAAAATATTCTCGCCTAGCAAGCCAGACTAACTTGTGATTTGAACGCCAGCAGGTTGGAAACTGGTGGTTGATTCTTCCTAACTTCAAATACGCCCCCACTTCCTTCATTTTTTCAATTACCAAGTGATCAGAGTCACGAACGAATTGTCCATTAAAGACGCCAGCCTTATCAGTGAATTCCACTCTATCATCAATGGGCACAAATATCGGTATACCTCGTTTGACAGCTATATCAAAATCCTCTTGACCATTGGCAGGGGACAAATGGACTAATCCGCTGCCAGTACTTGCGTCAACGAAATTTTCTGCCACTACAAAATGTATCAGGTTCTTATCACTTAATTCTTTGAGACCGGGTATTAAATCCAATAGTGGATGTATGTACTTTTTGCCATCCAGTTCTGCTCCTTTTACTACCTTTACGACTTTGAAATTCTCAATTTTAAGCTCATCTGCTAGATCCTTTAACCTATCATGTCCAACAATCCACTTTTCGTTTCCAATCAAAACGTAATCATAATCAGAATCAGGATTTACTCCAATCAATTCATCGGTGACTAGCGTAAATGGCATAGTTGTCCATACAATAAGAAAAGTGTTTTCATCCTTCAATCGCATCTTGTAATAAAAAGATGGGTCGTCAACCACTTTGTACCCTTGATTGACCTCTGCATTACTCAATGAAGTTTG
>Ga0126375_10000079_pt1 | contig 19407 bp, 18 predicted proteins | sample PanSoiMetPlot_14_FD_109577 | JGI IMG/M metagenome (GOLD analysis project Ga0126375, IMG submission 109577) | Tropical forest soil microbial communities from Panama - MetaG Plot_14 | ecosystem: Environmental > Terrestrial > Soil > Tropical forest | place: Panama | collected 2016-02-17 | reverse complement strand
TCGCGCAGCAATTCTTTCGCCGGCACGTTCTCGGCAAATTTTGCCCGCAAAAATCCTTCGTTCGACGTATTCTCGAGTAGGCGCCGAACCAGATAGGCCATGCCTGGCAGCAATTCGCCGATCGGACAGTATTCGCGCACCCGATAGCCCATTTCCACCAGAGCGCGCTTGATTGGACCGGCCATGCCGTAAAGCAGTTGGAACTCGAACCGGCTGCGATCAATGCCGAGCTCATCAGCCGCCGCCTGCGCGTGCGCGATGGTCCGGACGTTATGTGACCCAAAGGCAGGCGTAATAACGGACTCATTCTCAAAAAGCACGCGCGTAAGCTTTTCGAAGTTCGCGTCGCTCTCCGGCTTCTGAAGAAAGACCGGAGGACTCGATCCGTTCTGGCCCGATTTCGTTGTCTCGTAATCCCAGTATGCCCCTTTCACGAGCCGAACCGCGAAGCGCGTACCGCGTGCACGACCCCACTCAATGAGGCCGCGCAAGTCGTGTTCTGAATCTCGCAGATACGCTTGGATGACAATCCCTGCTTGCGCCCAATCTTTGAACTCCGCCTCTGTCAAAACAGTTTTGAACAGCTCGAGAGTCGTATTTTTGAGCACGTAACTCTCCATGTCGAAATTGATAAATGCGCCTAGCTGGCGCGCGCGGCGAAGAAGCGGCCGGAGCTTGGTGCCGAGATGGGCAATCGCATCCGCCGGCGCAGCTGGACTTATTTGCGAATACAGCGCGGAGAGTTTGACCGACAGATTTACAACAGGGAAAAGTTCCGCGTTTTTGCCCAGCGGATCGATCCAGTTTGTTGTTTCATGCGCCAGTTTCTCCAGCAAATCCGCGTAGCGCACTGCATATTCGTCCGCCTCGGCTTCGCTTACAACAGCTTCGCCCAGAACATCGACCGTGAAGCCAATTTTTTTTGCCCGCCGCTTCTGCAATGTCGCTATGACCTCGTCCGGATTTCGCCCGGCAATAAACTGACGCGCTGTTTCAGAAACGTTCCAACGCAGGAGTGGTGCGCTTATCCACGGGACGAGGCCCGCCACACGAACCCCCACGCCAACGAGCGGATGGAAACCATTGTTGCTATCGCTGAAATATTCTTCGAGGTGCTGGATGATCTCACTTGACCGGCGCAGCGACGGCAGGACGGCGACGAAGCGAAACAGTTGCGTCTTGAATCGCTCGTCATGCATCGAGAGCGCCATTAGGCGCTGATAAAATCCGGCCTTGCTGAAAAGTCGCTCCGGATGTTTGTCGACCAGCTCAAAAATACGCGTCCCGCGCTGCTCGACGTCGCTCTGGACCAATTTCATTGGCGAAGGTTAGTCCGCGGCCGCGCGTTAGGCAAAATGCAACGTAAAACGATCATCCGGGCGCAAAAATTTACTGGCAGACACGCTCATCCGACACCCTTTCTCCGAAGTACAAAATGAAACTGCTGTACGCAATTCGAGGAGCAAGTAGAAGAGGGATTTGCCTGGCAGATCCGGAGGCCCAGGGCTCCGCTGTCAGGCAATCTTTTTGTGGTGATTGTCAGGCGGAAAAACCCGCGTAATTAGAGGCGGGATGCGGACCGACACGATTCGTTACGATTTTGCCAGCGATAACACGGCGCCGATTTGTCCCGAGGCGTGGACAGCTTTGGAGGAAGCGAATACACATTATGCGCCCTCTTACGGCGAGGACGAATGGACCGCGCAAGTGTGCGGACGCATCCGGGAAATTTTCGAAGTCGATTGCGATGTTTATTTTGTGTTTACCGGTACCGGGGCGAACGCGCTCGGTCTGGCCCAGCTTTGCCAACCTTTCCACGGAGTGATCTGTCACGAGCGCGCTCATATCCAGACCGATGAAGGCGGTGCTACGGAATTTTATACGCGCGGAGCAAAACTGTTTTTGACGAACACCAGTAATGGAAAGATCGACCTCGGCCAGGCAGAAAAACTCATCGCGCAGCAGGTCGAACTGCACGGGCACATGATGCACGCCATCAGCATCGCACAGGCGACGGAGCTGGGAACGGTTTACGCTCCCGATGAAGTTGAGGCGGTTGGCGCCTTTGTGCGGGCGCACAAAATGTTGCTTCATATAGACGGCGCGCGCTTTGCGAATGCCGTCGCGTCGCTTGGCTGCGCGCCGAAAACGATCACTTGGAAAGCGGGCGTAGATATCCTCAGCTTTGGCGGAACCAAAAATGGCGTGGCGGCGGGCGAGTTGGTTATCTTCTTCGACAAGAAATCTTCCTGTGATTTTCAATATCGGGTGAAGCAAGCTGGACACCTCGGCTCGAAAATGCGCTTTCTCGCTGCGCCGTGGCTGGGGTTGTTGAACGGAGATGTCTGGTTGCGAAACGCACGACACGCGAACGAGGCGGCGCGCGAGCTTGCGCAGCGTCTTCGAAACGAGGCAGGGCTCGAAAACCTATTTCCGGTGGAATCGAATGCGGTGTTCGTGCAAATGGACGATCAACTCGTGTGGGGTCTACACGCGCGCGGTTGGCGCTTTTATAAATTTGTGGAGCCAGACATTTACCGTCTGATGTGTTCGTGGCGCACCACAGAGGAGGAAATTTCGATGCTGGTTGGCGATCTTATGGCGATTAAATGATTGAACAGATTGCGTCGGCAACGATCTTACAAGCGAGATGAACCTATTTGAACGAGCAATGGTATTGGGGGCAGTTTTACTCGCCGGATGCGGAACCACTCGCGACGTGGCCGTGAGTTCGTACCATGTCACACGCGACGTTGCCGTCGGTTCTTATCGCGTTGCGACCACGCCGGTGCATTACGCTCTGCGGCGCCATAGTAACGAGCCAACCATGGTCGGAACGACAGATGCAGTCGAATCCGATGTGACCCAGCCCGGTCACCCTGCTGCATCGACGCAGGTGGCCTCGGCGCCACAGCCGCGGCGAAAAGCTAATACGATAAGGTCTCAAAAGCCGCCCAAAACGACTCCGTCTGTCGCTTACAGCAAAACCACGCAGCCCGAACTAAAACCATCGCCACCGACGCAGGCGTCCTCCACGTCCACGGCGTTTCCAACTGCCAAGGCAGTGCCAGACAAGCCGGGATACGTGTTTAGTCCATTTGATTCGAGCGGTAGATATGTTGACGTGAGCGGTTACACGTCGGGGACCAAAGTTAAAGATCCCTGGACTGACAAAATTTTTATCGTGCCGTAGGCCTATTAGCCGTCGCCTTGTGGGCGACGCGACCAAGTGAATACGGAGATCAACGTCACGCTTCGCCCGGCGGAGCGGCTACAACCGACTGAATTGCTGTCGAGCGCAGCGAATGTTACCTAATCTTATGCGAATTGCGTCGAGATTGTTCGTTTATTCGCTGCTCTGCTGGCTGCTCTTCGCTGTTGCCCCACACGGTCTTGCCCAGACCTACCAGGGAAAACAGCTCGTTAGATCAGAGCTTTTAGCCGATACAACCGCGATTGTTCCTGGCAAGCCGTTTACGGTTGGGCTGTTGCTCCGAATGGCTCCTGGCTGGCACACTTACTGGAAATTTTCCGGCGACGCAGGCCTGCCAACAGAACTGAAATGGAAACTGCCGCCCGGCTGGAAGATCGGCGACATAGAATGGCCCATTCCGCTGAAAACGATCGATCCCGGCGACATTGAAACCTACGGCTATGAAAATGAAGTCCTGCTGATGCAGGAAGTCACGCCGCCGCCGAAGCTCGACAGTTCGTCAGCAAAGCTTTCCACCGAAGCGAATTGGCTCGTTTGCGAGAAGATCTGCATTCCCGGCGGCGCCACATTGCAGTTGGATCTGCCTGCAGCATCAACAAGCCAACCGGCGAACACGGACGTTTTCGCGCGGTATCGGAGTTTGCTTCCGCAAAATCTGCCGGGACTTAATGTGGCGCGCGCCGGTTGGAGCCGGGTTGGATCCGATCTTCGCTTGAAAATTACGAGCGAAACTTTGGCGAGATATCCGGCAATCGATTTCTTTCCGTTGCCGGAGCAGGAGACGATCGTTGGCCATCCCGCGGTTCAATCGCGGAACAACAATGAAATTGTGTTTCGCCTTCCGCTTGAGTCGGCGCCGAAGGATCTGTCGTCGATGGCGGGTCTCGTGGTGTTTGCGCAGCAGCCAAACGGCGATGATCGCGCGGCGTGGCAGATCACGAGTGCGCCCGCTGTTTCGGCGAGCCGTCCGGCGCCGGCGCGCGGAATTTTCACGTTTCTGCTCTTTGGGTTTCTCGGTGGGATCATTTTGAATTTGATGCCGTGCGTATTGCCTGTGATCTCCCTCAAGATTTTCGGCTTTGTCCAACAAGCGGGCCAGAGCCGGCAGAAAATTTTTCGCAGCGGCATTGCGTTCACCATTGGAATTTTTGCGTGGTTCATCGCGTTGGCGGTGCTGCTGATCGCCCTGAAAGGCGCAGGGCGCGACGTAACGTGGGGCGGTTTTCAGTTTACAAATCCTTACTTCGTTCTCGTGTTGAGCGTCATTGTCCTCGTATTCGCACTGAATCTCTTCGGTGTGTTTGAGGTTTCGTTGCCACAATCGGTTACCCGCAGTTTGCTTTCGACGAGCGAGCGCAAGGATCTGCTCGGCTCATTTTTCCAAGGTGTGTTCGCGACCGTGCTGGCTACGCCGTGCACGGCGCCATTTCTCGGCACCGCGCTCGGCTTCGCGTTCACGCAGTCAGCGGCGATTATTCTGGCGATGTTCATTGCCATCGCTGCCGGTATGAGCGCGCCATATCTGCTCTTGAGCGTGCAGCCTGCGTGGCTGCGCTTCTTGCCGCGGCCCGGGCCCTGGATGCTGCACGTGAAACAGTTCATGGGCTTTCTGCTGTTGGCGACGCTGCTCTTTCTGCTTTACGTGCTGGGCGCACAACGCGGTTTGGAAGGCGCGATTTGGGCGAGCTGTTTCCTGTTGGTGATCAGTATCGCCTGCTGGATGAAAGGCGCGTTCGTTGTGCCAACGGCACGAGGCGTGAAGCGCATCGTCGTGCTCGTGCTTATGCTCCTGCTCGTGGCAGGAAGCGGCGCTTATTTCATCGGCGACAAATTTCAGTCTGCGAAAATTGCTTCGGCCGATTCACAGATCCGCGGTGACTGGCAGTCGTTCACGCCCGAACGGTTACAAACCGAACTGGAACAGGGCCGCACGGTGTTCGTGGATTTTACGGCGGCGTGGTGTCTCACGTGCAAATTCAATGAAGCCAGCGTTCTCGAAGCTCAGGATGTGCGAGAGGCGTTCCAGCGCCACGGGATTGTGAAATTAAAAGCCGATTGGACCAACGGCGACCAGGCGATCACAAAACTATTGCGGCAGTTCGGCCGCCCCGGCGTTCCGCTCTATGTTCTGTATCCGGCGAAAAACGAAGAGCCAATTGTTTTTCCGGAAGTGCTCACCAAAAGAATGATTCTGGACAAGCTTGAAACCGTCGCGCGCCGCGTCGCCGCTTCACAATAGTTCCGGGGAACGGCACCGTCCCTAACGGGGAGGCAGCACTGTATTTGAATTTGTATCAGTTTTGTTACCAATTTGTTGACCGAGAGAAAATTGAACTATCTCAGAAGCTGTGCTTTCTAAGCAATCCATGAACACAAAAATACTTTTGACCGCTCTTACATCATTGATCGGAACCGCAGTCTTTGGGGCGGATGCGCCACCGGTTGGAAGCGCTGCGCCGGATTTTTCGCTCACGGACGCGAAGGGCAAAACGCATTCGCTCTCGCAATACAGGGGCAAATACGTCGTGCTAGAATGGTTTAACCCGGAGTGCCCGTTTGTGAAAAAGCATTACGGCAGCAGCAACATGCAAAACCTCCAGAAGGAGTTCACGGACAAAGGTGTTGTCTGGTTGACCATCGATTCCAATGCGCCGGGGACGCAGGGGAGTCTGACGCCGGAAGACGCGCAAAATATCGCGACGTCGTGGAAGACACATGAGACCGCGCTGCTGCTGGATCCCGAAGGTAACGCAGGCCGCGCCTACGGCGCGAAGAACACGCCAAACATGGTGATCATTAATCCCGAAGGGAAAATCATTTATCATGGCGCGATCGACAGCAAGGCCACGCCAAACCCGTCGGACATCCCTAGTTCTACGAACTACGTGAAAGCGGCGCTTGACCAGTCCTTGGCAGGCAAGTCTGTCAGCACGCCAGAGACGAAGCCGTATGGTTGCTCGGTTAAGTACAAGTCGTCATAGAATTCCTGTCGCTGAGAAGATTGAGAAAGTCTAAGCGGCGGTCGAGTGCGACCGCCGCTTTTCTTTCCCTGTGGTGTCCACGCGCCGACGTACCGCGAATCATGTTAGTGCGATTGTCCTAGCTCATCGAGACCAAAACGATCCCCGCAGTGATCAGGAGGGCGCCAATGGTAAGGCGCGCGCTTAGTTTCTCCTTCAACACGACTGCGGCAAGGATGGTGATGAAGATGACGCTCAACCCTTGGAACGGATAAAGATAGCTGAGGTCGAAACGCTGTAGCAGGCCGAGTGTCAGGAAAAAGGAAACAGTCATTAGAACGACGCCGATCACAACGCGCGACATGAAATAGGACTTGCGCATACCATTTGCCGCTGAGAATTCCATCGCCCGTTTGAGGATGAGCTGGGCTGCCACAAAGGTCAGCAGAGAAATAACGATTAAGAAGAACGCGAGGAAACTCACAGGCGCTCCTCCATCTTTGCGATCGGCTTTGCCACCAGCGCTAATCCGATAACGACGAGCGCAATCCCACACCAGCGCAACGCAGAGATCCGTTCGGCTAGAAAAATCCAGCAACCCAGCGGAACAAGAATGTCGACTACGCGCGAGAGTGGATAAGCCAGGTTGAGCGGGATATAACGCAGCACATAAAGCCAGCTGATGAAGCTGGCGATGATGAGAAGGATCGCCCACCACACCAGCGGGGAACCCAGCCCGTTCAGTCCCGTCCAAGAGAACCCGCTCTCAGGCTCGGCCACATCCATGGCACCGCGCTTCAAAAGAAGCTCGGACACGAACACACACGCAACGCTCAAGCCGAGTTGCAGCCACGGATTGCCAAAGCCGGTTGGCACGTTTTGCATCGATTTCTCTGTGAGATTTCTTGTCATGTCGAGCGACGTCGATGCATCTCTTACTGTGGGCAAGCGAAGCGAGGAAGCGAAATAGTCCAGAGATTTGATTCGCTCACTTCCCTTTCGCTCAGCCTCCGGCCTTCCCGTCCATCTCGCGGCTTCCCAGCCGCTCGGTTCTCGACCTCGCTCGGAATGACAAGGAAACAGCTGCGCTGTCAAAGCTGATCTGCGTTTGGGAACCGTTGCAAAACCGGGTCATGTCGCGTCGGCCCGAGATATTTGAGCACCCAGCGAAAGATCGGATTCAGGAGCGGATTCGTGTGCATGACGTACAAGTCCAACGGCACCAACTCGCAATCCAAATGCAGCTTTGATTCATAATTGAGCGGATTGCTGTAGTAGTATTTCAGTCCTTGTTGTAGCGCCCATGAGATAATGTCGCGCAGTGTGGAAAAATACAGATGCAGATCGAGCGCGACGCTGTAATCGAGCCCGATGCACTCATCATAAATCGCCTCGCCGCAGACGAAGCAAAAACTGAACGCGACGATTTTGCCGCTTTGTCGCCAGATGAAGAAACGGGCGCTCTCCGGCATCCGCTTACTGATATCACGAAAATAATCCTTGGTCAGCGTTTCAAATTTCAACGGCGAGCGCTCGTGAACCGCCAGATAGAGCGGATAGATTTCGTCGATGCAGGCAGCGATGTCGGTTACGACCTCCATCTCGATCTTCTCCGCGCTCCCAGCTTTCCGGAATTTCCGGCGCAAGTCTTTCCGCGTCGCCTTGCTGAGTGTGCGAAAATATTCATCCCAATTCTCGTAATCAAGCGGCAGCCGCGTCATCGGCATGCTCGGAATCCGCGCGTAACCATTTGAACGAAACGTTTCAAGCGGCGAGCGATAGTTCATCGGAAAATCCTTTAAAACGACGAGAGAAGCTTTGTTTTTCCTAGCGTAAATCCGAAGAACCGCTTCCAGCGCGGTGGCCACCCATGACTGGTCGTTCTCATGGCATGCCCCCAGATCACCCGTGCCGGCTCCGCAGCCAACCATCAAAACGCGCATGGTGAGAAACCGCGGGAACACTTTGCGAATCCTATCGACGATCAAGCGAACGTTGCCTGGCACGCCTTCGACAAGATTTTGCCGGACAAAAAACACCGGCTGAATTGCACGCACGTTTCCGCAGGCATCCTCAAGCAGCAAATACTGATGCTCGAAACCGCACTCCAGCGTTTCTTCCACGATCTCGTAGTAACGATGATCTTTGCACTTATTCTGAAGCGCCGATGGCCATACGCCGCAATTTTGCAGGCCAGCCAGTTGCGAAACCTTCGCTACGCCGTGAGGAAATTGGATGATATCGCCGTGCTGCATCGAAATCAGCCGGTTTGGTTGGCGGCGTCTGATGTAGACGCCCTACAATGTCGTCTCTGGAGGCTCCGTGTTTTCTGTTCTTGCGACGTTTTCCACCTTGAGCACGCCGTCGCGGATGTGCACGTCGCGCTGGGGAAACGGAAACTCGATGCCGACTTCACGAAACTTCTTAGCGATGGCAAAATTGAGGTCGCTGCGATAACGGCTTGGACGATCGCTCATTTCACTGCTCCAGACCATCAGCTTAAAATCGATCGAGCTGTCGCCAAATTGCTCAAGAAAAACGTTCGGCACCGGTTCGTTTAAAGTGTGAGGATTTTCGTGCGCGACAGCGAGCAGGGCATCACGAACTTTATTGACATCGCTGCCGTAGGCGACCCCTACCGGGATGCGGAAACGCACACGCCGGTCGCCGTACGTCCAGTTGGTGACAGGTGAATCGATAAATTTCGAGTTCGGCACAATCATCATGATGTTGTCATTGGTGCGAATGACCGTGCTGCGCGCGCGGATGTGCTCCACCTGACCGGCAATCCCTGCGACTTCAACCCGGTCGCCGATGGTAATTGGTCTCTCGGCCAGGATCACGAGGCCGCTGATGAAATTGCTGGCGATGTTTTGCAGGCCGAAACCAACACCCACGCCTACCGCGCCGGCAAAAACCGTCAGCGCAGCTAGGTGAATTCCGGTGTTCTCCAGAACAATAAAGATGCCGACGACCAGCACGATGTTGCTGACAACCTGGGCGATGGCGTACTGCAAAGAACGATCCAGCCCACTCTGCGCAAGCAGCCGGTTGAAAAGAAAACGTTTCGTTCCGGAGGAAAACCAGAAGACCGCTACCAACAGCGCGACGAGCAGGAAAATTTGAGCCAGGCTCAGGTTGATCGCCGGAAGAGCCGCGGTCCAGGCCAGCGGAATTCCCGCAGCATTCACCGCGGTGACAGTGAAAAAGACAATCGCCGCCAGACTCAAGATGGTCGTGACGATTGCGATGAAATTTGTGTCGATCTTAAACCGGCTGAAAAAGCGCCGGACGATTTGGCTCTGCAAGAACCGCGCAATGATCAGTCCGCCGCCGAAAAACCCGGCGAAGGCAATCAGCCCGAGAAGCGTTACGTAGTGGCGGCCGACGTAAAACAGCGGCCGCTCCAGAAGGTTAATCTCCACGTCCGTTAGTGTGAACGCGTCATGGAGCTTCGCAACCGTGAAGCGATTGGCTGGCTAAATAGCCAGCCAAAACAACCGGCCGCTTGGGTCGCTTGGAGGATGAAATTTACGATCGGCTAAGGCAGCCGGCGGAAACTGCGCCGAGGTAGCCTCAGTTGTAGACTCTCAATGTGCAGAGTGTCGGGGCCGGAGCGCCCACAGCCCGGGTGAGCTTCACTTCCACCATATAGAGGTTGGTTATGTAGTTGAAAGCCCCAGCGGCAAAAAAGCAACAATCACATGTGTTACCAACTACACCAATAATTTGGCAGATCTGCTCGACCTGTCCGCTGCATGGGAAGACTCGATAGAGGGTGGCCGTGACAGTAGTGCCGGCTGGCATGGTGTAGCCCATTTCAAACGTATTCCAAGGTGGCACAGGCGTGCTTGGCACCGCGGTGTTCACGACGTCGTAGCGGGCGATGATCGTTCCTGTCGCGGTACCCCTAAAAGTGAGGCAGGAATTGAGTGGAAAGGGACTGATAGCGAACTTGCCTTCGATGGTTGCGCCAGCCGAGCCAGGTGAAGTCCATGCCGCAGCAGCTGGGGCCAGGCAGGCTGCGAAGCTCGTTACTGCGTTAGCGAGGAGCGCCAGAGTGGCTAAACCGAGTAGAGATAGTTTTTTCATAGGAGTCGATATTGATGGTTTGATGTTTGATTGAGGTGACCTCGGCGGATATCGCCAAGTTCTCCTTGAGAAATGCAGGGTGCCCGGTTTTTACAACCAGAGATTACAAGAAAGTGGCAACTCAATCAGATCTGCTACTCCGTTCCAAAACAAAGTGCCCGAAAGCAACATTGCGCCACGGGCGTCGTCCAATAAGTGGCGCAGCTTGCAAATGATTTTCCTCTTGCGTTTGCTCACCGCCTGCTGCGTGATTTTCAGGTTCCGGGCAACGTTGTCTTCTGACATGCTATTCCAGAACAGTTGCCGGATGAGCCATTGATCGGCGAACGGTAGTTCCAGTAATGCGCAGCGCAATGCGTCCTCAAGTGAACAAATTTCCGGCAGGCCGGTGCGAGGTGCCGCAGTCTTGTCGTCACGCCCGATTCTATCCTCATGCATAAAGTGTAGAGCGTACGTCCATTCCTGCCGATACCGAGTCCACGCGCAAGTCAGCGCTCGTTGATATAGGAACGCGCTGAGCGGAACGCCGCGCTCGAAGTCATAGTCAAGCTCCGCCTGGTAGCGCGCAGCCGCCGTCATCGCCTTTACTTCATCAAACCAATCATGTGCCGACCAATTGGGAGGTATCCGCCAGGAAAGAATCCGGCGGAAGGCTCGCCGCAAAGCCGCGCTCAGTTCGTCATCATTCGCCAACTCGCGCAAAGATTTGGTGCTTGGTACGATCGCATAGTATTGCGGGGCGGCCTTACTGTTCCGGTTCCGTCGCCGAGTCCGTCGGCGGATAAAGGTCTGCCCACACGCCCTCGAGATATGACCCGTGTGCACAAGTGGCGATTTTGGACAAAGCTGCGCAACAAAGTCAACGCTTAAAGATGTCGAGAAAACATGAACAAATAAACCAATCACCAAAAAAACCTGCTCCGTGTGGAAAGCTCGACAGTGAGACTGTAAAAGAGCTAACTTGCTTGACACGTTTTAGCGGGGCTAAGTACAAAGGCGGTACGCGTGACGAAGGACAGCAAGAAAATCGGCGCCGATGTAAATACGGAAAGAAAAACGCCAGGCGCTCTAACCCGTTGGCTTCGGCTTGGGTGCTTTGTTCTGATGCTGTGTTTGATCATCCAAATCATACCGCACGCACCAGGACAGCGAGACACGAGCAAACGCATCGGTCGGAATGGGACGGAGCTTTCTACCACTTCGAGCGATAGCATCCTGGGCGTGGCAGTCGACGCTGTGCTACAAGCGAAATTCCCACTGGCCGCTCCCCTCTGGGATCAATACAACGACCCGGCAACTGAGCCGCCTGTCGACATCGGTTCGCAAAATTTCGAGCCGGCGCTTGCCGCGCTCGACGATCAGGCGGCTGATGACTTCAGTTTGACCATTCCGCGGACCAATTGCATCACGGAAGTCCACGTACTAGGTGAATATTCAGCGGGAGGCGGTCCAGCGTCATCGTTTAATGTGTACTTTTACGCCAACGGAGCCGGGAACCTGCCTGGGACGTTGCTAGCCGCGTTCGTGAACTTGCCTTATAGCGGCACGCCGCCTGATTTTGTAATCCTCCTCCCCGGACCGTACTCGTTGTGCGTGACACCGGGAACATATTGGATCTCCGTACAAGCCCGGCAAGATTCCAATCCAAACGGTCAGTGGTTCTGGCACAACCGCACGGTCCAATCAAACGCCGGTGCGGTCTGGCACAACCCAGGTGACGGCTACGGCACCGGCTGCATCGCTTGGAATCGCAAGAACGCCTGCATGACTGACCAAATATGGCCCGACTAGGTCTTCCAGATTCTCGGATTCACTGAAGGGCCCACGCCATCGCCAAAACCCAAACCAACCTCAAGACCTCGTCCAACGCCAGCGCCTCGCCCGACTCCGTGATTTCCAAACTAGTCCGCGAGAACTGATCACTGACCACATGTAGCCACGGCCGTGTGGGCCGTCTTCGTTTGTATGGCAAACAGCGGAGGCGTCGACCGGCCACAGGCCGGTGGCTGCAAGATTGTTAAAAAACGAGCCCTACTGCTTGGAAGATTTCTCTTCGATGTATTTGATGACGTCGCCAACGGTCTGCAGTTTTTCCGCGTCTTCATCCGGCACTTCGACCAAAAATTCTTCTTCAAAAGCCATCACTAGTTCGACGATGTCCAGCGAGTCTGCCCCTAAATCCTCAATGAAAGACGCCTGCGGCGTAACCTGCTCCGGGTTCACGCCGAGTTGCTCGACGATGATGTCCTTGACCTTCTCTTCGATCGATTTTTCCGCCATAAAATTTGCTCGGTTGGTATTAGTCGCGCGGGAGTTAAGTCCGGTCCCGCAGAGCGGGAGACAGCCCGGGCACAGCATCGCAAGTAAATGAATTAAAGAGGATGTCAATCATTTTCGGGAGCAGTGACAAGGTTCGTGTTTGCGTCCGTTTTCTGTTCGAGTAGATGAACCTGATGAGCGCTCCGGTGGAGTCTGCCGATCTGCTTGATTTGAAGCTTCTACCTGCCTGGGTCAAAGAACCCGGCGCAACCAAGCATTATGACCACTACACGGGAGAAGAGAATGCCTCGGAGCCGCGAAGCCGCGACCGCCACAGCAAACGGAAGGACCGAAGATTACGCTCCCCCGAACCGCGCGCGGACCGCCAACACGCAAGATCCAAATCAAACAATCGCCACGGCGACAGAATGCCAAAGACTCGTGGCGACGAGCATCGCCGTTTCAATCGAGCCAAGAATCGCGGTTCGCCCGACCGGGCTGCTCACGCTGCGCCGAAGCTGCCAGACATAATCATCCGTTTCCTGCCGCGCGAAAGCGTATTGGAAAATGTCGTTGCGCAGATCAAGTCAGCCTCAGTTGCGTATTCGCTGTTTGCTCTGGCGCGATTGTTCCTGGAAAAACCGGGACGTTATGAAGTTTGTCTCACAGCAAAGGCGGAAGCGCCGGTTTATCAGGTCGGCGACGGCGTCGTGTCAGTTGATCGGGATTTCCTCGACCGAAACGCATTCCGATTCGCTCAACGCGACTTCTACCAGATTGACGTTGTAGAAAGCGATCCGATAAAGGGAAATTTCTCGAATGTAGCGCGGTGCCGGTTGAGCGGAACTCTTTTGGGCCCGACGAACTACCATACTTACCAGCCCCAACTGCGCAGCTTGTACGAGCAACGTTTCAGCCGGCGAATGAGCTTTTCCGAATACCAGCGGCAAGTCGAAGTCGTAAGCGACGCTGCTTTGGTCGAGCGCTGGAAAGACGACGCCAGAAAAGTAACCACTTACACAACCTTGCGCGAAGAAAGTCCTTTGACGTTGTCGTCTGTTGTGGAAACGGAACGGCATTTTCGCTCGAATTACCTCCCGGGGTTGATTCGCAGCTTGGAGCACGTGACGATCGGCGGTTCGTTAAGCCGAAGTCTGCCAGATCGGATACTGAACCGCGCGATCGAGCAGGCGTGGTTTCGCGAGACCCGCTCGCCTTCAAACATGATGCAGGAGCTGGCGGGCCGGTTTCGGCAAAATGGCCTGCACATTTTTCGTCATCGGCGCGGAATGTTGTTTGTGTCACCAATTCGTGTGCGCGCGTTTGTTCATGAACACGCCGGCGTCTCTCCCTCAGTGAACGCGATACTCCAAGCAGTGTCGGCGGCGACGGGAACTAATGGGAAGCAGCTGTTCGAGACCTTGATCGGCGATGGCGTGAGCGAAGATACAGAGGCGCGCCGATTGGCGCTCGCCGCCGATCTGCGTTGGTTGATCAATGAAGGTTACGTGATCGAGTTCAACGACGGCTCACTTGACCTACCACGGAGGAAACCGAAGCCGCAGGATAGCGTGGAACCGATCGGCGCGGCCAGCTCTCCAGCGGTTGACACAACCGTCACTACAAGAGTCTGGCCGCTGCAGCTTACCTGGCGACAACCTTAGCGATTATCCTGGAGCGTCTGTGTCAGACGCCGATGTCAGATAGCGCCCGCTTTCTTTAGCGCCTTGTACGCGCCGTGCTTGTTGATCGTTTTTAATCCGCGCGCCGTCACACGAACGCGCACAAACTTCTTCAGCTCGGGCACCCAAATGCGTTGACGCTGCAAATTCGGCGCGAAAATGCGTGGCACCATTTTGGTGATATGCCGCCCTACGCCTCCCTTTTTCTTGGCCAAACCGCGCCTGTGAATCACGCTGCCGCGGACTGCTCTTGATCCTGTGATGTAACAAACCTTCATATCGCGAAAAAAGCGGCGTAACCTGCCGCCTTTAAGTGTGGTGGTCAAGCGGATCGTCGCGTTCTTGAGTTGAACGCGGACTTGTCGGCAGCGGTCAAACCTAGCTCGACCACAACCGCCTTTGCAGGAGCGATCATTGCACAGAGCTAATGCACAAGAATAATCACAAACTGCGGATCGGAATTGTTGGAGCTGGCAACATCGTCCGCACACGCCATTTGCCAGCCCTGAAAAAACATCCTGATGTGGAAATCGTCGCGGTTTCAAATTCAACATATGAAAGCTCGGAGAATTTCTGCCGCGAAAATTCGCTCTCGGCTCTGCCGATGCGCGATTGGGCGGAACTGGTTGCGACGCCGGACATCGACATCGTGTGGATCGGCACAACGCCCTACATGCATTCGGCCGTGACGATCTCGGCGCTGGAGGCGGGCAAACACGTATTTTGTCAGGCGCGCATGTCAATGGATCTCGCCGAGGCAGAGGAAATGCTCGCCGCGTCCAAGCGGTATCCGGAGTTGGTGACCATGCTCTGTCCGCCGCCCTTCGGACTACGCGGCGATTTGATGCTCAAAAAGATTTTGGCCGAAAATTACATTGGCCCTCCACATCACGTGCGGCTGCAAAGTTTTCACGGAAATTACCTGGATCCCGACGCGCCCGCGCATTGGCGGCAAAAAATAGAAATCAGTGGTCTGAACACGCTCACACTGGGCATTTACGTCGAGGTTTTGCAGCGCTGGCTCGGCGAAATTACGGGCGTATTTGCGCGTGGGAAAATCATTCAGCCAGCTCGCGAAGGCTACAATGTGATCGTTCCCGATTTGCTCACCGTGTTGTGCAGTTTCGAGAATGGCGCCGAAGGCGTGCTGGAATTCAGCGGAGTTAACGCGCTGTCGGAAGGCGACCGGCTGGAGATTTACGGCAGCGCTGGCACTCTGACATATGACTTCACGGCCGACGTCATGCAGACGGGAAAGGTCGGTGATCGCGCGCTGCACGTGCTCGATATCCCAGCCGAGCTCGAAGGCGAATGGCGAGTGGAAGAAGATTTTCTCGCCGCAGTGAAATCAAAGGGTCGCGTTCATCCCCATCCGAATTTCGAAGACGGCTTTCGCTATATGCAAGTCGTGCAAGCGGTCACGGATTCTCGTGCGCGGAACGAATGGGTGCCCATCAAAAGCTCAGCCGGTCTGTCACAGGGATCGGTAATTCAGAATCCTTAGCTCATCGCGTCAGTCACCACATATCGTCGGACGAGCAGTGCCCAGATCAGCAGCGTGACGAGCTGGTACCACGCAAAGAACCGATCGTACCCGCTCCGGTGTGCACAGAGACCAATCGCAGGCAGCACGGCGTAGTGGCCGATAAACGGCACGTACCAAATGGGATGAAAGAGATCGCCGTGGATCGCGGTCTGCGCGATATCGAGCACGCACATCAAGATGAACACCGAATAGTAGCCCGCGCGGTTCCCTTGAAAGCGGCGCAGGTGTTCTTCCGCTTCAGATAGGTCGGGCGGGTAAAGAAAAAGCGTGAGCATGTAAAGCGCGATGGTCCAAACGATCAGCACGAGAAAACGGTCGAAGCTCCAGACTACCTCGGTGTTCCATTTAAAAGTCACCCACCATTGCAATACCAGCAGCTGGAGGGGTCGCGAGAGTGAGGACGATGTGCACTTCGTCGAGCGGGTTCTCTTTGCGGCGGTAAAACGCGCGCCCGGCTCCCGCGAGCAGGTTGGTCACACCGAGGCCGACGATGATGGACATCAGCGCCGCGATAAACTCGAAGCTGCTCATCAGATTCTGTGCGTTCTGCATGGCGCGCTCAGCTTAAGACGGGGCTAAAGCTGAAATCGAGCGGCAAATCGAATTCGCCGTCGCACGCGTGCTATCGATCATCGCTATGGCTTTCTGGCGAGCTGTTCGTCAACAACCAACCGAGCGCGTCATTTAAATCTGCCAGCGCTGCGCCTTCGATCGGATCATTGTGATAAGCGCCGCGCAATGCGATCACGCGTTTTTCTCCGGCGTATGCGTCAACTACCAGCCGGTGAAAACGAGGTGCGACGATTTCGTCCTTTTCCGCGAGCAGGAAAATCGCCGGCGCGCGACTTGTCCTTGCGTTTGCAATACTGTCGAGGTCTCGCGGAATCTGCAATGCGACCGGACCCGCCAGCAGCCACAGGTTCCACCAGCCAAATTGGCGCAGGATCATTTCGCGCAGTGGTGGTGGATTGTGCAATATCAATCCGGCAACGGGACGCTGTGCAGCGACGTGAAGCGCAGCCGTCGCGCCAATGCTTGCTCCATAAGCGACAATTGGCGCACCGGCCGTGTGACGCGATAATTCGTCAAACACTGTAATTGAAGCCGAACCAATCCGCGCTAATCGCGCTGGCCCCGTGCTGCCGCCGAAACCTGGATAATTCATTCCCCAGATTTCAACGGCGCGATCGTTCCACATCTCAGCCTCCACGGCGGCCCAGCAATCCGCGCGATCGGCGTTGCCATAAAACCGCAACATGAAAACGTCTGCGCGGTTCCGTCGCCGTGCCCGCTGCGATTGCGCCACCCAGATCTCCAGTTCGCCATTCTCAAATGGAATCGCTTTCCGAACAGCGCTACCGGAGTTAATCGGCGCGGTTGTCGGAAAAAGGATGAGATGGTCCGGCAGACGACCGAAAAACATCACGCCAAAATATACGACGCCAAGTACGAGCAACTTCCAAGGCGTTGGAAGAATTCTTCGCCTCACATTTCTTTAGTGCACGAAACATACAAATTACACGAAGCGAAATGAACTAAGAAAGCGATCAAAAGCTGCTTCGCTACGTTCGGCTGAAATTACGCATTCTTTCGTGTGTTTGTGGACCCGAGCTATGGAGCGGTTGACACCACAGATTTCGCTTCGTTGTTTTTCGTAGCTGCTGCGAGGAAGCGCTGATACAGAAACGATGCCAGAATTGCGATCACGGCTACGACGATGAACGCGCCGATACGATAGAGTTGATCAAGCTGCGAAAGATCGTGAAAGAAAAGTTTCACCACTGTAATGCCAAGCAATCCAAGACCAGCGTAACGCGCCGACGGGGCGCGTTTTCGCATTCCGATAATGAGCAGCAAAAGCGCGACCAACGCCCACGCGATGCTATAGCTCATATCGCGCGCGAAATTGCCTGAGAATTGAAACGTTAACGCGGCTGCTCCCGGCGTGCTGAAGTAGTCGGCGATCTCGATGTTTACGATCAGGAAACTGAGGACGGCGCCGAGCGTGTAAAGCAATGGCCGCACATTCTGCCCGATGACGCGATTGCGCGGTGGCGCCAGCAGTCGCGCAGCGGCAAACAGGCACGCCGTCGCTGTCCCGTAGGTATAAAGATACCAGTTGAGAATTGGAAAGGCAGCGCGCGGATGATAGCTCAGCACGGCCGGATTGAACGCGAGCCGCACAAATACAACGACGAGCAGAGCGACGCCAGCCAAACGCAGTCCCGGATGCGGCACTCGTCGAAACAGCCAGCACAACGCTGCGCCTTCCAATGCCCAGCCCACCGTGATCCATTGTCGTTCGAATTCGATAGGGAAAATCAACGTTATGAAAAAGAGCGCGGCGCCGCCGAACAGCGCTAGCTGCGCGTTCCACGCCGGGCCCGTGAGCGCCGTGCGCTTAAGGAGGACCGACAAGCCGAGTAACGCAGGAAGCCCAAACGCGGCCGGCACCAAGCCGGGAACTACGGTTGGATAAGCAGAGCGAATCAGGTCGTACACCAGGTAAAAGTGCAACGGACCAGCGAGGGCCGCCGCAGCCCATGGCGCGGTTTTCCCTGCAAACTTTTGGTGGAAGATGAACGGAAAGATCGTGAACAGCGCATAAAACCCGAGATACCAAGCGAGCGGCAGCGTCGCCTGCTCCGGATCGAAATGTTCAAAATGCCACGTGTGCTCCAGTGCGAGCACGGAGACGAGCGCGACTGCTGGGAGCAGATCGAGCGAAAGGATTTCGCTCATGCCGAGGAGCAAAACCAATAGCAACAACGCCAGGCCGAATACCGGAGAGGGATTCCCCAGAGGCAGCCGCAGCGTCACCATGATCAGCAACAGAAACGGTAGCGTCGCCGAGAGTGCGGGAATTTGCGTCGCGAATTTTGCGGTTGGTTTGGCGCGCCGCCCCGCCCAACTCGTTGCGATGAAAAAGAAAATTGCAAACCCAGCCAGAATACAAAGCGCGGTTGGTAAACCGGTCAGCTCACCCGGGATTCGCCAAAGCCATGTGCCAACCGCAACCAGTGTCAGAACAAGCACGGCGACAATGGGCAGCAAAGTCGCAGTCATTATTGCTAGAATGATTGCCAGAACGTCGACAATTAACCCGAACGGCCAGATCAACAGTGAAAGCTCGGTGAGTTGAAAGATCGGCATTAGCGCCAGCAGCAGGGCGAAGGCAGGGAAGACGTGACTCCACCGCGGGATCACGATCTTGCGCAAGCGTTGCAACGCGATCGGCGTTGCTGCATGAAATAGCGCGAAGACAAAATAGAATCCCAACGCAGTATAAAGGTGACCCATCGTTAGGTAATTGCCTGTCCACGCGCCGAGGAAAATGAACGCCCCGAGTCCGGCCAATGCCTGAATAACGACCATCCTGTTTTCGATCAGCACCAGGGTCAGCAACCCAAGGTCGATAACGAACAGGTAGGAGAACAGCAACACGGGCCGATGCGCCAGCATCTGGAAGGAGAGCAAATAAAATGCAGAGAACATCGCGACCGCGGCGAGACCGATCGCGCTGGCGAAAAGTTCGGCGTTGGCTTTTCCAGTGCGCTTCGCCCACGCTGCCGCGGCGAGAAACAGCGCCTGAAATCCGGCAAACACCGCCATGAAGGTGAGCACTTTGTTGCCGCCAAAATATTTCTCGGGAAC
>Ga0126375_10000078_pt1 | contig 19481 bp, 35 predicted proteins | sample PanSoiMetPlot_14_FD_109577 | JGI IMG/M metagenome (GOLD analysis project Ga0126375, IMG submission 109577) | Tropical forest soil microbial communities from Panama - MetaG Plot_14 | ecosystem: Environmental > Terrestrial > Soil > Tropical forest | place: Panama | collected 2016-02-17 | reverse complement strand
GAGGATTCTTGCCAAAGGACAAAGCTAAGGAAATAGAACGAAACTTTACCGCCCCTATGGGCTTGTTGAGGATGTAGCAATGGGCACTTTGTGGGCGCGTTCTGGTGCCATCGAGCGTGATAACAACGACAAGCAGGCAAAGGGTGCACTGGCCTTCTTTTACCAGGGTGGTACGCAGACACCGCTGACTGTGTACCAAGATGCTGAGCAGACGAAGGCCCACACTAGTCCAGTGGTTGCCAGTGGCGAGGGGCGCTGGCCAACAGTGTTTATTCCCTATACTGAGTCTTATGATATTCGGGTGCTTACAGCCCTGAACTCGCAGCTTTACTTCCAACAGCACATTGCAAATCCTAATCCCGTCGAGGTCACTGGAACCATTCCGACGGACTCGACTCTCCAGACTGGAGACATACTGTTTCAGCTGAGGGACAGCACCCGGTCGGGCTTTCTCCGCTGTAATGGTGGCACTATGGGGAATAACAGTTCTAATTCGAGTGAGATGAACTCGACGGACCTTGCTGAGCCACTATTTACTTTCCTATATGATAATCTTGATGATACTACAGCTCCATTGGGCAATCCTCCTGGTCCACGCGCGAGCGCAGGTACTGCTCATGCAGCCTTTATTAATAACAGGAATATCCAGTTGCCTGATTTTCGTGGGGCTGGTCCTGTCGGCCTGGATACGATGGGGCGAACTTCAGGCGGTTCGCCACTGCCACGGAATGCCTTTACTGGATTAACATTTACAGTTGGCAACGCCAACAAGCCTGGATCGAGCCTAGGCTCGAATTCCTTCTCACTGACGACGGCGAACCTGCCATCACATAAGCATGCTTTCTCTGTAACCTCTGACGGCACCTCACAAGGTCATACTCATCGTATCCTTGGTGGAACAGTCAATCAGACTGTTCCACATACCCATAGTGGAACTACTACTGCTGGACAGGGAGGCCACACTCACACTATTGTTGATGATGGCACACTGTTGTCCTCTCCGGGCGTGACTGCAACTGACTCTGGTCATACTCATCCTATAACTGATGTAAGTCATTCTCATACTATCCAGTACCAGGGAACAAATGTCAGAAATGATCTTGGTCAGATTACTGTTACGCAGAACCCCTCCGTGGCTGGAGCATCAACTGCTCCTGGTACGGCACTACCCCAATTTACCGGAATCACAGGAACAGGAACTGGGGCTGCAGTGATCACTGTTTCACTTAATACCGCTCTCCTGGCTACACACTTGACTGCAGCAAATGTTGCTGGTTCTCAGCATCTGCATACCTTCACTACCGGGGCCGCGACAGATACCACTCATGCGCATGATATAGACTTCCAATCTCAGGGCATGAGTCAGGACCATAATCATCTTGTTCATGGCGACACTGATGTCACACCTCCTGCTGGAAGTCCAACATCACTTTCAGGACTTGGCATCAGCTATCTTGGGACTTGGTATATAAAGTTGTGAGGCTGTCATGCTTGTTGGTCCGTTTCCTGCTGCGTCCTCGGCCGCAACCTGGCTGGAGCAGATTGAGTTCAGAGATGCCGAGGACGACTCTCTGCTGGACCTCAGCACGGCCCTGGAGGTTACGATCCTGATCCAGGACGCAAGTGGAGTTGACATGCTCTCACTGACAATGAGCAATGGAGACATTGTCTTTCCGTCCCTTGGGATTATGGAGATTAGAGCTGAGAAGGGTGCAATGCAAAATCTGCTTGTGGATGAGCGGTCTAAAACCTTCAACCTTGGACTGGTAATCCAGACGAACGAGGATGATTTTGTTCAGATCTGGTTAGGAACGCTGCCAGTCCTGAATGGAGTAGTCAGATGAACCATCCTATCAATCGACTGGTGCTCGATCTGAGTCACCACAATACAGTCCATGACTTCGGAAAGATGGCGGCCTCGGGGATCGCAGGAATCATCCATAAAGCCTCCGAGGGCAATTACATGACTGACAGCAAGTATGAGGGACGCCGAAGTGGCTGTGAGGAGTATGGAATTTGCTGGGGAGCATACCACTTTGCAACCAGCAACGATCCTCAAGAGCAGGCATTGACCTTTATAGAAAAGGCTCAGCCCGACGAGGATACCCTCCTGTGTCTTGATTGGGAGCCCTACGGCGACAAAACTATGAGTAAGGGCCAGGCAAAGGCCTGGATACAAGAGGTTGAGGGAAGGCTAAAGCGGCCTGGAGAAGTTGTTATCTATAGTGGAAATCTGGCCAAAGAACAACTCACTAGCAGCGATACCTTCTTTGGCGAACGTCGGCTTTGGCTGGCACAGTACTCGTCCGCGCCCGTCGTGAAGCCTCCATGGAGCAAGTTTTGGCTCTGGCAGTACAGTGATGGTCAGGCTGGACCCCAGCCACATGAGGTCCCTGGAGTTCAGAGCCCTGTGGACTGCAACAGTTATGATGGTACTGCCACAGAGCTTGTCAGCGAGTGGGCCACGGGCACGCCTGTGATCAAGCCTACTCAGGAAACTGTAACTATCACAGTGGAGGCACCACCTGGTATAAAGGTGGTGATAAAAGGGATATGAGCCCAGGCGTGGCCGAGGAAGGCGGTAAGATCGCTGTCAGCGTCATCGACTCGATGAAGTCGCAGCCGATGCTACTGGCTATGGTGATCTTCAATGTGATCTTTGTGGCGGCGGTCTTTTGGGGAGTCAAGGATCACCGAGCACAGACAGCTGAGCTAATAAAGATTATGTTGGCTCAGTCAGACAAGGCCCAGACACTGCTGGCTCAGTGCCAGCAATCGGCGGCGAAACCACAGCAGTTTAAGCTGCAGAGTGACGAATCGAAGCCAGCAGAGGTACAGTAATGGCTGATACTGATATCTTGCCTTATAGGGGCATCCGCTGTGCTTGCGAAGTAGATAACACCGGGCAGACGGTAGATCTTAAGAGTGTTGCAGAGTTGGCGGCTCGCGGTATTCGATCCTTTTGTCAAGTCAATGAGGTTGGCAACAGAGGCACTCTAAGTGTTGGCGACCTCGCTCAGAGAGGGCTGCGCACGCTGTGTATTGTAAATGAGAATGGACTCGCGGCCTCGCTCACAACTGTGCAGCAGTTAGCTTTTCGTGGCGTCAGAGGAGTCTGCATAGTAGATACTAATGGCGTCGCGGTTGCTGGGACTCTCACAGTGGCGCAGCTTGCTGCTCGTGGAATTCGCTCTCTCTGCGTTGTAAACTCGAGCGGAAATAACACCAGCATAACGGTTGTACCCTAGGAGGTGAACCATGAGTATGGGCTTGGTGTTCTGGATCATTATGCTGCTATGGCTGATCTTTATGCTGCTTTGGCATTGGCCAAACAGTGGGATTGGTCCCTGGGGTCCCTGGGGAAACTCAATCATTCTGTTCATCCTGTTTCTGTTGCTCGGCTGGCACGCTTTTGGGGCTCCAATCCGTTAGCGGCCCTCCAGTCTGACTTGTCGATCGGCGGGCTTGTAGCCCTGAAAGCCAGTTTTATCAAGTACTATCTCGAACATCCGTGACTTTACCATCACGTCCAGGACTCGCATGACCGAGTGCGAGGGGATACGCTCTTTAATGAAATGTACTATACGGTGTTCTGCTATGGGCCGCTTTTCCTTGGCGTAAAGTGTCCAAACAAAATGCCAGGTATCTTCCATCACGGCGTTGTCTCCACCCTGGCTCATGGATTTGAAGATGTCGAGCATATGGGTTTCAGCCTCAATCAACCAGTTAAGCGCCTCCGCATAATTCTCCAGAGTGATAATTTTGTTTCCGCTTCGTGAGATGGAGGAAACCATGCAGAGCTTGAGTAAGTGACTGAGTCGTCGGGTGTTATAATGCTGGAGTCGTGCGTGGGTCGGTTCTGGTTGGAAGCCTCCCTTGACCCAGGCCCTGATCGCTGCTGCGGTATCGACGGCGAAGGCCATCTTGCCGAATGTAAGACCGATCTCTTTAATATCGTGCTGAAGGCTATTCTGAAGTACGGCGAGATGACTGCTGACTTCTTCCGCAAATGGATCTCTCGCCATTCGATCTCCACTGTAAATAAGCAAGGTCCTGGAAATGAAGCCCTGATCCCATGCTCCCGAAGGCATGAGTTCATTAAGGTATGAAGGAGTAGTCGCTCCAAGAAGGTTAATCTGCGGGTGTAGGATCTTGATCCGAAGATCTCGTCCGCGTCGCTTCTGATCGAGTATTCGTCCATCGTAGATATCCGTTAGGTTGTTGAGTAGGGCTGTATCCCATCCTGGAATCAGTACACCCAGCTCGCGTGAGATAACTGTGAGTGAGTTAAACTCGATATAGGGCGGATTACCAGCGAACACTATCCTTCGTACTGAGTCATTCAAGGCATCCACAAGGGATGCCGCTGTCATGTCTGAGGGACCGATGCACAGGTCTGGGACCTGTCGGAGCATGTCCTCTCCAGGGTGAATTGCCACCCCCTTGCCAATTCCAGGTGGACCTACTAAAATTGTAAAGAGTCCCGGATAGAGGTCGGAACCCATTGTCCTGACCCAACATTTCCGCTCCATAGCGGCCGCGACGAAGGCAATAGCCGCCCACTTCCGTAAGATAATAGGGGATGGCAAAATGTCAGTGAATTCAATATAGGCGTCGATCCAGCTGCTAACTTTCCTCGATCCTGGATTTTCTGTCATCAGGCCATTTCTTTAAGCCATTTGGATTGCCCTGGTCGAAGTTTGCCCAGTTCCAGCCAACCTTTACCTCGACAGGAACTGTAAACGATCGACTTCCCTCTAATTCCAGTGGCATGTTCATGGCCTGAATTACAACAGGGATGATTTCATCTTCTTCCTCCTCGGGATACTGAATCAGTAATGAGTCATGGACTTGCAGTAGGCACTGTACTAAGTTCAGCCTCCACACCCCGAGTAGTGCGTTGTTCATCTCATCGGCAGTCATAGACTGACCGAGGTGAGCAACTGCCTGTTTTAGCGTATCTCGTTCATCCCGCTTTCCAAAGAACCAGCGTTTGCGGCCGAATGGAGTTATCAAGTGACCATCCTCGACTAGTCGTTCCTGAGTCCACTCGTGCAAGCGCTTTATTGCGGGGAAGCCCCGTTCTCCTAAGTATAGAGTTTGGAAGTCTTTGATGTCCCCTTGTGGAATCTTAGTTTGGCGTGAAATCTCATATACTGAGCCAAGATAGTTAGTACCGTGACCTGCACGCTTGCTCATGTAGCGCAGGCTATGATGACGATAGAAGGGTATTTCTGCGAGTGCACGGTCCTCCTTTAGGTTTCCGGTCCAGGCGAGTCCAGGCTGAACCATCTTGCTGACAGATGTATGAAGGTCACCACTCTCGCAGGCATCCAAGTATTTTCCGTCGCGGAAGACATTCCAGCATAGCGCGCCGATATTTCTGGAATCTGCCTGCTCGAGATCGACGTTGGCAAACTTCATTCCTGGGTCTGAGATAAAGACACGGCGTAGACGTTCTTCAATATTTTGGAGATTTCCACCAGTTCCAAAGTCATTGAAGCTAGAAGAAAAACGTCCTGTCGTAGTTCCTGCAATGTTATAGGAGGTACGGAGACGACCGTCGGGGTCAATCTCTGTCTCAAGAACCCCAGCCTTCTTTCCAAGGTCCCGAAGGAGGAGGATATGGCTGATAATTGGCTGAGCAAGAAAGTGGAGTTCGAGTCTTTCGAGAGCCTCTCGATTAACTGTTCTAACCCTTTCGCCCCGTTCGTTCCTACGGTAGATTGGAGGTAATCGAAGCACATCATACAGAAGTGCTCCAACCTGTGCGGGAGATCGCCAAGCCTTAGTTTTTCCAGTGTCTCGCCAGTTATGAAATCCAACTCCGTCTCGAATAATTTTATTGAGTTGTTCTTCGAGTCGTATAATGTCAGCTCGATACGCCCCAAGGGCTCGTTGCCGCTCTCGCTCATCTATCAACACTCCCCGAAGGTTCATCTCCAGTACAGGCGCCTGAAGTGCCCGTGAAAGGTTATAGGTGCCGCCAGTATAGTTATCAAGGGCTGGTAGCATCTCTTCGAGAACCTCGAAAGTGACCATGCAATCGAGGCCGTTATACACCCAGAGCTTCTCCGTCTCAGATTTGACTGAGTCAGGCCTCAGAAGATGGGTGTAAGTAGTTTTCATCCGATGATCTCGTACTCCAGTCCAAAGGGCCGAAGATGCTGGATTTGGTAGCGGTAGTGTTCGGCTACTTCTTGTTCATCTCTGATTCCACTGGATTTATCCCAGCCCTCAATTGTCAAGATTAGCATCCCACTTGAGCTGAGAAGCATTGCAGTGTCATATGATTTCCAGTAGACATGATCCTTTGGAAGGCTATATCTTATAGCCATCTGATGGCAGTGGACGATAGGGGAATAAACCCAAATGTTTCTCTTTAGGAGCCACGCTGCGGCCCTCATAGCCTCATCGAAGCGCTTATCCATCAAGTCTGGCGTAGGTGCAGTATAGGGTGATGCCATGTACTTGTACATTACTCATCCTCCTTCTTGATGGTCTCCTTGGACTTCTGGCGAATACCAAGCTTCCAGGCTTGCTCATTCGTAAAGACGCTACCAAGATAGCCGAGGCCCTTTTTACTCTCTGGCTGAAGCGCGTGAGACAGCAGCATAGTATCGTGAAGGACGTTTGCTACAGGCATCCCGTAGATTTCCCAGAGGTAGCGTATATCATACAGGCCATTCTGGAATATCTTGGGCACTGAACAAGCCAGCACCTTCCGTACCCATCCCCAAGCGGCCAGCTCAAAATCCGTCGAGCCCCAGTAGAGCCCGTTTGGCTTCCGCAGGTCCCTGAAAGGGACAACGAGTGCGACATCTCGGGAGGTGGCAAATCCAATACAAGTAATTCGCTTCTCAAAGGTCTCAATGTCGATAGCAAGGAACTTAGCCGGTATAATGAAGGTGTCATAGAACCAATCCATCTCTGCAAGAAGGGGCTCAGTGAAGAGGGTGCGCTTTGGCAGACGAAGGTCAGGGTATGCAGATTCTCGTCGGGCCTTTATCAGGTCAAGAATGCTGACGTGCCTGTCGGCATAGTTTCCCTGCATCAAGTAGGAGGGGTGGAAGACTGGGAGGACTTTGAGTCCTCGGACGATGGGGGACTCAGCGATAGAGCCCCGAAGCTTCGAAATTCTACCGTCATGGAGTAAGGCCCAGGATGCTGTGCCTCCCAGCGCGACTGTAACGTTCGGATGTACTCCACGTAGTTCGCTATAGAGACGGTCCAACTCTGGAAGGTACTCGTCTCGGATGTATTGACCTGAACCAAGTGGAGGAAGGCCGTGTTTTACCTCAGCTTTCTTAACACACAAATTCTTGATGTTGTTTGTCGGCTTTGGCCGGAAGTTAAAGACGTTTGTCAGGTAACAATCATAGCGATTGATACCTGCATCTTTGAGCATGGCGTTGAGATACCAGCCAGCAGGCCCAACAAAGGGTAGGCGCTGCTCCTCTTCTTTCTCGCCCCAAGCCTCACCGACGAGAGCGATTTTGAAGGTCATATTGCTTGGACACTCATCATTTCTGATGCTTTTTGGAGTGCGCGCGCACGTTTCAGTGCCTCTCTGGCTAATCCGGCGAACTCGGGGTTGAGTTCGAGGCCCAAAACGTGGCGCGCACCAAGGCTCTCAGCCGCTCGCAGCGCACTTCCACTGCCACATGTGGGATCAAGGAGCATAGTATTTTCGTCAACGAACATTCTGAAGAAGTGCCGCAGGACTGGTTCGGGTTTTTCAGACATATGTTTGTCTCTGACTGTTGGAGCATGGTAAGCATTGCCAACTGGAGAGACAATTTTACGGTCTCCTCTCGATGCAAAAAGACACGTCTCATAGATTTGCCGAGGTCCTCGCTCGGGATCTGGGATGATTCCGACTCCATCGCTTTTCATCCATATGAGTGGAAGGGGATTTACATCCAGGCCCATCCTCTCAAGGGCCAGGACAGTGGGCTCATAGAGTCGCTCGGACTCTTTTCGCATAGCGAACCAGAACATTAAGTGACACGAGAATGTCACATGCTTTTGGAAACAAAAATGGAGACTCTCTATCAGAGCCTCCCATACCTCATAAGAGTCGCCATAAGCGCCGTGACTCGGCGCCCCACCCTGGTTAAACTTGTCAGCGTCGATGCCATAGGGGAAATCACAGTGAACGAAGTTGAATTTCGGGCCACTGTAGGTGGCCACCCAAGTATTAAAATCAGTGTTAAGGATCGACTCTGGCTCTGCCTCCTCTTTTGGAGGCGGCCCACGAAGTTCTTCCATTAAAAGGGCTTCTTTGCGCTCCTGCGCCCGACGAACGATTCCCTCTGCAGTAGAGAGTTTAGGGGCTGTAACAACTCGCTCGTTTCCGGCGGCAATCTCGTCAGCAACGGCAAGCATTGCATTGATCCGGGGCTGACTGATGCCGATGGCTTCGGCGGTCGCGGCCTGGGACCACGATGCCTCCTGCGCTTTGCGGAGGGCGTGATACTTCTGGACGGCATTGACCTGATCCTGCCAAGAGATGTCGAGGCGCTTGATATTCTCCTCGAGTTCAATGGCCTCCAGTTGGGAGGCCTCGATTTCATCTGTGTACTGAATGCTTATCTGCATCCACCCAAGAGATTTACAAGCAGCAAGTCGACGTTCGCCTGCAACGAGCTGCATCTCACGGGTGACGACCAGAGGATGAATAAGACCCAGACGACGAATGCTATCAGCCAGTACATTGACATCAGCCAGTTCTCGTCGCTGTCTTTCATCGCGGTTGACCTGAATAGAGTTGATGTCTGCGAGGTGGAATTGTCCCGAAGTCATAGTATGGCTCAATCCGTTTTGGATTAGTACGTATCGAGTGGGGGTGGGTGGGAGCCCTCGCGACTTGGCTCCCACCCCTGCTCACGCCCGGAGTCCACTCAGACGTGCGCAGTTGACTCGACGCGGCTGTATATCCGCTTTCCATCGTCGGATATTTGATGCTTGATCTTAACGAAGAGTTGCTTGCCAGGGACCTCAGCCAGCATTTCTCGGAACGGCCGCCGGCCTTCATTGTCAGAGATGCCAAGAGTCTCCACCAACAGATCTTTGAGGCGGAATGCACTGCCTTCTGTGACCCAGACATCATCCTGAATAGACTTGCCAATTACCTGGGCTTCAGCCGCCTGAGCAGCATCCACGTCCTCTTGCGGAGAGAGAACACGATAGCGGAAGCGCAGTCCGTCAGTCCCCTTTTGAGAGGATTTTATCTGCTCCGGTGGACCCTCGACAATGCAGTGATATGTTCCTACAGGGAAGGGCTTCGGGGCCTCAGTCTGAGAGGATGGACGATTTAGGATTTCCTCGAAACTGGTCATTCGCTTTCCTCCTTCGGAATGAACAGGGTTTCATCATGGGCAACCTGTAGATCATAGTCCTCAGTAGAGGGACCATAGTCCCCAACTACTTGATCTATGTCGTCATCAAGCATTACTCGAAGTGCAGCCTCGATCTGAGCTGCATTAGCAGTTGTTCCGTCGAGGCCAAATTCTTCACGGAGAGTGTTGATCAGGTACTCACGAGTGGAGCTGTCCCAATCTCTCTCAGTGTCAATCTCGGCGGTCCGAGACACAGTTACGGTAATTTTCATGCTGTTGCCTCATCTACCATGCCCTCGGCCTCCTCGATATGGCCGAAGGCTTCATCAAGTTGCTGGATAATCTCCTCCATTCGTTGGCCCTTTTCACCTCCTTGCATTCCCTCAGGCATGTTATCGAAGGATCCTTGTTCTTCGTCTCTGATGTTCTCGACAACATCTCTGGCCTGTGCCAGTAAGCCGAGAGCAAATTTTAGCTTCTTTCGACGATCCTCGTTCATCGAGCGGACTCCTATGACCGGACTGTTTCAAAGAACGTCCCGAGGCCGGTCTCAATCGGGAGCGTTGACAGCATCTTGAATGATGCTGGATTTGCAAGGTCGATCATGGCAGTGGGAGCGGTTTGGATTTGCCGCTTACCGCCAGGGCCTGTCTGGGCAAGGGCCACTGAATTAAAGTAGCGTGGGATAAGCGGCGAGAGTGCCGAGCCGACCGCGCTCGGATAGCCCTTCTTTGTGCCATCAGGGTTAACAACGTAGCGGACATGACTGATCACTACTACGTTGCAGAGAAAGTTGTCGCTCGTTAAGAGCGCCAGGACACTTTCAGCTGCATCCTGAGCATCTTTGTAGACCATTCTTACATCAAATTTGCCGTCCTTAGACTTTGGTACGATAGGCAGCCGGTAATTAAAGGCTGCATCCGACATAAAGGTGAATGAGTCCAGCACAACTATGACCTCTTTGCCCCAGGTGGCCGGAACGCCGAAAGGTTCCCATTTGTCAAGGAGCTTCAAGCCTTCGATGAAGGCCGTAGGGTTAGGGACCATTGGGCCAATCGGAGTGGCTATAACTTTATCTCGGAGTGTTCTGTACTCGACGTTAGCAAGGAGTTTTGGATCACGCTGCTTGATAACCTGGGCGAGCGCGTCGAGGCCGTTGTCATAATCGAGGATGCGAAGCTTGTATCCTGCAAATACCAGACTCGCGAGTGAGCCGGTTTTGCCGGACTTGCTGTCTCCAATAAGGAGGAGCTTTACGAAGTCCTTGGATTGGTGATCAGCTAGAGAAGTCACGACTGGTCCGCTCCAAGATATGTCGAGTGCGACGATTGACAAGTAATGTGATGACTCCAAGAACTATTGCAGCTGAACTAAGAACAGCTGCAATTGCACATAGCATATCCTCTTCCATTATCGGGGCTCCATTGGGTTCCAGAAGTGCTTTTCAAAGTCAGTATGCAGGAAACGATCACGCACTGACGGTGACTTAGAACAGACCTTTCGGAATGTACAACCTCCATAGTTCTGGCAGGATTTATCATTCTGAGGCCAATAATTCTGTGCCGCATAGCGTTCTGCCTGGTCAAGCCAATAATGTAGATCAGTCAGCCATTCATCGAGTTGTTCCTGGGTCTTAAACAGGATGGACCGCTGGAAGCGGGAGAAGCCGACGGCGATCTGTACAGCATCCACGATCATGCCCCTAACAGGGGTCTTGAAACCAGCCTGGATGGCGATAGTATAAAGTGTCATCTGATTGTCAGGCTCAAAGCGATCAAAATAATAACTTCCAATTGTAGAGGTTGTTGACTTGCGATCCATCCCATAGTCTTCACCCTGAAACGAGACTACTCTATCCAGATAGCCACAGAGTGCATATGACTCTTTGTAGGGTTTCTCTGATAGATGATCCCAAGGGTGGCGGTTGAGACTGATTAAGAAGTGAAGCTCAACCATTGGCTGACCATCGCCAAGGACCTTAGTCTTGGCAGGATCATTCCTGAATTTCTCGATATACCAGACCACGGTTCGCACGAGGTTCTCACGACAGAGAACTGAGACTTTGTCCTCCATGTCGAGCGCGGCCGATGCCCGCCAAGGCTTTCCATCGCGCCAGGTCCATTTCAGTAAGTCATGGACTACCATCCTGAGAGATTCTTCGTAGGCCCAAGATACTCGATACTTTTCAAAGTGTTCGAGGGCCCTATGATAGAGGATACCAAATTCAAGCCTGACTGCCTCGGCCTTGGTACGCCAGCCCTCAAGCATATGATACTGATATTTGCGTGGACACTCCTTGAGCCAGCCCAGTGAGGTCGAGTCCCATGCCCACTGCAGCTTTGTGCCCTGAATGAATGGACTCTGGATCACCAGCGGCGTTTTCTCGCTCATCATCCATCCTTCCCAGTCAGCGCCTGTGCCGCATCCTTGCGCCATACTTGGAGCACGGTAATGCCGCCATCTGCGGCCAAGTCAGACGGGTCGTTTTCAAGCATGGCGCGGACCAGAGAGCGCAGTTTCCTGTTCTCGCGCATCAGGCGCTCGATCTCGGCGGCGCCCTGTTCGGCAACCTGCTTGGCCACCCGCCTCCAATGGTCGGCGTCGCGCGTCAGCCGCTCGATCTCGGCGCGGAGGCGGGTATTCTCCTCAATGTATAGTTTTCGGCTTTCTCTAGGGTCTATGCCGCTCATCATCCATCCTTCTCAGTCAGCGGAGTATTCCGCAAAATCCCGCCTCGATACCGCGTCCCTTGCCGTCTGTTGGCGCCCACGTCTCTACACAGCGCGGACAGACAAAGCCCTCATCTTCCCCAAACTCGCCATGCCGGAACCAGCCCAGCGGGCGCGTCTTGGCAGGGTTTACAAATCGGCCGCAGCCGCAGCGCGCGGGCTTCATCATCCATCCCTCCCAGTCAGTGGCGCTCGGGGCGATAGTCGCCCTGTAACTGTGCGGCCAGCCTTAGTCCGGCTGGCGTGAGTTCGTTCACTATAAGCCCGCGGGAGTCCCTGCGGTCGCGCTTGGCGAGCCCGGCTCTGACGAGTTCCGAGCGCCCCGCCTTGTCGATCAAGTCGCCATCCCAGACGCCGCCCTTGGCGAGCTGCGCCAGCACGTCCCACGCATTGTTGCTCAGGCGCATCATTCATCCTTCCCAGTCAGTGGGCGCCAGAATGAGAGATGATTCTTTCTATAAAAGGAGAAGTCATGCGTGGCCCTCTACATCGGGTTGTCCCTCGAAGCGAGCAATCATCTCTCTAAAGAGAGTGACGATCTCCTTTCTGTCCGCGCCGTTACTGATGAAATTGCAGCGGCCCTCCCTCTGCTCTCCAAACGGAAACACAAGCAGAACAAAGCCAGTCTCACGGTCTCTACCCTCCTTGTCTCCATTAAAGAGCATGTCAATTGCCTTCGCGACTGCGTTCATCTGCGCTCGATATTTTTCTTGAATGGGGGCGTCTCCAAGCATCACCATAGGTCCTCCTCAGTCGGGATTACTTTGTTTACCATAGATCCTCCGTAAAGAGTTTGTCTGGATGGCCGCGAGGCCGAACCAGCTGGTTAGCTTTCAGAGCGATACGTCGGGCCTCTCGACGTGAGACGAAGCGGCCCTCAGTCGTGGTAAAGCCTTCTTCACCGTCCCCTTTTGTAAGCATGAAGTTCCGGTATATGTCAGAATGGCGCGCTGGACGCGCCATGCTGAACACCTTTTTGCCAGCCTTGATGGCTGCAGTATGGACTCTCTCAACCATCGAAGCGCCTTACTGAAGACTCCAGATTGTCCAGGGCTGTCTGGAGGCGGCGCACAAGCGACGCCGTGCTGTTATCAGCAACGGTTGGCTCGCGCATGGGTGCGTTTGCTGGACCAAACATCAGGTCAGCAACTGTGTTAAGGACCCGTGCGCAGTTCTCCAGCCGGGTTACGGCTGAATCAAGGTTATCGTTGAGAGACATCAAGAGGCCTCCCTGTTCAGTTCGCTTGTGAATTACATCAGGCATGTAGTCTGGCGCTGCAATGTCGCGATGCTTATTCAAGGCCAAGCTCCTTTATGAGTGCAGCCGCTGATCCTTTCCTCGATTTGCGCTCGGCGACGGGCTGCTTAACACCGAGTTCAAACTGGGCCTGCGCCTCTCGCATTCTTGCGATGATGGCAGCGATGTCATCGGTCGTGAGTTTGAGAGGATCACGGGCGAAAAGCTCACTGAGATCGCTCATCTTCAATCTCCTCAAAGAGCAGTTCATCTACAGTCGGAACCATCTGGGCGACGCGCTCTTCGACGCGCCTGCGGTGGGCGTGGACGAGGTCTCGAATGACCTTTGCAGCGCCAATACGGGATGAGTAATGGTCTTGGAGCCAGGCATAGTCACCAGCATACAGATTGAGTGTATGCTTGGTAATGGCCCTATCTTCTTTACGTTTCATCTGGTGGCTCCGCGACCAAGAGATTTCTCGCGATTTCCTTCTTTACCAGCCAAACTTTGGTGGGGTCAAAAGGAGAAATACAGACGCCGATCTTATCGAGATCGGCATCTTTTGCTTCTTTTCTGGCTATGTATAAACGTTGACGCACCTTCTCGGCATCGGAGCATTGAATCTCGATGCCAATGGCAGCGTTAAGAGCTTGATACCAAAGCTCAATCATTGATCTGGGGGAGGGGAGTCAGGATGCGGCGACCTGTCTGACTCCCCTCTCACCCCCTCCTCACTCGGCAGCCTCTGGAGCGGCCTCGTTAAGGAGCCCGTCGAGTTCGTCGGCGGCAGCCTTCTGCTCGCTTTCGAGTTGCTGTCGCGCGAGCGTCATCAGTTTGCCGTCGGCGCCTTGCTGGTCAATGAGCTGAGCAGCAAGGGCAGTAATCCGCTGTGCTGGGAACTCCTCCATATCGAAGCCCCGCTTTTTGATAGCCTGACGAACCTGCTCGCGAGCAATGTTCATTGCCAGGGTCCGAACTGGGTCACCCCTCGGGCCTCCGCCACGACGAGCGCCAAACTCGTACTCGCTTTCATAGTCCTCGAACTGCTGTTGCAGGACCTCAATTGTGATACCAGCCTCTTTGCCGGCGTCAGCTTTGTTGGCGAAGTTGTTGCGAAGATTCTCGAACAGGGTCTGGTTCAGCGTGGACGCCTCGTTCTCCAGCAGAGTATGACCAGCCTTGTACTTTGGAACAGCGTAGAAAGTCATGCCTTGAATAACAAGCGGTTCTCTCTTGATCTCGGCCATTCGGCCCTCCATTGGTTCAGGTTGTGGTCGAATCGACCATTACCATCTTCGCTCCATCCCGTAGCTATGTCAATACCATATTTATCGAGGAGGTGCGGCAAAATGCCGCACCCGCCAGAGTCGGCTATACTTCTAAAGGGCCCAGCGAATGGTACTTGACCTCCTCAACACTCTGTGGTTCTCTGCAGTTGCAACGCCAACTTCTGACACTCCTCAGTTACGTAAGCCACATTTCTGTAGTGAGCCTCTCCGAGGCTCCAGTTTGCGCCGGGCGCAAAGTCATCGCAGTGGGCACAGTCGAAGCCGAACCACCAGACATCATCGGGCTCGCCGGCCTCGACGACATGACAGACGCCTCCCTCTCGGATTTTAGTAATCCAGGCCTCGTAATCGTAGGGCCAGCGCTCTTTCAGCATCCGAGCGATGTCTCCCTCTGGATATATCTGGGCCTCCGACGAGCGAAAGATGACCTTCTTTCTGAGGATCTCCCAGTCCTCTTTGGCATGAGAGGTACATGCTCCTGAGAAGGTGAGGCCTCCATGTACATCTACTGTGCTCTCAAGGGAATGACCACACCACCTCTCGTTGCAGTCTCGCAGGCACTCGTTATAGCCTTTGCCATGCAAGGGGTGCCCTGTGGGCACCGCTACGTAGCCACACAGTGCTCCAACTGGTCCGCGGACGATCAGGCACGGCAGGCCCGTAGCCTCATCAAGCCATTGGATTTTGTCAGGCTCATCGTCCCACTCGCCCTGGGGCCACTTAGTTTTGTCACAGACATCTCGATATTCAATGCGCTTCATGATGCGCCCTTTCTAATAAGAAGAGGAAACAGTAGCATCCTCATTTGGTGATCAGAGACAAGGACTTTCGCGCCTCGGCCCTGATCAGCTATCTTGCCATCGAGAAACTTGACAGCAGCATTGTCTTCGCCGGCGAGTGCAGCACAGATATCACGGTACTCGCCAAGGGTTTCAGGGCAAGGATTACCCTCTTCGTCCTTCCTCATTCGTAATCTCCTCTAGGATTTCAATCTCATACTCGATTGCCTCGATCTTCTCGATTATGAGACAGATTTCGCCGCCTTTAGGCGGCACGCGCAGTTGCAGCTGATCATAGACCGACCGCTTGTGCATCGGATTTCCCTCGGGATAGACTTGAGCATTCTCGTATCTGTCCCTCTTTCTGTAGGTGTTGCAGCGTCGCCGCAGGACTATAGCGTCTGAGTGAGTGCGGCATATGATCTTGATGCCGCGGGCGGAGTCAAGCGCTTTGTCCATGAGCTTCCTGACATCATCGAACGCTACAAGAGTTTTGTTGTCAGGCATCAGTCCAATCCTCCATCAAAGTCCGCAAGATTAACGAGGTACAGTGCGACCTTCGGTCGCGTCTCGATCACATAGCGGACGTTCAGTTCCTGTTCGAGGGCCTCGCCGCCTTTGGCCCAGGGCGACGGAATGCGGTCAGGGTCCAGGTGATAGACTGTGTCCCATTCGAGGCCCTTGGCCTTGTGACCACTAAGTAACTGTATTGGCCCCTTAGCATTGAAGATGTGTTTGGCATAGGCCACTGCGGCCCCAAGTGTGGGGCCAAAGCCAGCGAACACACGGAGACACTCGGCCCGGTCTGCTATCGAGCCCGCGTCTCGGGCTTTGCGGAGCTTTTCTTGCTCCCAGTCGGCAATCCTTTGGAGGACAATCTCCTGCGATAGCGCCAGATCGCCAATCTTCTCAAGAGTGCGAATGAGATTAGGGCCAAGATCAGAGCCAACCATATGACATCCTCGGCCTTCCTTAAGAAGACGGTAAGCGCAAGACACCAAAGGACCGTTATTTCTACAAATAATGGCAGCTCCTTCGGGAATAGTGTGCGCATTCCATTTCTCCAGAGTTTCGACCACGCCTTCTTCAGCCCACTCGGGCCACTTCATATGAGGTACTCGACCCTGAGCCTTTCTGATAACGGCCTTTGGGCAGCGGAAGCTGACACTCAGGGTCATCTCGTGCATTTCGAAGCGCTCTCGAAGGCGCCGCATAGAACTGGTGACGGCACCCCTAAAGGCATAGATACTTTGATTGGGGTCTCCTACCCCAACAAAGTCCCTCGTCACGAGCTTCTCAATCATAGCGTGATTGAGCATTGACATGTCCTGGGCCTCGTCCAGCATCACTCTTGGATGCTGTGGAAAGGCGCCGCCGAAGAGTGTTGACATATAAATCTGATCATCATAATCAATCAGCCCGGCATATGCCTGCTGGATACCAGTGCGAAGCGCGGCGTTGACAATGCTGACAAAGAAATCTTCCGGCTCCTCTTCAAGCCGATCAAAGAACTCTTGCTCAGTACACAGGCTTCTACCAGGAAGCCCCTTGGGCACATAGCCCGCCATCTTGGCCTTGGAGAGGGCCTTTGTCATGTCTCCAAAGACCTCATAAGCAGCATCCTTTTTGTGTCGGGGCAGAGCCTCGACCTGACCCTTGATCAGTTCGTAGTTCTTCTTGGTATCCACTATGAGCTTGCGCCCGGTGGCAGCAGACCAGACTCCGTGCCCGACTGAGTTCATGGTCCTGCAGGAGACGTGGCCTGGAAGGCGCTTTCCCATCTCGTCGGCGATGCGCTTATTGAAGGCCACGCTCAGCGTGGCCTCTAGGCTCATATACTTCGCAAGGAATTGCAAAGTACTTGTCTTGGCGGCGCCGGCGAGTGCATTAATGAGGAGGCGCAAGCGCGCGCCCTGGTGGGCGATGGCGTAGTCGATGATTGCCTCTTGCTCCTCGGTCGCGTGAAGCACACGACCATCAGGCAACGTCAGAGTATACTTACTCATGAGTCCTCCTATAGTAGGCCAAGATCATTGAGCGCGGCTCTGATGTCAGCCGTGGAGCCGCGTTCAAGGAGCTTTTGCATCTTTGGCTTCTGTGGATGCTCGCGGAACCAGCGCGCCACGCAAGCGCTCCGGACCTCTGTCTGGAGCTTAAAGAGTTCTGCATGAATGAGATCCAGGTGCCAGCGAAGGCCGTCGCACTCGGCCTCGGTGCAGGGGATTTCACTCACTAACTTCTGCAATTTCGTCAAGTCCATTTTGGGTCTCGTCCGGGTGAGTAAGCAAGGTGAATTTCTTGGGCGTATCCTCGTCGTACTGCACGATGAGGATCAGGGCTTTACCATTGGCCACTATAGTCCGGGTCTTATAAGAGTGTTGACCAAGGTGGGGCGGTTCTATCAGCCAGATAAATTCACGCAACTCCGGCTCGGCCTTGTCTACAGGTATCCAGGGACTCATGCAGCCCTCTTCACCTTTGGATGCCGGAGTGGCATCCTGGCAATTTTGTGGTAGGCGCTCTTCACGAGGTCCTTCTTAAGATCATGGATGTCGAGGCCGAAGCTGGCAAAGTAGGCTGCTATGCTGCAGAACTTTGGTGAGATAGTCTGCTTGGTGTAGAACCAAGCACGCAGGGTGCTGACGTGGAGGTTGGTCTGCTCGGCCAACTCAGTCAGGCTCTTGCCTGACGCTTTGGCAAAGTACCAGGCAATATCAAGGACTGGGTCCTGGTCTCGGAATTGATAGTGGGGATTTCTCCCGTAGATGCCTCTCGGCATGGGTGCCTCACTTAGTAAGGTGGATGCCCATGGCTGCAATACCAAGGAGCAATCCTGGGTTAAGGATACAGAAGGCGAGAACTATCATGGCGATAAACAGGAGAATTCCTCGTCCCCCGCTGCTTGCCAGGATAACGAACAAAGTCAGTGCAAGACCTATTTCCAGCATCATCTACCTCCTTTAAAGCGTTCACTAAACGTTGCAGGAACTTCTGGTTCCGGCCAGACATCAGGCATTGAGGGCTCCGAAGGCGGAGCCCGCTTGAGGACAGGCACTCGTGGCGCCCTCTTCAGGCGCCGGCCAGGCGCGTACCTGCAGTGGTCGCCGCGCCACTTGAGATAAGTGTGTGGCCACTCGGCCCGTGCCTCACGCTTCGTGAGGCACGCCGCATCAGCGTCGGGGATACTGAGGAGTGTCCCCAACACTGTGATGACTATCGTAGTGCGAGCCATAGCGTGATCAGCCTCATGATTGTTCCGACTGCGAAACCGACGACGAAGGCGGTCACCATGAGGCCCTGTAGATGACGCTGCGCGTCTCTTTGAGTTTAGCCAACTCATCCATCGGAAGCTCTGCAGCTTGGAACGGCCCGACGCTCTCCCGTATCTTCAGCTTCGGCATCTTGTCGCCGCCTTCTAGCCACTCCAGTGCGCCACGCAGGATCTTCAGGTCCGCTTTCTTCTCAGTACCGTCACTGGCGCCGAAGAAGAAACCTTCGGTCTTTGGAAGGGCGTCGCGCTCGACAGCACTGATGATGTTCTTGAGATCGAGCGCGCTCAACTCGATCTCCTCGCAGTTATCGCGCCCACCAGCGAATGCCTGGACAATGTAGCCGTGCAGGTTTGGATGCTTGCGCCAATAGCCGAGCGCGAGCACAATCTCTTGTAGACGGAAGCCGTCGATCTTGACAGATGCCTCTGGGGATTGCCAGTAGAACTTCTTGCCTTTCAAGTACATATCAAGTCCCATGCTTGCCTCCTCGGATGGCGCTGAGCGCCGGTTTAAACTCTCCGCACCAGGCAGTCTTGTTGAGTAGGGGCCACACGCTTGTAACGGTTTGGCCTGCGACGCCGGTTACAGTGGGCGGAAACCGTCGGCACTGAATGATGTCGGTCTCGCCCTCGCTAAGAGCGTAGCGGCAGTCGCCGCAACTGTGGAGTGGGCGGAGTATCATCTTGACCTCTTCCGGGTGCGCTCCTCGGCCTGGCCCGCCAGCCAGCGGACGACCCATTTGGAGCCGTTATGCTCCATCTCGACCTCGATTCCGAGCGAGCGAAGCCACTGCGCAAGATTGAGTGCAGTGGTTTTGTAGTGAAACTCTATCT
>Ga0126375_10000077_pt1 | contig 19577 bp, 27 predicted proteins | sample PanSoiMetPlot_14_FD_109577 | JGI IMG/M metagenome (GOLD analysis project Ga0126375, IMG submission 109577) | Tropical forest soil microbial communities from Panama - MetaG Plot_14 | ecosystem: Environmental > Terrestrial > Soil > Tropical forest | place: Panama | collected 2016-02-17 | reverse complement strand
CTCAAATTTTTCCCCGGCGGTATATTTGAAAAAAACACTTTATATCGGGGGTTAAAAGTGGCAGTGAAGTAAGAGGAAAGTCCTTACTTCCAGGAGGTATCTGTGACAATTTATGTCAAAGGTATTCGAAAACCTGATGGAACTACCGTTGAACTGGAAGTGCCCGACAGTTCTGAGGGTGGATTGGGTTCAAAAGTAGAGTTTATCAGATTTGACTTCACATTTGAGACGCCAGATCTCGAAAATGGCGTTACAGTTTATACGCCAACCATTGGCGAGATACTTAAAGACCTCTGGTTCGTTCCCGAGGAGGTGTGGGATTCGGGTAAAGCTGATGTGGGTCAGTATCTCTCTGGTAATTACGGATTGTTTGGGTGGGTGACTGGGGAAGTTGATTTGTCGAAACCCAAGAACACATTCGACGGCGGACCGATGCTTATAACGGATGATTCGTGGATTTTCTCGAAGAGTGGCGGTGTTCCGGCCGTTTTCACAGATGAATCTCCTTTGAAACTGGTTGTTTCGAACACTGGAAAACCGGGTGGTCCAGTAGGTCATGCGAGCGTAGGTAAAACAACCCTATGTCTTGAGATCTTAAAGTAGTAAGAAAGGAGGTCGCGTGCCAGCGAGAAAAAGAAGAGAACCGCCTCCTACAACTCGCCGTAAACCCGCGACAACTCCTGAGAATCGAGAGAATGAGCTGGTTTCACAGGCAATTGATCTCGCTGAACAGCAGATTCGTGACGGAACGGCGTCCTCACAGGTCATTACCCATTTTTTGAAGCTTGGTTCGACTCGAGAACAACTGGAGCAACAGCGTTTAGAGCACGAGAACGAGTTGACGAAGGTGAAGATCGAGGCGATCGAATCTCAGAAGCGAGTGGAGGAACTTTACATCGAAGCGCTCTCCGCAATGCGTACTTACGCTGGTGATATGCAACCAACAGACCAAGATACCAATGTTACGGACATACGAGAAGCTTCGTGAGCTGGAAACGTTCGAAGATCGGTACGAGTATCTCAAACTTTCTGGAGCAGTTGGGAGAAGCACTTTTGGATTTGATCGATGGATAAATCAACGCTTTTACAAGTCGTATGAGTGGTTGAGAGCCAGAGATTACGTTATAACACGGGATAATGGATGTGATCTGGGGATTATCGGGTACGAAATCTTCTCTGGGCTGCTTGTTCATCACATGAATCCTGTCACTGTAGATGACATCAAGCATGGTGAGGATTGGCTTATCGATCCTCAATATCTTATCACAACATCGCTTCAAACGCACAATGCAATCCACTATGGGGATGAAAGTCTCCTTCCTAGAGGTCCAATTGAACGACAACGTGGAGATACGACACTGTGGTGAGGAGGGAGAATGACAGTCATCGACGTAGGACCGGCGAAGATGGATTTGCTCCGTATCCGCGCCGGTGACAAGAACCTATTCAACGTCAAACTTACGGACAGTAGCGGTCCGCTCAACTTAACCGATTCGGTAATTGCGGCACAAGCGCGAAAAACCGCGGTCGACCCGACAATAGCTGTTTCGGCGGTTATTGCCGTCACCAATGCAACGCAAGGAACGTTCGAAATGCGTTGGCCAGGCGAAGACGTACGCGATGTGCTCAATGGCTCTGAAACGTGGAACGGTGTCTGGGATTTGCAGATCGGCGAAGCTGGTGAAGATCCAGTTACGCTAGTCGCCGGAGTATTCACCATCGAATCGGACGTGACTCGACCATGAGTGACGTTACCGATGTAACAATCAATATAGATACCAACAAAATCGACGTTACGCAAGAAGAAGTAGCGTTGAACATAGGTTTAGATACTAAAGAAATTGATATTTCTAAGCCTGACATCGACATAAGCGTTGATGTATTCAAGCCACCGAACGTGGAATTCCTCTATCCGGCAGGGCCTCCAGGACCAGAAGGACCGCCTGGACCTGCTGGCATTCCTGGTCCACCGGGTCCTGAAGGTCCACCGGGAACGAGCGCAACGTTTATATTTACGCAATCTGTTCCTAGTGCATCGTGGGATATTCTCCATAATCTTGGTCAATATCCGTCTGTAACGGTTGTTGACACCGGCGGTTCCGAGGTAATTCCAAGTGTGCTCTATATTAGCGCCAACCAAATCGTACTTACTTTCGGTTCGGCAACGTCTGGCAAAGCATACCTTAACTAAGGAGGCTCGATGCCAACTCTTGGCGCTCCACTAGATTTCGCCAAGTTGGAAGGCCGAAACTTCCAGGCCCATCAGCTTGGCACGGCCCCGAGCTCACCGGTTAAGGGGCAGTTGTATTTCAACACAGGCGACAATACGCTTTACTGGTACGATGGAACGACTTGGCAGTCAGCAAAAGGTGGTTCTGGATCACCAACTGGTCCAGCTGGTGGCGATCTTAGCGGTACCTACCCGAACCCGCAGATCGCTGCCGGTGTGATTGTCGATGCAGATGTAGCAGCAGCTAACAAAGATGGTACTGCAGCGACGCCTTCTCTTCGTACACTTGGTACTGGCGCCCAGCAAGCGGCTGCCGGTAATGATTCGCGTCTTTCAGATGCTCGAGCTCCAACTGCGCACAAGGCTACACACGAACCTGGTGGTTCTGATCCGATGACTGTAGATGCAGCGGCTGGTGTTGGATCATTGCGTACGCTTGGTTTAGGAAGTCCAACCAAAGGTATGCCGGGCGATACACCGCTGAACTCGATTGCCGTTCCGACTGCGGCCGTGAGCTTCAACTCGAAGAAGCTCGCAAATCTTGCCGACCCAACAATTGCCCAAGACGCAGCGACCAAAGCGTACGTCGACAGTGTGGCTCAAGGGTTGGATGCAAAACCGTCGGTCAGCGCTGCTTCTGTCAGCAATTACAACTTGGGTGGCGGTCTTGTAGCCGTCGACGGTGTGACTCCCGTTGTAGATGTTGATCGAATTCTTTTCAAAGATCAAACAACCCCTAGTCAAAATGGTATTTACATTTACAGTTCAGTGGGTCCTGGTTGGGCACGCGTATCCGACGCTGACGCATGGGGGGAGCTTCCTGGTGCTTATGTATGGGTCGAAAGAGGAACGGTTAACGCTGACACAGGCTGGGTTTGTACTGTTGATCCAGGTGGAACTCTAGGTACAACTGCAGTTACCTGGGTTCAATTTGCTAGTGCAGCCGGAATTCAAGCGGGTGCGGGTCTTACAAAGACTGGACAGACGATTGACGTCGTTGGTGCAGGCGGAATCCTTGTTGCTGCCGATTCAATTGCTGTTGATTCGACTGTGGCGCGATATTACTCTTCTGCTACTCACGCAGCCGCAGCCAGTTGGGGGTATACGCAGGCAACTCATGGTTGCAAAGCTTCTCGAGGTTTGATTGTCCAATGTCAAGTGGAGGCGTCTGGCGCGATCGTGATTCCCGATGTTATGGTTGCGGCAAACGGTGATGTGACGATCACATTCGCAGCCAGTCAGGGAGCGAACACGATCCGAACGACGATAATTGGATAATGCCTGCCATCGTCGGAACTCTTATCCCACCGCAGCTCGCTGCAGCACCGAGCTCTCCGGTTGACGGACAACTATATTTCGATACTGCTCTCGATAAGCTTTTTTGGTGGTCTGGTTCGGCGTGGGTTCCTGCCACAGGCGCGGCAGAGGTATACGAACAGCCCGCTGCTCCAGCAAGTCCGAGCGTAGGCGCGCTTTGGATCGATACGGATGATGTGGCACCAACGTATCAAGGTAATCCTCTTGTAACAACACTTCCGAGCAACCCAGTCGACGGACAGGAAGTTCATTATCTTGTCGACGCGACAAATGGGGTCGTTTGGCGTTTGAAGTATCGACAGGCATCGTCGTCTGCATACAAATGGGAGTTTGCTGGTGGTTCTCCGCTTGATTCGGGATTCAATATAGCCGATGACAACGGTGGAAACAGTACATCGTATATCGATTTCGCAAATAATCCGGGTCCATCGTTGACGATTCCTCGCGCAGGTGATTACATGGTGTCGTTTGGAGCGATGGGATATAGCACTGTTGTTAGCGAATTGTGGGTTTCTATGAAGCGTGGAGCTGCCGCAACTTCAGATAACGATGCTGCGACGGCATGGGAAGCGGTCGCTGTTCATTTGATTACACTGCAACGTGATATTCGAATGAGTGGACTGGCGGCAAATGACGTACTCAAAATGCAACATCGCACGAGTGTAGCAGGTGCAGCTAGTTATCGACAACGTTGGTTGAACGTAACTCCTGTGAGGGTATCATGAGTGTCCCAGCTGCACGTATTCGTACATCGTCAGGTTGGCGCGATATCGCCATTCAAGGAGCTCCAGGTATTCCTGGGTATACACCAAGTGCGAGAGCGGTTAGCGTTGCGTTTGGCTACTCAGCGGCGGACAATGCGCATCGTATCTATACGCCTGGACTTGCGTCGGTAACTTGGGACGATTTGGGTGGAGTGTTTCCAGTTAGCGGTGCGCTCGTGTTTACCTGTAGAGCGTCGGGAAAGTACCTATTTGGTACGTCGGTTTTTCAAATTACCAACATTGGAAATGTCAATATTGCTCCAATTCTTAACGACGCTACTCCAGTCAAAGGATTGGCAGCGCAGATCGCAGCAAAAGGCGATGGTTCGGAAACGGGTGGCGTAGAGACGTGGAGTCTCATGAATCTCGTCGCTGGAAACACAATTAAATTGTTTAGTTGTCATTCCGGCGGCGGCAGCGCTGTTCTGGCTTATGAAGCAATTCGTCTTGACGCCCCTGCGCTGAGCATTGTCACTAATATTCCGCTTGTTACATCGCTTCCTGCTTCTCCCATCGATGGACAAGAAGTTTACTATCTTGCCGATGCAACAAATGGAGTTGTTTGGCACTTGCGTTATCGAGCTGCGAGCGCAAGCGCTTATAAATGGGAATGTATTGCTGGACCCCCATTGTATGCGGTTTACGCGACTGCCGAGAACTTCCCATCATCCTGGTCGTCCGGCAATCCAGCGATTACGGTGCCGCGTGCGGGCGAGTACGATATTGAGTGGACAGCCGACATAAATGGTGCTGGTGTTGCTCAGTTCTACGTCGCCTTCTATCTAGATGCTACTCGTGTCGACGCGATTGTCGGTGCAGCATACACTACTGCCAACCCACAAGAAGTGAGCATTTCTGCCCACAACCGTGCCGTAATTGCTGCGGGTCAGATTGTGAGGCAAGGTTTTATTCAAACCGGAGTACAGGGTACCGCAAAGAATCGTGTGCTTCGTGTCCGGCCAGTGAGATTATCGTGATGTATCATGGTGAACTGGGATTGGTTACTTGCATTCGTAACCGCTTTAGGTAGTGTAATGGGGTCGAGTTGGGCCATCAAGGCCATAATAAAGCACGAAATGAAAAATTGTGACGACCGAATGGAGGCTTTTAGGGAAGGATTAGAGCACGGTGAAAAAAATCGCTAGCATAGCAGTAGTATCGCTTGTGCTTGCGGCTGGATCTGGATTTTTTGTAGCCATGGCGCTTAGTCAAGACTCGTCACAGGCAGCCACAACTACTACAGTCACAATTCGTAACGGAGCGACTGGTCCTACAGGTCCGGCAGGTCTACAAGGAGATCAAGGACCTCCGGGCGAGCGAGGACCAACTGGGGAACAAGGTCCTCCGGGACCCCCAGGCGGAGGCCCGTGCGCGGGCGCGCCCGAGAGCTGGGCACCAGGAGTTCTAGTTATTAATCATCCCGGAGGACAGGTTCGAATCTGGACTTGCCTTGCACCATGAGTAATCTGGACAAGACTTTTGTGACGTTTGCAAAAGGTCTGTTTATTCTTCTAATTTTGTATGGTATTGGGATGATAATTGTTGTTATATTTGGTAAACAAGAACTCGCAACTAAGCTGATCAGCGTCTGGTCCGGAATGTTTGGAGCAGTTGTCGGGCTGGGTTCTGGATATTTGATCGGTCGAACTCAAACTGCATACGAAAAACTGGAGGAAACAAATGGGAGTAGAGAATCTGACTGAAACTCCGCCAGTGGTGATTGATGGAGTGGAGCAACCGCCGCCTATGATGGAAGAGCCGCCAGCCGAGGAACCACCGGCTGAGGAACCACCGGCTGAGGATATGCCAGCCGATCCTGACGAAGCACCTTCTGAGGAGCCCGCAGAGGAGCCAGACGGGGAGGAATAGTTGATGCCGGGACCAGCTTTCTATCGAGATTTATACGGACCAAGATCAGATCCCAAGAAATACCCAATGTCTGGGGACGATGTCATCGCGATTAAGCGGGTCCTCTCGAGAGCTGGATATTTGCCATGGACGCAATTCACAAATGTCTATGGTCAAAATACAGAGGACGCTTGTCGCGAGTTTCAGCGTGATGTAGGAATCACAGGTTCGGGTGGAAGCGATCCGCAAGGACATTACGGTCAGAAAACTCACGATGCGCTTAGAAACGCTCTTCGCTATGGCTATCCCGGTGAGTATGCTTGGGATGATTACTCGACAAAATTGTATGCGGAAGCCATCGTGCCAAACGAACCTCCTTCGTTTGCTTTTAAGCGAATTCTGTACAACGCGAGCTCGAACAAGTACCCGATGAAAGGCGACGATGCTCTGGCGGTAAAGAGAGCTTTGTCGCGGGCCGGGTTTATCGGCTGGCAGGACTTCAACAACGTGTACGGCGAACAGGCGATCAAGGGATGCGTTGCGTTTCAGAAGTCGGTTGGAATCAAGGGAAACGACGGTGGTCCCCCACAGGGAAATTATGGTGAGTCGACGCATAAGAAGTTGCTGAAAGCGAAGGCCGAAGGTAAGCACGAGTGGGCTTTCGACGATTACTCGGCCAAGTTGTACAAAGGCTACAAAGAACCAAGTGCTGGCGGCAGTGGTCGAGACGCGACGATGAACCATCACTCGAAGCGTGTCGGTTACACCGAGCAACCTGCCGGATCGAATTGTGATAATCGTTCAGACGGTATTCGTACATCGCAGGATCATACAGCGGGGGGCGGCACTTGGCTCCGTAATCAGCCATGGTGTGGATGTTGGTGTTTCTACGGACTCGAAGCTGGGGGAGTTAAGGGGCTCGGATCGTGGATGGCTTCTGTCGCCTCGATTGAGGATTACGCAAAGGCAAAGAAAGGTTGTTTCAAAGGTTGGACAACCGATCGTTCCAAGGTGAAGAAAGGCGACTTGGCAGTAATCGGCGGTTATGGTGTTCACGTCGAGACCGTTCGCGGTTTCTCAGGATCGAGCACACTTACGTACGGCGGGAACACAAGCCCAGGTAGTTCAGGATCTCAGTCGAATGGAGGTGGAGCATTTGCTAGGACCCGTTATCCCTCTGAGGTTCGAGGCTACGCCCTTGTCCGATTCCCAGGCGAGTGACTGGTCAAAAGAAACACCTTCCGATGATCTTCTTTCGGAAGAAGCGAAAAGACGTATAGCCGAAGATACTCCTCCTCCCTCGGAAGAGACGGAGGAAGATGAGGAATCAAGTACAGACTAATGTAAAGTGGGTGAAGTGATGGAACAGAGTATTCTTACTAGTACCAAAAAGATCCTGGGGATTGCTGAAGATTATACCGTATTCGATCTTGATATTATCACGCATATTAATAGCGCATTTTCCACTCTCACCCAGCTGGGAGTTGGCCCAGCTAACGGTTTCATGATCGAAGATGCTACTGCGGTATGGTCTGATTTTATCACGGATGTTCCTGCCGGAAGTTATGAGCCGTCAACCGGCGATGATCTTCAGTATAATTCGGTAAAATCGTATGTTTTTCTACGCGTCAAGCACCTCTTTGACCCGCCTACGACATCATATCTAATTGATGCTTCTGAGCGGCAGATCAAGGAGCTCGAATGGCGCTTGAATGTGCATCGGGAAGAAACTGGATGGACTGACCCAGATCCCGGTTTGATTGAGGAGGTAGGATAGTGGAAGAAAGAGCTGAAGCAGCTTTGGCTGAACGAGAACGACGAGATCAGCACAAAGCAGAGGAAAATCGGGCGAGACAGATGCGTCAGGGTGTTCTTACTGACGAATCCGAGGAAGAAGTGGAAGAGGAAGAAGCACCGGCACCAAAACCTAAGAGACGTGCACCCGCTAAGAAGAAGTAGGTGGCGAGATGGACGTTTCTGAAGTTGTAAAGAACGTTCTCAAGCATCACGGAGTCAAAGGTCAGAAATGGGGTGTCCGCCGAAAGGCAACTGTCGGCCCGCAAGAAGTTTTCGTTCGTCCTTCAAAATTTCCTGGTAGTAAACGACTTGTATCCAAAGGTGGCGGCGGGCATCCTGCGACAAAAGAAGCCATCAGCGCTCGTACAATTGGACAGATAGGAAAAAAGAGCGGTGTTCAGGCTCTGAGCGATCACCAACTACAAGAATATTCAAAACGAATTCAATTAGAAGAGAATGTAAAGCGACTTCAGTACACGCAGCTTAATCCTGGTCAGAGATTTGTTGCGAACATGCTTGGCAAAGGCGGGAGATCGCTTTCAGATCCTCAAACATATGCCAAAGCCTCTCGGACCAAAGCTGGTCAAAGTGCTGTTGGATACGTCATAAAGAAAAGCGGAAAAGCTGGCGCTAAAGTCGCGACAGTTGCTGCACTAGCTTAGATAGGGGAATAGCATGAGCCTATCTAATACTGCTGTACCGATTTACTATGGACAATTTCGCGAAGCAGTACTCAAAGGTGAGATTCCTGTCAATCGCGAAATCTCTATGGAGATGAATCGGATTGATTCGCTCATTGCTAACCCTAACATCTATTACGATGACGAAGCTGTCGAAGGGTTTATTAGATACTGCGAAGGAGAATTGACTTTAACCGATGGATCCGATTTACATCTTCTTGATTCGTTCAAACTCTGGGCCGAACAAATCTTCGGTTGGTATTACTTCGTTGAACGTAGTGTCTATGTCCCCACGAAGGATAATCATGGTGGACATTACGAGAAGCGGCTGATCAAGAAACGCCTGATCCTTAAGCAGTACCTAATAGTCGCCCGCGGTGCGGCCAAGTCCATGTACGAGTCGGCGATCCAAAGCTACTTCCTAAACGTCGATACGTCGACCACCCATCAGATCACAACGGCGCCGACGATGAAACAGGCAGAAGAGGTGATGTCGCCTGTTCGTACATCGATCACCCGTTCCCGCGGCCCGTTGTTCAAGTTCCTTACCGAAGGATCTTTGCAGAACACAACCGGATCTCGAGCCAACAGAGTAAAGTTGGCGGCAACGAAGAAAGGTGTTGAGAATTTTCTCACCGGCTCGTTGCTCGAGGTTCGTCCGATGGCCATTAACAAGTTACAGGGACTCCGACCAAAGATCTCTACGATCGATGAATGGCTGTCTGGCGATCTTCGTGAAGATGTGGTTGGTGCTGTGGAGCAGGGAGCCTCAAAACTGGAAGACTATTTGATTGTGGCAGTCAGCTCGGAAGGAACGGTCCGAGCAGGTTCTGGTGACACAATCAAAATGGAACTAAATGATATACTCAAGGGTGAGTACTACGCACCGCACGTTTCGATTTGGCATTACAAGCTGGATGATCTTGAAGAAGTAGCTGATCCAGCGATGTGGGTAAAGGCGAATCCAAATCTGGGAGCGACGGTTTCTTATGAAACGTATCAGTTGGATGTGGAACGTGCTGAAAAAGCTCCTGCGTCTCGAAACGACATTCTCGCCAAGCGTTTCGGAATTCCAATGGAGGGTTATACCTACTTCTTCACATACGAAGAAACTCTCCCTCATCGTAAACGCGAATTTTGGCAGATGGGCTGTGCCATGGGAGCCGATTTGTCGCAGGGAGACGACTTCTGCGCATTCACCTTTCTCTTTCCATTGGGTCGTGAGCAGTACGGGATTAAGACCAGGAGCTACATCACAGAATTGACGTTGTTCAAACTTCCTGGTGCTATGCGACAGAAGTACGAGGAGTTTATCAACGAAGGCAGTCTTCATGTGATGCCGGGTAACATTCTCGACATCATGGAAGTTTATGATGATCTCGATAATTTCATTCAAACTTCTGAGTATGATGTTCGTGCGTTTGGATACGATCCATACAACGCTAAAGAGTTTGTTACCCGTTGGGAAGGCGAGAATGGACCATTCGGTATTGAAAAAGTAATTCAAGGAGCCAAGACGGAATCGGTTCCTTTGGGCGAGATCAAGATCATGAGCGAAGAACGATTGCTAATTTTCGATCAAGCGCTCATGTCTTTCGCGATGGGTAATGCGATTACATTGGAAGATACGAATGGAAATCGCAAGCTTTTGAAGAGGCGACAAGACGAGAAGATCGATAATGTCGCGGCTCTCCTGGATGCTTGGGTAGCATACAAGCTGAATAAGGAGGCATTTGAGTAATGAGTGTGAACGTAGGATCGGTAAAACTTACTATCGGTCTAGGCGATATTGCTTTGGTCGTTATTGCGATCTTCGTCATTCTTGCTTACTTTAACGGTTGGGGTTAGCGGAAGGGGGTGAGATGTGGCGCGATTTGGCGAGGCGTTGAAACACGCATGGAATGTTTTTTCTAATCAGGAACCACTAAAATCTTCACCTTGGCCAGTTCAACCGGGAGTTCAACCTTATATCGATGCTGGATATTATGGTGCGGCTTATGGGTTGCGGCCAGATCGTTTACGGCTTAGAATCCCCACTTCGCGCACTATAATTACCTCGATTTACACACGTCTTAGTATTGATGTTGCTTCTGTCGACATGCGTCATGTAAGAAACGACGAGCATGATCGCTATCTTGAAGATATTGACAGTGGTCTTAATAACTGTTTGACGGTTGAAGCCAATATGGACCAAGCTGCGCGCGCTTTTCGACAAGATATTGCTATGACTCTCTTCGATAGAGGTTGCGCAGCACTTGTTCCTGTCGATACGTCGGTTAGTCCAGAGGAATCTGGTGGATTTGACATTCTGACTCTTCGTGTCGGCGATGTTGTAACTTGGTATCCGTATCACGTAAAGGTAAGTGTATATAATGAGGCGCTAGCAAAGAGAGAAGAGATCGTTTTAGAGAAAAAATTTGTTGCTATCGTTGAAAATCCATTGTATGCGGTGATGAACGAGCCAAACTCAACTCTTCAACGTCTACTTAACAAGTTAGAGCTGTTGGATGCCATTGACACCCAATCTGCTTCTGGAAAACTTGATCTAATCATCCAGCTTCCATACGTGATCAAGTCCGAAGCTCGCAGGCAGCAGGCCGAGCAGCGCCGTGCAGATATTGAGTTTCAATTAAAGGGTAGTCAATACGGCATCGCTTATACAGACGGAACCGAAAAGATCACCCAGCTGAATCGTCCAGCCGAGAACAACCTGATGGCCCAGATCGAATACCTAACAGCCATGCTCTATGGCCAATTGGGTCTAACCGAAGAGGTCATGAACGGTACGGCGGACGAAAAGGCCATGTTGAACTATTGGAATCGTACGATCGAGCCAGTTCTTACTGCTGTAGTCGAAGCTATGCGACGTAACTTCTTGACTAAAACGGCTCGAACGCAAAAGCAAACTGTTTCGTTCTTCCGAGATCCATTCCGTCTGGTTCCAGTGGAGAACATTGCTGAGATTGCCGACAAATTTACTCGTAATGAAATCATGACATCGAATGAGATGCGGCAAGTGGTCGGTATGGCCCCACACTCGGATCCGAAAGCTGATCAATTGGTTAATAGCAACATGCCTCAGGGAAGTCCAACTCCAACTGGGGTTACAACAACACTTGGTGACTCTAAAGTTGCTGAATTAGTAGCTTCTTTAGCAGTTGACGATCGGTCGAAGATCCAACACTTAGAGAGGAACGGTCAAAATGGGAGAAGAGGCTAAGCCTGACTTTAGCGGCTACGCCACAAAGGCTGGTCTTAAGTGCTCAGATGGCCGGACAATCACGCCTGATGCTTTTAAACATCAGGATAAGGAAGTTGTTCCGTTGGTCTGGCAGCATGGTCACAACGAACCGAGTAATGTACTTGGCCGTGCGATTCTCGAGCATCGTGAAGATGGTATTTACGCCTACGGTTTCTTCAATGAAACCGAGCAGGCAAAGAATGCCAAGACACTAGTGCAGCACGAAGATATCAAGTCGCTATCTATTTACGCCAATGGGCTTACCGAGAAGGCCAAGCAGGTTCTTCACGGATTTATTCGTGAGGTAAGCTTGGTGTTGTCAGGCGCCAATCCCGGTGCACTCATCGATAACATTACATTGGCTCACGCTGACGGTGACATGGTTACTTTGGAAGATGAAGCGATTATTTACACTGGTTTGGAACTTGAACATGCTGAGGAAGAGTCTTCGGATACGACCGATAAGGTCGAGCACCAGTCCGAAGGAGAAGGTCCAACTGTTCAAGAAGTTTATGATTCTATGACTCCTGAACAGCAGTCGGTTGTTCACTATATGGTCGGCGCGGCTCTTGAAGCTGCAGCTGCAGAGGCAACGGCTTCGAACGATCAAACTGCCCAGCAGTCGGCTATCTCGAATGACGATAATAAGGAGTCTACTTCAGAACTTGTCCATAATGATGACGACGAAAATGAAGAGGAAGGACGGCGCATGTCCCACAACGTCTTCGAGGAGCAGAACGAAGGCACAAAGGAAGAGGAGCATACGCTCTCGCATGACGCGATTAAGGGAATCGTTGCCGATGCCCAAAGAGGCGGATCGCTGAAAGAAGCCGTCGAGCGGTATGCGCTTAAGCATGGTATCGATAACATCGAAGTCCTCTTCCCAGATGCCCGCGCGGTCACTGAGACCCCAGAGTTCGATTCACGGCGGGTCGAGTGGGTTTCTAGCGTAATTAACGGAACCAAGCACTCGCCGTTCTCCCGCATCAAGTCGCTTGTTGCGGACATTACCTTTGATGAAGCCCGGGCTCGTGGCTATATCAAGGGTAATTTCAAGAAGGAAGAATGGTTCGCAGTTTCGAAGCGCACCACGACTCCCAGCACGGTCTACAAGAAGCAGAAACTGGATCGCGACGATATCATCGATATCACGGATTTCGATGTCGTGATGTGGCTCAAAGGCGAGATGCGACTTATGCTCGACGAGGAGATCGCACGCGCCATTCTGATCGGCGATGGTCGAAATGTTGCCGACGACGACAAGATCAAGGATCCGGTCGGTGCTACGGACGGTGCTGGAATTCGATCGATCCTCCATGACAACGATGTCTATGTGGCAACGATCAACGTCGACGATTCGGCTCCCCCGCCGGATGTCGTAGATGCGGTTATTTCCTCTATGCAGTACTATAAGGGCTCGGGTTCGCCGACGTTCTATACGACGCTTCCCGTCCTTACCTCGCTTCTGCTCGCTCGTGACACTCAGGGTCATCGTCTGTGGAAGACTCCGGACGAGCTTGCTTCTGAGATGGGCGTTTCAAATATCGTTACGGTCGAAGTCATGGAAGGCGAAGACAATCTGCTTGGCATCATCGTGAATCTGAAGGACTACACGGTCGGTGCGGACAAGGGCGGAGAGGTCAATTTCTTCGACGACTTCGATATCGACTACAACCAGTACAAGTATCTGTACGAGACTCGTATCTCTGGTGCACTGACAAAGATCCGCTCGGCTATGGTCGTCATGCGGGCACCGGCTACCTACACACTGGCTACGCCAGAGAAGCCTGATTTCGATGGTACGACTGTGACCGTGAAGACCACGCCAAACGTCGTGTACAAGAACAAGGGTACGGGCACGACGCTTACCACTGGCGCTCCAGTTACTCTCGCCGATGGCGAAACGCTTACGGTTCAGGCCGAACCGACTTCGGGTCACTACTTTGCCAATAATCAGGACGACGAGTGGACGTTCGTAAACACGGCCTAAGGTAGGTCCATCATGGCAAGGTTCTTTGGTCGTATTGGCTACGGAGTGACAGTAGAAAATGCTCCTGGTGTATGGGTTGATGACATTGTTGAGCGCGAATATTTCGGAGATGTTATTCGAAATGCTAGAAATCTCCGTGAAGGAGAGAATCTTAACGCCGATCTCAGTGTACAAAATTCAATAAGTATTGTAGCTGATGCATATGCCAACGATCACTTTTTTGCCATTCGTTATGTGGAATGGGCGGGGGCTTTGTGGACGGTTTCGAGCGTCGAAGTGCAAAGTCCCCGTCTTCTGCTTAGGCTAGGGGAGGTGTACAATGGGCCAACGCCTGCAGTTGCACCAGCTCCTTGAAACGTTTACGGATAATGTATATTTCCAACCGCCTACTAACATACAGTTGCAATATCCATGCATTATCTATAAACGCGACTTCGCAGAAACGAAATTCGCAGACGATAAACCGTATAATTTTACTCATAGGTATGCGATTACGGTTATTGATCCAGATCCAGATAGCGAAATTCCAAGTAAAGTGGCTTCAATGCCAATGAGTCTATTTAATCGATTTTATACAGCTGATAACCTGAATCACGACGTTTATAACGTCTATTTCTAAAAGGAAGGAAGCAAATGCCACAGCTGACATGGGATGATGTCGGTGAACGCCTGTATGAAGTTGGTGTAGACCATGGTGTCTTGTACATTCCAGATGCACAGGGCGTATACGCTAGTGGTGTTGCCTGGAATGGTCTCACAACTGTTACAGAATCACCTTCTGGAGCAGAATCTAATCCGCAGTACGCGGACAATATTAAGTATCTGAACTTGATTTCGGCAGAAGAGTTCGGCGGAACGATCGAGGCTTTCACCTATCCCGAGGAGTTTGCTCAGTTCGATGGTACGGTGATCCACGATGCTGGCGTTACTGTCGGACAGCAGCTTCGAAAAATGTTTGGTCTGTCCTATCGCACAAAGGTGGGTAACGACGTCGACGGATCGGAGCATGGCTATAAGCTGCATCTGGTCTACGGGTGCCAGGCCTCTCCGTCGGAGAAAGCCTACGCCACGATCAACGATTCGCCCGAGGCGATTGCGTTTAGTTGGGAGTTCACCACTACGCCAGCACCATGCACTGGTCTCAAGCCTACGGCTTTGATTGTTGTCGACTCTACTTCAGCGGATGCAACAGGTCTTGCGTCACTCGAGACCGAGTTGTATGGCGATGCTACTACTGGTGTGGCTAATCTTCCAACTCCGGATGAAGTGCTGGCCCTGTTCCCTCCGGGACCCTGATGCAATCAATGGCTCAAAGCGTATCAGGGGATGAACCAATGGTGGAGGAAGAGCCGGAGGCCTAGTTTTCTCCCCCACGCCCAGACAGGAGGCTGGAGAATGCTCACGATTGTTGTTCCAGGCGTCGAATTCTTTGACGAAGAGTCACGGCAATTCGTTACCCAGAACGATGTGACTTTGGAGCTAGAGCATTCTCTGGTCTCACTGTCAAAATGGGAGTCAAAGCACGAGAAGCCGTTTTTGGGTCAGGCCGAAAAGACTACGGAAGAGGTTTTAGACTATATAAGACTCATGACAACGACTCCCAATGTTCCAGAGGATGTTTACTTCAAGCTGTCTGAAGAAAACGTCGAGGCTATCAACGGTTACATCGACGCTAAGATGACTGCTACATGGTTTAACGAGCCTCCCGGAGCGCCCAGAAGTCGAGATGTCATCACCGCAGAGCTTATTTACTACTGGATGATCACATTTCAGATTCCATTTGAGTGTGAGCACTGGCATCTCAATCGTTTGTTCACTCTGATTCGAGTTTGTAATATCAAACAAGCGAAACCGAAGAAGATGAGTCGTTCGGAAGTTGCTGCTCGAAACCGAGAACTCAATGCTCAACGCCGACAACAGCTCGGAACGAGGGGGTGACATGACAAAGCTGGTTTGGGATGAAGTTGGTGAACGGTTTTATAAAACAGGTATCGATCGAGGAGTACTTTACCTTAATGACGGTAGGGTAGCCGCTTGGAATGGTCTTACTAGTATCGAAGAAGATACACCTTCCGAATCGAAATCGTTCTATCTAGATGGAGTAAAGTTTTTGGAGAATTTAGCTCCGGGGGATTTTCAGGGAAAACTAAAAGCGTTCACGTATCCTGAAGAGTTTAATTCCGTTCTTGGAATTGCCGATGTTGCTCCTTCTCCAGGTTTGTCCTATCACGATCAACCGGAAAAAAGTTTTAACTTGTCGTATAGAACAATGATTGGAAGCGACCTCGGTCCTGAACACGGATACGAAATTCACATTCTTTACAACATCTTTGCCAATCCAGATAGTTTCACGTACGAATCAATCAAAGAGTCCGATGTTTCTCCGGTTGAATTCGGATGGACTTTGACTGGAACGCCGCAAAAAGTTAGTAGATTGAGACCCACAGTTCACGTTACTATCAATTCGACAGACGCGCCGCCAGACATCTTGACGCTCATAGAAAATACTCTCTATGGGACGGAAACAGTCAATCCCAGTCTTCCGTCCATGCAGGATCTTGGCGAGTATTTCGGATATCTAGGAGCTCTTGTCATTATCGATCACGGCGATGGCACTTGGACAGCTATTGACGAATCGGATAGTTATATTACCATGCTGGATGGAACCACTTTTCAAATTGCTAATGCTGATGCGACATATTTGGATTCAGTTACCTACACGATTTCATCTACGAACGTCAACAACTAGGAGGTGAAATGGCTACAGTTACTGGTCTTACTGCCGCTCGAATGCAAGAGATCGAAGCAGCTTCGGTTGTTGACGGCGAGGTTGTTGCAGGTAATCTCATCCTCGAAAAACATGATGGAACCACGATCGATGCGGGTCCGGTAGTTGGCCCAGCTGGTCCTCCTGGTCCACAAGGATCTAGTGCAATTCCTGGCGAGATTAAAATGTGGCCAAATTCGGTTCTACCCGATCCGGCTACGTTTGGAACCTGGGCTTGGGCTAATGGCGATGCCTTCGATGTAGCAACGTATCCAGTCGCGGCGGCGAACATTTCTTCGCTTTGGAAGACCGCACACGGTCAAGCCGATCCTGGTGCTGGCAAGTTTCGAGTGCCCGATTTGCGCGGTATGGTTCCTGCATGTCTCGACGCTCTGCCTGTCGGTGCGGCTCGAGCTAATCGTACCGTTCGTACTGCCGCAATCACCATGGCGCAAAAAACTGGTGAAGAATCACATCGTCTTGTTGTTTCTGAATTAGCTGCGCATAATCATGGCGGAAGCGTAAGTGTATCGGGTAGTATCAGTGGTTCAACATCGACCGATGGAGCACATACTCACAACTTTACCCCGTATGCGCCCGTTGGCTCCAACGATACGCGAAATCTTCGTATAGATGGTTCTTCAGCATACAATATCATCACGAGTGGTGTTTCGATACCGACAAGCGGTGGACATTCACATAACGTGGGAGGTTCGTTCTCAGGATCAGGCGGTATCGCGACTCAAGGTGGAGATGGGGCCCACGAGACTATGCAACCAACTGTTCATGTGCCTTACATAGTTTTCTTGGGTTAGTACAATGAGATTCGAACTCTCTGGAAGCTTAGTCCATCCTGACCCGTTGGTTATCAAATTCAATTCCAATCAGAACTTCGATGTTCAGAAGTATATTGATATGGGGTATACCAAGTTCGAAGTGATTTGTGTCGGTGCTGGTGGCGGTATGGGTGGCGGTATCGACACGGCGAATACGGGAACTCTGGTTAGAAATTACGGTGGAGCGGGTGGGGGAGGTGGCTTTCACCGTGTTTGGGGACTTCTATCTGCTCTTCCTGCTGTCTGTCCGGTGGTGGTTGGTGCTGGTGGGGCTGTGGGTGCTGATCATGTTTCTAACCCAGCGTCTACTACGGATGGCGGCGATGGGGGATATTCATCGTTCAACGACACCACCTGCCGAGCATCAGGAGGTAAGGGCGGAAAACGAGCGCAATCAAACTCCTTGACTGTCTCTACGCAAGCTAACGGAGGCGTCGGTGGAGTAGGGAATCGAATCATTGCTGGCGGTGGAGCAGCTGGAGGTACAGCAGGCACACCGTCATCGACCGGTCCTGGAACACCGGGCACAGATGGTCACGACGGAACGTTGTATCAAAACGTGGGCGAAGGTGGAGGAGGAGGAGCTGGTGGAGTCGGAAAGTATCCCGCTCCCGGAACCACATGCAATGCTGCAACAAATGGAGGACGTGGTTCTTACAATCCTGGAGACACGTCAGTTTATGGACCAGGAGATACTCCAGGTAATGATCCTGGTAGCGGATCAGCAAACGTTATTGCAGGTGGTGCTAGCGGAGCAAAAGCGGCACCTGTCAACGGACTCCCAACCGTATATGGACAATCCAAAGGTGATCGTCTCCCGGGTGATCCAGGAACAGTAGTTCTTCGTCTTACAGCCGAGTAAATCATGATTGAATTCACACAGAAAGGCGATTTCAACAACACTTTAAAATATTTGCAGAAAATGAAAGAGACAGACGCCCTTGCTACGCTAAGTAGATACGGATCTTTGGGCGTAAATGCTCTATCCAATGCTACGCCACATGAATCAGGCCTAACCGCAGCGTCTTGGTATTATACAACCGTTGCGCGACCTGGATACTACTCTATTCGCTGGCATAACAGCCATATTGAAGACGGTATACCGATTGCGGTCATTCTTCAATATGGTCACGGTACCAGAAATGGCGGATACGTAGAAGGTCGCGACTATATCAACCCAGCAATTAGGCCCATATTTGATCAGATCTCCGCAGAAGCCGACAGAGCTTTAAGGGGGTGACCAAATAGTGCCAACCATTGACGACAAAGTCGTCGCGATGAGTTTCGAGGCGGATAAGTTCACTCAGGGTATCGATAAAGCTCTTGATTCGCTCAAGAAACTCCAGGATGCTCTTCGTTTTCCGGATGCCGGGAAGAACTTAGCGGTAGTTTCAGCTCAAGCTAGAGAGATGGACTTTGGTCACATCACAAAGAGTATTGACGGTATCGCGGAAAAACTTGGAGCGTTGCGACTGGTCGCCATTGCCGTATTTGCAGATCTAGCGAAGAAAGCTCTTAGTGCTGGCACGCAAATGGTCAAAGCGTTGACGATTACGCCTCTTTTGCAGGGATTTCATGAGTATGAGACTCAGATCAACGCTGTTCAGACGATTCTGGCCAATACTTCAGCTGCAGGTACCAACATCCATGACGTTAACAAAGCTCTAAACGAGCTGAATAAATACGCAGACTTGACGATTTACAATTTCTCCGAGATGACTCGGAATATCGGTACCTTCACGGCTGCTGGTGTAGATTTGAAGACGTCGGTGGCGTCGATCAAGGGTATCGCTAACTTGGCTGCGGTGTCGGGCTCGAATGCGCAGCAGGCATCAACCGCAATGTATCAGCTTTCCCAGGCCATTTCATCAGGTACGGTCAAACTGATGGACTGGAACTCAGTGGTCAACGCTGGTATGGGTGGTACGGTGTTTCAGCGCGCTTTGGCACAGACGGCCATGCATATGGGCACTCTGAAGAAGGGTGCAGTTGAGCTTTCCGGACCGATGAAGACCGTTCGTATTAATGGAGAATCTTTTCGAAACTCACTTTCGGCTCCACCTGGAAAAGAAGGTTGGTTGAGCGGTAAGGTCCTAACTGAGACGCT
>Ga0126375_10000076_pt1 | contig 19627 bp, 17 predicted proteins | sample PanSoiMetPlot_14_FD_109577 | JGI IMG/M metagenome (GOLD analysis project Ga0126375, IMG submission 109577) | Tropical forest soil microbial communities from Panama - MetaG Plot_14 | ecosystem: Environmental > Terrestrial > Soil > Tropical forest | place: Panama | collected 2016-02-17 | reverse complement strand
TATTTTCAAAAAGCGATACATCAATCAAATCAGGACAAAGAATTTTTAACTGCTGTTTATATCTTAGCTGAGCATTCATCTTATCGGATCTACTAGAGGTATAAGAGAAAATGAATTTTCCTCCTATAATTTTGGATTAGCCGACTTGTCCTTCTTTTCCCTTGATCAGAATTTGTAATTTATGGCAGCAATCATGTAAAATTTTTTGTGCCTCTTGCTTATTCTCAGCAGATATTATGATCCCACCCGGGCCAAATTTACATTCATTCAGTTTCACTGGAATAGCTACATGTAAAATTCGTGCAATAAATTCTAATAGAGAAGGATAGGTCTTGTTATTTTTATATACGAACGAAGCAGTATTATTGGTCAATAAGATCTCTTCTTCTACAGGAAATAGTAACTCGTTTTCCGTCATATTCTTCAAAATTTCCGCTTCTAGTTTATCTGCCTTGGATTTCATATTTTGATTTCGTGCAACAGTTGCTTCAAAAGATAATTCTTCCAGCTTTTCGAAATCCATAGTACGAAATATCAAATGATATCAATAAAATGTTATCTTATTTGCACATGATGTATTTTGCAATAGGATTAGTAATTTTCAAGGATTACTTAAAGAATTGTCCTTTAAGTATTTCTCATATTCGTGTAGTGACTTTTCCTGTGAATCAGTTTGGATAGACCCTGGTCTGAGATTCCTGATCCTCGTTATGGCATTTTTGGCATTCAGGCTTTCTTTTTTTAAAAGATATGCCCCTAAAATCGTTCCAGTTCTACCTTTACCTGCAGCACAATGAACCAACACTGGTCGTTTCGTTTCTATTTCATTTATAATAAAATTAACGGTTGAATTTATCTCCTCAATACAAGGTGAGTGGTAGTCTTCAACTATTAAATGCAAGTAATTAATTTTCTCAATGATTTTATTTCCAGAGTGATGGTCCTTAGTTTCATCAAGTGATAACCACTGCACGGGTAAGGGGATTTCTCTTACTGTTACTATTGTGCGAATTCCACGTTTCACAAGCCACATAATTTGATTGAAAGACAGAGGTAATCCGCTTCCTGCAAGCTCATTGTTTACTACCCAACTAAAGTTTGTGGGACGAGAATTAAATTTGCTGTGTAGCCATCGATAAGCGTTCCCAATTAGCGTCATTTTGTAAATTGAATTTTACTGACTAATAATTTAGATATAAGTCTTCGTCATCCAAAAAGCAAAGCGTAATTTATGTAAATTAACATGTTTCTATCTATGAATTGATTAATTATTATTATTTTTTTAAATTATTGTGAATGTATTTAATAATTACATCAAGTGCTGTTCCGGGTCCAAAATTGCCATTTACACCTTTTTCTTCTAGTATCTTTTTATCCTTGCCGGGGATCACACCTCCGCCAATCAAAAGGATATCATTGACGCCTCGGTCCTTTAAGATTGTAGCGACCTTAGGAAATAAGGTTAAGTGAGCTCCATTCAACAAACTCATTGCTACGACGTCAACATCTTCATCTATAGCGATTTTTGCCACTTGTTCAGGTGTACAGAATAGTCCCGAATAAATTACCTCCATTCCAGAATCTCTGAGCGCCCTGCAAATTACTAATGCTCCGCGATCATGACCGTCGAGACCTAGCTTAGACACCAGTACTCTTATCGGTTTCCTTCTGTCATGTATCGATGTATACATACATCTAAAAATTATAGGCGAGCTTTAAAATTTTTTGTCAATTTTGTACCCCGATAGCGTCTTAACAGCCAACAAAAGTAACTTTTAATACTTAACGTCCTAGCTAAATCACTCGTGTCAGAATTAGTAGCTGGGATTCTAAATGGAGACAAACGATCAATCTCGAGAGCAATTACTGTAGTTGATAACAATGAACCTGATTCTATTAAAATAATTCGCCAAATTTTTAAGAAAACCAATAATGCCAAAACTATAGGCTTTACAGGATCCGCTGGTTCGGGTAAAAGTACACTCATAGGAAGATTGGCAGCAGAATTCCATTCACTTGGATATAAAGTGGCAGTTTTAGCAGTCGATCCATCCAGTCCTATAACGGGCGGTGCTTTGTTAGGCGATAGGGTACGAATGATGACAATTAGCGACGAAATTTATGTGAGAAGTATGGCTTCAAGGGGTGCCGAGGGTGGTATTTCAAGATCACTTAGAAACGTTGTAAGAATTTTAGATGCCGCGGGATATAATCTGATATTAGTTGAGAGTGTAGGTGCAGGTCAGCTAGAGATTGAGATTTCAAAAGCTGTGAATATTACTGTCGTTATCTTCAATCCACAAACGGGTGACAGTGTTCAGGCAATAAAAGCAGGGTTAACCGAGATAGGAGATATCTATGTGGTAAACAAGTCAGATTTGGAAGGCGCTACAATATTATACAATATTATTTATGATCTGGTTGCTGATAATAAAAAATTAGTGTTTAAATGTTCAGCAAAGCTCAAAAAAGGAATAATGGAATTGACCAAAGCACTTGTCAAATTATTAAATGACGAAAAATATGAAGCAAGAGATAAATTGATTTTAGAAAATGAGCTTAAAGATATGATTTTAAACGTAATTAGAGATAAATCTATTGAGAAGATAATGAATAGCCGAGAGTACAAGAAACTTGTTCTCAAAATACTAAAAAAAGAAGTAGACCCCTATAACGCAGCTTTAAATTTCGCTAACAAGATTATTCTATAGGAGTGAGTAATGGTGGCAAACCAGGATATAAAAAAAATCAAAACTGATTCAGGTATTCCAGTAAAGAGTATTTTTTCTTCAAAAGATTTTCCCAAGAATCAATATGATGAGGAGAAAGCTGGCATGTTTCCTTATACAAGGGGACTCTATCCCAACATGTACAGAGAAAGGCTGTGGACCATGCGTCAGTACAGTGGATTTGGAAGTGCGGAAGAAACTAACAAGAGATTTAGGTTTTTGTTAGAACATGGACAGACTGGATTATCCCTTGCTTTCGATCTCCCGACGCAAACTGGTAGAGATTCTGACAATTCGTACTCACAGGGCGAGGTTGGAAGAACTGGAGTTGCAATTAGTTCTATTGACAACATGATGACTTGTTTTGAGAATATACCTCTAGACAAGGTTAGTACTTCCATGACAATAAATTCAACCGCTTCAACCCTATTGGCTCTTTACATTGTAGTTGCCGAAACACAGGGAGTTTCATCTAACAGTTTGAGAGGGACGACCCAAAATGATATATTAAAAGAGTATATTGCACGTAACACCTACATTTATCCACCAAAAGAGTCAATGAGAATAATTGGTGATATGATACAGTACTGTTCAAAGAACGTACCGCAGTGGTATCCAATTAGTATCTCTGGTTATCATATGCGTGAAGCAGGTTCAAATGCCATACAAGAATTAGCTTTTACTTTTGCCAATGCAATAGAATACATCAATACATGTATATCGAGAGGATTAAAAGTTGATGAATTCGCCCCGCGTTTATCTTTCTTTTTTTGTTGTACTATGGATTTTTTTGAAGAGGTAGCGAAATTTAGGGCAGCACGTCGCATATACGCAAAAATAATGAAAGAAAGGTTTGGTGCCAAAAATGAAAAATCAACTCACTTGCGTTTTCATGTCCAAACCAGCGGTGAATCACTAACAGCGCAACAAGTTGATAACAACGTAGTGAGGGTAACGCTTGAGGCTCTGTCAGCTGTGTTGGGAGGGTGCCAGTCCTTGCACACAAATTCGAGAGATGAGGCATTGGCATTACCAACTGAAGAATCAGTTAAGGTAGCATTGAGAACTCAACAGATTATAGCTAATGAAACAGGAGTAATTAAGACTGTCGATCCTCTATCAGGATCGCATTATCTTGAATATCTAACATCCAAGATTGAAGAAGGAGTTGAAAAATATCTAAAGAAAATAGAAAAGATAGGAGGCTCTTTAGCCGCGATAGAAAAGGGTTACTTTCAAGAGGAAATAAGGCGTAATGCTTACCAATTAAAAAAAGAGATAGACTACAATGATCGCATAATTGTGGGAGTAAACAAATTTCAGGATCAAAATGATATTGAGCCACAATTGAATACTATAGATCCAGAAATTGAGATACGTCAAGTAAAGAAGTTACTAGAATTTAAGAATAACAGAGATCAATCGAAGGTAAATTCTGAAGTAAGCAAATTGCGAAAATTTGCTGAAAGGAAAGACGTAAACTTGATGCCTCATATTATTTCTGCGGTAAAAGGGCACGTCACATTAGGTGAGATAAGCGATGTATTTGTTGATATTTTTGGAAGATATGAGCCAAAATTCTCTTTTTGACGGTGGTATGATATGAGAGTAGATCACGTAGCCATAGCAGTTAACAATGTTGATGAGGCAATAAAGAATTATGAAAAGATATTAAAAATTGATAAAATCGACATAGAAGAAGTTCCTACAGAAAGGGTCAAGGTCGCTATTTTGAGATTAGAGGATACAAGAATTGAGCTAATGGAGCCTACTGCAGATGACAGTCCTATAAAAAAATTTTTGACAGATCGCGGCGAAGGTATTCACCATATTGCTATTACAGCAGATGACATAGATACTGATGTTGATAAGGCAATTGCCAATGGAACTAGGATGATTGGAAACATTAGATCCGGATCTTATGGAAGGAAAATAACATTTATCCATCCTAAATCGATGAATGGTGTACTAACAGAATTCTGTCAAGCTGCACCTGATAATAGAGCTTAACAACTTCTAACACTGTAGAATCGAATACAAAAATGGTTCCTGCACAAAACGACTACATAATCTTAATTTGATTTAATTTCAATATAATTTACCAATTGGGGAATCAATATTATGGATTTCAGATTACGGGTAGCAAAACTTTGAAACTCATGAAATTAACTTGGTTACAAACATTGATGTAAATTCGTCAGTATGCAGATCACCGCCCACATCTATTGTTTTCAAATCCTCTTTAAGTAAACTAGTCAATGTATTCTCTATTTTTTTCCCCAAATCATTGAGATCATCCTCCTCTCCATTCTTGTTCTTGTTCGCCAGCCATTCGAACATCATTTTTATGGATAAAAACATTGATGAAGGATTTGCAACATTACTTTTTGCAATATCAAACGCGGCACCATGAACCGGTTCAAATATAGCAAACTTTTTTCCGATGTTTCCTGCGGGGGCTAGTCCTAACCCCCCAACAACTTGGGCAGCTTCATCTGAGAGAATATCTCCAAACAAGTTTGTTGTCAATATCACATCAAATTTTTCGGGATTTCTAATTAAATTCATAGCACATGCATCAACATACGATTCCGTAAATTCCACATCTGGGTATTTCTTTGCAATATCATTACTAATTTTAGAAAACATTGCATCTCCCACTCTCATAACATTTGACTTGTGCACACAGACAACCTTCTTTTTATTATTCCTCCTTAATGCTTCTTCGAAGGCATATTCCGCTATCTTCCTTGACGCCTCTGCAGTTGTTAGCCTTAAACCTATTACCGCATCATTACCTATTGGAAATTCCCAACCGAGATATACATCCTCAGTATTCTCTCTAACAATTACGAGATCGACAGACGGATTAAGCGACTTTACATTCGGATAAGATTTTGCTGGTCTTATGTTCGCATAAAGGTCGAAATATCTTCTTAGAACAAGAATTACGTCTGCTGCACTCTCACCTACGGGCGCCTTAAGACAAGCATCTGACTTTTTTATGCTCTCAAATGAAAAATCCGGCAGTGCCTTATTGTACTTTATTAAGGCATTGTCTCCTGCTTCTACCTTAACAATGTCAAACTTTATTCCGGAGTAGTCGCTGAGCTTTTCAAGTAGTGCCTCACCTGAATTAGCTAAATCTGGTCCTATTCCATCACCATTGACTATGGCAATATTATATCTGGTCAAAACAATTAACCCAAACTAGATAGATTTTAATTCTTTGAATAGAGTACCTTTCTTAACATTACTTTATTTATAGCGTCAATCATTGCTTCTACTGAAGCTACAACCACGTCCTCTCCTGATTTCCTTGAAGAAAGAACGTTACCGTCCACATCCTCTACTTTTATCGTAACTTCTGCCAGTGCATCCGATCCTCCTGTAATAGACTCAAGACGATATTCTCTGATTCGAATACTTGCCATATCTACGGCAATTTTTTGTATCGCCTTTAGTACTGCGTCAACTGGGCCAACTCCAGTTTCTGATGCAACCAAGTCTTTCCCATGTGTATTAAGTCTAATTACTGCAGTTGGAATAATATTCATACCGGTAACAATATGGAAATCATAGAGTTTAAATTTCTCTTCAAATTTGGTACTACCCATTACTTCACCTGCGATTGACAAAAGTTGTGAAGTAGTAATTGATCTACCTGTGTCAGCTATATCTTTTTGTTTTTCAATAATTTTATGTAATTGTTGGTCGGTAGGTTCAATTCCAAAATCACTCAATATTGCACGAATTCCATGAGCTCCTGCATGCTTACCTGCCTGGAGCCACCTTTTTCTACCAACTAACTCAGGGCTTATTGGTTCATAGGTTAGAGGATTATTTATGATGCCATGTGTGTGAATACCTGATTCATGGCCAAAAGCGTTCTCTCCGATTATTGCCTTATTTGGTTGAACTATAACACCCATTGAGTTTGAAACAAATTTTGAAATTTCATATAGCAAGTTTACTTTAATATTGTGCTTTCGGGAATACAGGCACTGCAAAGCCATAACAAACTCTTCAAGCGAAGCGTTACCTGCCCGTTCTCCGAGTCCGTTAATGGTAACATGTGCACATGATCCCCCTGCCCTAATTGCTGCAATAGAATTTGCAACCGCAAGACCAAAATCATTATGACAATGAACACTAATTGGAGTATCCATCTTCGAACGAATTTCCTCAACCAGTGAGGTAATATATTCTGGTGTTGCGTATCCAACAGTGTCTGGAATGTCTATTCTATCTGCACCGGCTTCAACCACACCTGTAAAGACATCAATTAGAAATTTCCTATCAGATCTTGTAGCGTCCTCTGCAGAAAACTCAACTTTTAATCCGTGAGACTTTGCATACTCTACTGCCCAAATTGCTTTTTCCAGCACCTGTTGCCTCGACATTTTTAATTTGAATTGCATATGAATATCCGAAGTGGCAATAAATGTATGAACATAATCAACGCCGCAGTCTATTGCTGAATCTATATCTGACTGAACAGTTCTTGCCAAGGCACAAACCTCAGTGTCTAATTTCTGTTTTACGATATTCTTTATTCCTACTTTTTCACCGTCTGATACCACAGGGAATCCTGCTTCGATCGTGTCAACTCCTAGTTCTGATAATTTGATAGCAATATTCAATTTTTGTTCGGGAGTAATAGAAACACCGGGTGTCTGCTCACCATCCCTCAATGTCGTATCAAATATTCTTACTTTTTGGTATTCCATAGCTCATTCTCCTCTCTGAAGAGCTGATACACCAGTCCGTGCCATTTCTACTATATCATATTGTATAATTAGATTCTTAAACGCATCTATTTTGTCTGGCGTTCCGATAACTTCGACGGTGACAGATTCTTTTCCAATGTCCAGGATGTTCGCCCTGAACACATTAGCAAAATTTATAATTTCATTTCTGTTCGTGAAGTCCTTTGCTCTTATCTTTATCAGGGCTAACTCTCTATAAACAGTATTGTTAACGTCTAAAACCTCTACTTCCACAATGTCAATAAGTTTTCTCAACTGCTTGACCAGTTGATCAAGTATAGATTCGTCTATCCTCGTTGTAATTGTCATTCTTGAGAGGTCAGGTTTTTCAGTAATTCCTACTGTAATACTTTCAATATTGAAATTTCTTGCACGAAAGAGATTGGTTATGCGAAATAGTACACCCGGTTTATTTTCAACCAGAGATGATATGATATACAACGGTTTGTTCCTGTACTCTTTTGAGCTCATTTCATGCACCAGTAATCATATCTTTGAGTCCAGTACCCGGAGCAACAAATGGATATACGTCCTCTTCAGGGTCGATTGTAATGTCGATCACACTAGCAACTTCGGTTCTAAGTGCACTTTTTATTGCTTTGTCCAACTCGTCCATCGATTGCACCTTCAATCCATTTGCTCCATATGCCTCTGCAATCTTAACATAATCAGGACATCTTTTTTGATGTACGCCCATATATCTCCTGTCGTAAAATGTCCTTTGCCATTGAGCCACCATGCCTAACATATCATTATTTAACAAAAATACTATCACTGGTAGATTTTCCAGCACAGAAACTGCTAATGAATTCTCTGTCATGTTAAATGATCCATCGCCGGCGATGTCTACAACTGGTACATTTGGTCTAGCAGCCTTTGCTCCAATTGATGCTGGAAACCCAAATCCCATTGTTCCTAATCCAGTTGAACTAAAAAAAGTCCCAGGAGATATAACATCAAAATGGAGCGAAGTCCACATTTGGCACTGACCCACTTCTGTTGTTACTATGGAATCTGCGGGCAACAATTCTCTTAATTTTTTAAGGGCTTTTCTGGCAGTCAATTCCCTAGGATAATCCTTAATATTTTGTGAAAAATAATCAATTAGCTCTTTCCTTCGCTGAAGCCACGGATTATCAGAGCTCCTGTTCGTTCTTCCCTTTGATAACATCTTTACCATAGTTCTAAGTGCCGATTTTACATCGCCGACAATAGCAATGTCCACGGATTTGTTTTTTCCAATTTCAGCAGGATCTATATCAAGATGTATGATGTTCATACCTTTACCAAATTCATCGAATCTTCCGACCGAACGATCTGAAAATCTTGCACCTACTGCAAGGATACAGTCTGCTTCAAGTATAATTCTATTTGCTTCAGCATGACCATGCATTCCGATAGGTCCCATGGCCAGAGGATGATTTTCAGGAAATGCGCCTTTACCCTTAAATGTGGTAACAACTGGAGCCATAATAAGCTCAGCTAATGCCTGAAGTTCCGAGAAAGCACCTGATAAGATAACACCTCCACCTGCCATAATAATTGGACGTTGTGAAGAGACTAATAGTTCAACGGCCTTTCCAACATTAGACAAATCCGGATCGACTATAGGCTTGTATCCTCGTACCTTTATCAGCTCTGGAAATTGAATATCAGTCACTTCTTGTTGTACGTCTTTTGGGATATCTACCAAAACCGGTCCAGGTCTACCACTTTCCGCAATGTAGAATGATTTTTTTATAACTTCAGGAATCTCGGTTGCAAGTCTGGGTTGAAAAGCATATTTTGTACATGGATTAGCAACACCAATTATGTCAGTTTCCTGAAATGCATCCTTTCCAATCATGTTCATAGGTACTTGCCCAGTTATCGCAATTAATGGTGAAGAATCTGCATATGCGGTAGCTATTCCTGTAATTAAGTTTGTTGCACCGGGGCCTGACGTTGCAAGGCACACGCCTGCTTTTCTCTTAATCCTCGCATAACCATCAGCCATATGAGCAGCAGATTGTTCATGTCGTACCAAAACGTGCCTAAACTTTGCGTCAACAAGCGCATCGTAAATGGGCAGATTCGCGCCCCCTGGAAGTCCAAATACTATTTCAACACCTTCTTTCTCTAGAGAATGCATTAGGGCTTTAGAGCCGCTCATTTCAGACATTGTACGAATATTCATTGAAACTTCGTATATATACTCGTTGTCAATACTTTGCGATTCATTTGTTCGATAATTCAATTAAGGCCTTTTCGGGAACGAATGAATATGTAGGAATGATTTCTTCGATAGATGTTTTGTAAAGGTTAAAGTAGACATGAAAAGATTCTTTTAACCATATGAGTTCCAGTGTAAAAAATGACGGATTAGCTGGAAATAAAAATTACGACAAACTTTCGGAGCATTTTTTCAAGAGTTATCTTGTAAAAGGATATACTATAGGTCTAGGCAGTGGTAGAACAGTAGAGAAAATTGTGCGTAATATTGGAAATTTGGAATATAAAGATTCGTTGGAATTTATTGTAACATCTCTTCAAATAAGGATAGTATCTGAATCTATGGGTTTAAGAATAGTTGAACAGAGTAAGAATGGAATAATTGACGTTGTGTTGGATGGCGCCGATCAGATAGATTCGGAGTACAATATGATAAAAGGAGGAGGGGGTGCTCTTCTAAAAGAAAAAATACTAATATCATCATCACAAAAATTTGTGATTGTTGCGCAGGCTGATAAATTTGTCGAGAAGTTCAACATGCCCGTTCCTGTAGAGGTTGCGCCATTTGGAAGAAACATTGTAATGAAAAAACTTGAGGAAATTGGAGGTTTACCGAAGATGCGTATGTTAGAAAGAGGGTATCCATTTATTACTGAAAACGGTAACATAATTTATGATACGTTGTTACCAAAATATGAAAATTTAATAGAAACTGAAATGATGATAAAAAATATTCCAGGTGTCATAGAAGTGGGATTGTTTACCAATCCTGCTGGTTCTTATTATAAGATCACTGGAAATAACGATTTTGAACTTATATCGCCTGGACGAAAATAAGCATTGGCAAAAAATTGAAGATCAATTAACACGTTTCTCCAGTTCAGTGTATAGTTGTCATATACTGCATATTTGTAATTAAGTTTTAGACATATTTTTCGTATCTTCTTTCAGCATTTATTACAAAGTCCAACGGATTTAATGAAATTCCACAACTCTTACATGTATTATTAACTACCTTTAACATATCACGTACGGATTTTAAATTCGAAATTCTATTATTTAAAACTCCGCATTTGTAGCAAACTAATTCAATGTTATAGTATGACAATAGTGAAATACAGATTGTAGTGAATATCTCCTGTAAGGTTAATTAGTTATGACAAGATATATTAATTCATATAACAATTGTAAAATACAAGTTATTGATTTTTCAAATATTTTCTAGGTTTTCTTGAAAAGATACTCTTGCATCCCTCACAGCAAAAATAATATTTTTTTCCATTATGCTCATGAATAGTGGCTAGGTCTTCATCCATTTCTATTCCACATACAGGATCTACTGGCATTATCATGTACACTATTTCTTTTGTATTTATACCATATCGTATTCTTGCATGTTGGTATGCACTCGTTTCAGGAAAATAATTGCATTTACTCAAAATGAAGTTTTAATAAAATGCAATTGGTTTTTTTTACAAACTTGAATGGCTTTAAGATCCGGTCAAATGTGCCAAATATTCCAGGAAGTGTTGTTGTATGACAACAATATTTACTAAATAATATGGGTTTTTGGTCATTTAAAACCAAGTTTACCAGGTAATTTAGATTAATATTAATAAGCATATTCATTAGATTGCCTTCAATACTATTTGCATTTTCATTACCAATTATAGTATCTTCCTGTGATTTCAAATTGATTCGAGGAGTTAACGAATTAATTGCGTACTCCAAATGGTCATAATCTGTATCCAGATCGCCATCTAATCAATCTTGACGTTTAATTTGTTTCCTCTTTTTTAGAATTGCGGTCATTTGATTATTTCCGCTTGTGTCTAAAAGTTCAACTATTCGCTTTTTCGTTAACTGTCACCTCATTCTTGCGCTTGAGTCAGGTATATTTGATCGACCATATATTTGATTTGAATCCGCATTAAGAGAGTTAACGTAATTAGTTGAAATCATAGATGCGCGGTCAAAGACCATATCTTAAGACTCAATACTGGTTGTCGTTAAATAAGTGAAAAATCACTGGTTACAAGACTAGAAATTGAAAATCCTATGATACTTAGTTAGAACAAATATTTAAGAAAAGCATAAATAATTTAATAACATAAAATTTTTCGTTGATAGGTGAAACGCAGCTCCGTGCCAGGAGAACAAGAATAAAGATTTTGCAAGCCATTGTAGATAGCAATGGTGCAGCGCGTTTTTCCGAAATAAAATATGCAACAGATCTGTCTACAGGTTCGATCTACTATCATCTTGGAAGAATGGTTCGATATGTAATCAAAAAATCGAAACAGTATCACATCACAAATGAAGGTCTAGAGCTGCTGCGTGAACATAACGACATTAAGACAATAAAATAGATCTTCAGGTTCTCGTAGCCAAATTTTTATCTTTAATTTTCATATATTGATATCATAATTTGCCACCGCTATGCACAGAGCGAGCATTAAAGAGTAATTTAAAAAAGATTGTGAGTAAATACCATGATAATTGTTTGCTTTTATCGGGCGGAGTAGACAGCAGTATCTTATGTTATTTGATGAGGCCGAAATTAAGTATAGTGACATCCTTAGGCCAAAATTCGCAAGATCTAAAATATGCCAAGGGCGTTGCGAGAAAGTATAGTCAGAAACATGTCGAGCGTATTGTACACTTTGATGATATCGTGGATATTGTCCCCAACGTAATTAAGACATTCAAGACCTTTGATCCACTTGAAATAAGAAATTCTTCTGTGTTATTCTTTGGCATAAGAGAAGCTAAAGATCGAGGATATGATGCCGTAGTCACAGGAGATGGTGCGGACGAGTTATTTGCTGGATATAATTATCTCCAAAGATATTTCTCCGACTTGAATAAATTACACCAAATCTTAGTTGAACTTTGGAAAATAATGAGATTTTCTTCAAAAAAAATAGGCCAAATACTTGGACTATCGATCAATACTCCATACCTTGAAAAATCCATTTATGAATTGGCTACTTCAATTGACGTAACTGAAAAGGTGGGAGAATACAACGGCAAGAAGTGGGGAAAATTCATTTTGAGGAAGGCGTTTGAACAAGAACTTGGATCAATTGTATGGAGAAACAAAATGGCTTTGGAACAAGGCTCCGGTTTTGACCAGATTTCAAAAGCCTTTGCGGATCTTCTTGACAATAAAAATTATCAAAGAGAAGCAAAAATTGCTGCTCTTGATAATGTAACAATTAGAGACAAAGAGCACCTTTATTATTATAGGATATATAATTCATTTTTTGGATGTCCTGCTAATCAACCGTGTCGTTCAATTCGGTGTTCGTTCTGCAGATCTTGTTTGTCATATCCTAAATACTGCTATACTTGCGGTGCATTTCCTCCTGTTTAGAATCTTTTGCTGTTTTTGCGCCCAAACCGTAAACGTCTAAATATCTTTTTTTTACGAAATAACTCATGGCTGGCGCTGCAAACAATCCATTCAAGAAATGTATTAACCCTGCATGCAATCTTACTTATGAAATCAATAACAACGTATTGGTTTGCAAATGTGGTTCATTTTTGGATATTATTTATCAAAATCGTTTTTCTAGTGAACTAATCCAAACTTTCTATCAACGTAGAAATCATGCAGGCAATATCTATAATGAGAGTGGGGTATGGAGGTTTAGAGAACTAATTAATTTTGCAAACTTGGATACAGAAGATTTTGAACAATGTTCCAAAATTCTAGTTTCTCTTGATGGGTCTGAAGGTAGGCAATCTAAACCTTACAAAATGAAAAAGGTTTCAGAATATACCTTAATGGATAACGATTCTCTTCTGTTACAACCTGAAGGTTACAATCCCAGTGGTTCATTTAAAGACAATGGAATGGCAACCGCAGTAACACATGCAAAAATGATCAATATGAATAGAATTATCTGTGCATCAACTGGAAATACTTCAGCCTCTGCTGCTATGTATGCTGCAAATGAAAATATTGAGTGTGAAGTCTTTGTACCAAAAGGAGAAATAGCACCCGGAAAACTTGGTCAAGCATTTCAGTTTGGTGCACAGGTGATTGAGATTGATGGCAACTTCGATGACGCTTTGGCATACTCTCTAAATGCAGCTCGACACCAGGGCGCATATACAGTAAATTCGATTAATCCATTCAGAATAGAAGGTCAGAAAACAATAGTATACAGAGCTCTAGAATATCTCGATTGGAATCCACCAGACTGGATAGTTTACCCTGGTGGTGCTTTAGGAAATACATCTAGCTGTGGAAAGGCTATGATGGAACTTTATGAGAGTGGATGGATAAAAAAAATTCCTAGATTACTTGTAGTGAATTCAGAGGGCGCAAATACCTTTTATGAATTAACGAATGGTTTGTTTGGAAACAAGAAGCTGAAGTGGAATAACGGCAGACCAGATTTGGATCTTATAAGAGAATACTATGATGAAAAAGATAAGGTAGGCAATAAACCACATACCAAAGCCACTGCTATTCAAATAGGTAAACCTGCTAATTTGATCAAAGCGTTAAGATCGATAGACTTTACCAGCGGCGTTGTCATACAGGTATCTGACAAGGAAATGAGCGATGGGATGGCCTTAGTTGGGCTAAACGGATTTGATTGCGAAATGGCCTCAGGTGCTGTTCCTGCTGGAATACGAAAGCTCAGAAAACAGGAGATCATGAAAAAAGACGATGTTGTAGTTGGAATATTGACAGGCAAGCAAAAGGATCCAAAATTGTCAATTGACTATCATTTAAATCAAAGCAACACTTTTTCCAAACCCCCAGTTGCCAAATAGAAATGTCTAAAGACTTTTTAGCCCTAAACTACGACGCAATCATAAGTGAAATCACAGGGTTTATTTCAAAACAAGTAAAGTCAAGTAAGAAGAATGGTATAGTTATTGGACTGAGCGGTGGTCTCGATTCTTCTGTTTGTCTCATATTGGCAACCAAATCCGTAGAACCAAGTAAGATAATGGGCCTGATAATGCCAGAAAAAGGACTTACTCCAAAAAAAGATCTTAACAATGCTCGCGATCTGGCAAAGGAAACGAGGATTAAATTTAAAGAAATTCATTTTGAACATGCAAAGAAAACTTTGCTAAAGAGTCTGCCCATTAGCAAACTTTCCAGCGGGAATTTTTCGGCAAGACTTAGAATGGCATTATTATATCATTATGCATATATCAATAACCTCCTCGTTCTTGGAACTTCCGACAAAAGTGAATTGATGATTGGCTATTTTACCAAGTTTGGTGATGGCGCAGCTGATATGCTTCCTTTGGGAGGACTGTATAAGAGTCAGGTCAAATTATTGGGAAGGCATCTAGGTGTCTCAGAACAAATTGTCAATCAACCTAGTAGCCCCAGGTTTTGGAAAGGGCATATAGCCGAGAAAGAAATTGGCTTAAGTTATAATGAAATTGATAACATTTTGTATAGTTATGAAAATAATGACTTGATTAATTGTAAACAAAGCAAAAGAAAGATAAAATTAGTTAGCGATATGATAATAAATTCTCAACACAAAATGGAGCCTATACCAATTTTAAATCCGCTAGGAGAGTCGGCGTTGCATGAATAGGGCACTCGATAATGAAATCAAGTCCTTAATTTAACACTTAGCCTTATACAAGTAGTTTGACTTTTATACTGATTAAACGCTTTAATTGAGGTTGCCAATTTCAAGCAATCAGTTAAAGATTTTTTCGATAGTTGCTACAGTTGTTGGGGTTTATGGCCTTGTGATTTTTATCCAGACTAATTCACCAATTTTTTTATTCACTTCAATTGCCAATTTGGGTCTCGCCGCTTTTTTTTGGTATAAATACAAAGATAAGAATAAACAGATTACTTCCAAGAAACGTAAAAGAGCATAAAGTGAATCTGCCTATGGTAAGAAAATTATCAATAAGGCCACTGCTGCAAGTGAAGCTAGAAGTATTATCGTAGCTTTCCACATCGACTTTGTAGCTGCTTCACCAATATCCCATATCCCCCCACCAACGTATGTGTTCTTAATTCTAGAATAGCTGTAAACTTTTTCAAAATCGGCAGAAGGTGTCCAAGAAAAGTCATATTTTGGAGTATTCTTTTTAATAGTAATTGATTCATCATAGTTTTTCTTGCCTTTTGAATCACATAATACTTCATATGCTTCCACGATTTTCATAAATTTTTCCTTTGCTCCTGCATTTTTATTCTTATCTGGATGATACTTCAATGCAAGGGTTCTGAATGATTTTCTTATTTCATCTATTGAAGCAGTTTTGTTCAGCTCAAGCACATTATAATAATCTCCATCATTCATATGCTATATCACAAATATCAAATAAATAATGATTTCACTTTCTCCAAGATCTTTTTGGAAAGGTGATTTTATGCCCATCTCACTTGCATGCTTTGATACCACAATAATTTAGGCCATGTCGGGATAGGAAGCATCATATACATGAAGGAAATATCATTGTGTATTCATGAGCGTGGATGTTCCTGATACAAAATTCCTTGTACCCATAAAGGGAGTGGAGAAAAGTATAAAATTAGATGATAGGGCGAAATCAGAACTGCAAGCTATTGGAATGATGGACGATAAGGGTAAGCTAAAATTGAAAGGTGTGAGTCCGAAAATGCTAAAGAAAATGAAGCTTGAAGCAGTTGATTGTCCTGTTTTTGAAAAAGAATTAGGATTCGTACAGTGTTACGTATGCAGTAACTTCCATAGCAGAATTATGGGTAAAGTATATTGTAAGGGCGAACCGTTGTCATAGTATCATCTTATTTATGCTAAAATGAGACTTGACTAAAGAATTCGGCATAACAGTAAAGAAGTCATCTGATTTCAGTGATTGGTATACTCAATGTGTACTGAAATCCGGCATAGTAGATTATTCACCCAGCAAGGGTTTCATAATACTTCGCCCATATGGATATGCTATCTGGGAAATCATCAAAGATATACTTGATAATGAATTGAAGAATACGGGACACAAAAATGGATTTCTGCCAGTTTTAATTCCTGAAAGTCTTCTTACTAAGGAAAAGGATCACTTTGATGGTTTTATGCCCGAGGTGTTCTGGGTCACAAGATCAGGTAATAGTGAACTTGGAGAAAAATTGGCAGTCAGACCAACTTCAGAGACGCTTGCATATTCCTTGTTCTCAAAATGGATATCAAGTTACAGAGATTTACCGCTAAAGTTGAATTTTTGGAACAGTGCGTTGCGTGCTGAAATAAAATCCACGAAGCCCTTAATTCGAAATTCAGAATTTCTTTGGCAAGAAGGACATACTGCACACACTGATGAATTAGAAGCTGATGAGGAAGTTAAGTTAATACTTGGACTTTATAAAAAATTGATTGAAGACTATCTTGCAATTCCAACAATCAGTGGACTAAAGTCCGATAAGGAGAAATTCGTTGGAGCAAAATACACCACTTGCTTGGAGTCGTTAATGGCAGATGGCAAAGTATTGCAAATGGCAACTTCTCACCATTTGGGTCAGAACTTCTCAAAACCCTTTGAAATCAAATTTCTGGATAAAGACACAAATGAACACTTTGCATGGCAAACTTCCTGGGGTATTTCCTGGAGAATTATTGGTGCGCTAATAATGGTTCACGGAGATGATAAGGGCTTGATACTTCCTCCTAAAATTTCACCAACCCAAGTGATTATTGTTCCAATTTATAAAGATGAAAGCAAAGAAATAGTGAAACAAAAGGCATATGACTTAGAAAACAAATTAAAAGCGCATAATATACGCGCATTTACTGACGACAGGGATGAATTTACATCGGGTTGGAAATTTAATGAGTGGGAGATGAAGGGAGTTCCATTAAGAGCAAATATAGGACTACGGGACATGAAGGAAAATCAAGTTGAATTAATACGTAGGGATACTAAGGAACGTTTTTACGTAAAAGAAGAAGAATTAGTTAACCAGGTATTGACTATACTAGAAAAAATACAATCAAACATCTTTGCTAGTGCAAAAACTCAGCTTCAATCTAATACCAGAACTGCTGCGAGCTTGGCAGAATTACTTTCAATACTTGACGCAACTGGCGGATTTGTTGCTTCTAGTTGGTGTGGAAGGAGAATATGCGAAGATCTTGTGAAGGAAAAAACAACAGCAGATATTCGAATAATCCCATTTGATGCTGAACACAATGTTTCTGCCTGTATTGCATGCGGAAATCAAGAAACTATTCAAGTATACTTTGGCAGAGCATATTAGTGAAGAGGTTTGAGTACTGAGAACAATTGAATATTGGCGAATTATTTTCATTTTATGACGATTTTGGCTATTTAGGCATATTACTAATTAGTTTTGTTGGCAGCATAATTGTATTTGTACCGATTCCGTATTTTCCAGTTTTGATCACAGCGGCTTTTAATAATAATTTGAACCCTACATTAATTGCACTATCTAGTGCTATAGGCGCGGTGATTGCAAAATTGATTATCTTTTACGCCAGTTATTATGGTAGAAATGTCCTCAGTCCAAAAATTAAGGATAAAATGGTTCCTTTGCAGAGATTGCTGGGCAGGTATGGTGGCATAGGTGCATTTGTAGCTGCAGTTAGTCCAATACCGGATGATATTGTATATATTCCATTAGGACTTGCCAAATACAGTCCTTGGAAATTTGCCATCTCAACGTTTCTAGGAAAATTTATCTTTAATGAGATCCTGGTATTGGGAGCTATATATTTAGGTAAACCATTTGTAAACAATCTTATGCAAAACTCAACAAATATGGATTACCTAATAGTAGTAACTGCTTCAAGTATTGCTGCATTGGGAATAATAATTTATTTTGCCTTGAAGATAGATTGGGCTAAAGTTATTGGGCGCTGGTTTCCGTGGACTTTGGATAAAAATCAAGGAAACGGGCATTAAGAATTACTAACATCAAAGTTGATCAGTCCCAAAAATCAGATGAAAACCAAATACATTATTTTGTGATAATATCAACTCAAATGTTATAACTAGAACGCATGAATTAATAAGACTCGAAATTGAGAATTTCCTCAATATTATTAGTTACGTCTCCTTAACTTAATAGATGAATGAGAATGAAAATATTAGATATGCAATCAGATATTCTTTACATCCATCTTTCTGAGTCTGAAATGCATTATTCCAAGGAACGTAATCTGGCAGATCAGTGCAATGACCACTGATAACGAAATTCCTTCAATCCCAAATTCTTTTCCAAGTATGACGATAAGGATCATTTGAGTTACTTGATAGATTATAGAAGAAAATAGAACATATCTGGTAAGTTTCATTGCCAAGAACTTTGAATTCAGTGTGCCTGTTATCATCATAGGAATGATACCTAAACTTAGTATTCTTATAGAGTTTAGTGAATTGATATAATTAGGAAAGAAGACTTTGAGAATGACAGGTGCAAGAACGAAGATCAATACAGTGATAATTATAGAAAGCGCAATTCCATATACTCTAATCTTGTTTCTATTCCTTCCGCTTGATTCTTCAGGTATTAAATATTGATAAAAACTGACCGAAATCATGCTGAAAAACATCAAAAACTGAAATCCTAATTGATAGTAACCTAAAATTGTATATCCATAGATAGGAGCGATAATTAATTTATCAAAATACAATAGTAACGCATTAGAGAGATTATATGAATAAAGATGCAAAGAGAGTTTAAATTCTTTTCTTATTTTGTCAAACCTTTTACTAAACTGTGGTATAGTTTTGAAATATGTAAGACTGAATACAAAAAAGGAAATTATAAATCCAATAATGATCCCCTGAATTCCTAAAAAACTATATAATATTATTGACAAAACAAGTTGTGACCCTCTTGCGCCTATAATATTAATAGCATATTTTGAATACAGCTTTCTACTTAAAAGCTCATAAGAAGACATCATCCAAAAAGCC
>Ga0126375_10000075_pt1 | contig 19643 bp, 16 predicted proteins | sample PanSoiMetPlot_14_FD_109577 | JGI IMG/M metagenome (GOLD analysis project Ga0126375, IMG submission 109577) | Tropical forest soil microbial communities from Panama - MetaG Plot_14 | ecosystem: Environmental > Terrestrial > Soil > Tropical forest | place: Panama | collected 2016-02-17 | reverse complement strand
TCTTTCATTATGGCAGTCCGGGCGAGGGCGGCGGAATGTCGCTCAGCTATCAGGATCGGGGGAGGTTCTATCTCGAACTGTCGATCCACAACTACATTGGCGCCGACAGCGCCCTCGGCCTGGTCCAGCGGGGCGCCGTCTACAACGATCTCCACTATGGCAACGAGAAAGCTATCGCGCTCTATTGGAAGGATGGTTCGGTCTGGAATGCCGACCAAGAGATCGTGGCCTTCGGCCAGTTGCCGATCGGCTCGCGCCTCGATATGGCCGTCGATGTTGACCTACGGAGCCTCTGGTTCCGCGTAAATGACATGCCATGGCTCGGTATGGCCGAGAAGGCAGACCCCGTGACTGGGTTTGGTGGGGTGAGCTTCCAGTCGCTGAAGGGGGCGGTGGCGCCCATGGTTCTGTTCTCGGGCCCTGATGTCGCCCCCGGCGGCCACGCGACTCTGTGCGAGGAGTTCAGCGGCGAGGTCCCCGATGGCTACCGAGGTTGGCCATCATGCTGAGGAGCGGCGCCATCGGTCGAATTAACTTCGGACTGGGCTTCCGGTCCTCGACATTAGAATTCGACTCGACCATCGCGATCTACCTCCAGGAAGCCCAGCGGGATCTCGAGCGTGGGAAGACGTTGCCGAGGTTCCTGTTGATCCAGGACTTCCAGACGACAGTGCCCGCTGGGCAGCTCTCGATGCCGTATCCGGACGGGTTCGCCCGCGAGAGCGATGAGACGCGCCTCCGCATAACCAGTGCGGGCGGCGTGGGACTGACGAAGCCGGTGTTCCTGGAGCGCCGTTACTTTATCGACGCCATCCAAGCGTTCCGCGATACGACGAGGACGGAAGCGCCGAAGGTCTATGTGGCGCGACCGAACCACATTAGGTTCCCGAACGCCACCGACAAGGAATACGTCATTACGATGGACTTCTACAAACAAGACGCGGTGCTGTCGGTTGACATCGAGAACAAGTGGCTCGCGTTCGCGCCCGATTGGCTAATCGGCGAAGCTGGCTGGCGCATCGCGATGGACATGGAGAGGCCGAACGCGGTGCAGAAGTTCGACGCCCTCCGGAAGGCGGGCCGCGCCGCCATATTCGGTGAGGACGTGGCGTTTGAGCTGGCGGCGGCGCCGCTTCAGATGGGGGCGAACAGCTAATGGGCGTCGAGGTAGCCACATTCATCGCGGATCTTCAGCCGTCGCTCCCGGCGCCGACTGATCCGAAGTCCCAGGGCGACAACCACATTCGCCTGATCAAGCAGGTATTGCAGAACACGTTCCCCGGCGCCAATAAGGCCCAAGGGGGCCAGACGGTTATCTCGGTGGCGGCCAGCTTTACGATCCTCTCGACACAGAGCGGAGTGCTATTCGCAGTGAACACGAGTCCTGGGGCGGTGACGGTAACGCTCCCGTCGTTGGCGGGGACGGACGCGGGATGGTTCTGCTCGTTCGCGAAGATTACAGGTGATGTGAATCCGATCTTCATCGTGAATCCGGCGAGCGCCGTCATGCTCTCAGGCGACACGGTGGTGACGAAGAGCCGCCGCTGCATCTTCGGACACACGTTCAGGGCGACTTGGACGGGTGGGATTTGGGTAGTGGATAGGATTCCGAAGGTGCCCGTGGGCACGATCCTCGATTGCCCGACGAATGCGCTGCCGGTCGGTTACGAATGGGCGAATGGGCAGACGCTCGTTGCGGCGAACTATCCCGAGTACGTATATGCGATGGGTGGGGGTGGGACGTGGGATCGCCGAGGGCGAACGGCGGCGGGCCGAACCGATATGGGCGGCGCCAATAACCCTATTCTTGGTGCCTGGATAGGCAGTACGACGCTGGGCGGTACCGGCGGCCTCGAGTCATCGACGATTATAACTGCCAACCTTCCAGCCTACACGCCCTCGGGCGGCGTTAGCGTGACGGGCGGTTCCATCACTGCTAGTTCGAATCTAAATGGCATCTCATCAGGAGGCCAGAACTTCGTGGGTGGCGGCAGCATCACGGCCACCGGCCAGAGCATCACAGTGACCGACACACGTACTTGGGGCTTCAACGGGAACCCACAGGGCGGCACCTCGCAGGTGATGAACAACCTCCAACCGACGATAATCACGAACATGATTGTGGTGGTCGAATGAGCCGGATCAACCTCGACGACTCGAGGATCTGGAAGCCGCGCGTCACAGCGCCCACGTACACGCACGCACGTAAGGAACTCACGAATAACTACGTGATTGGTCCAAATGGGCCGTCGATGTTGTTCTTTGATCCTGTTCTGGGCACTACGACGGTGGTCTTGCCGCCGATCGTTCCGGGTGCCGGCCAGGAGTACTATGTTGCGAACTTGAACTCCGGATTTTCGTTGCTGGTGCAAGACGCCGTTGGCGTCTTCGTGTCGCCGGTCGGGCCTCGCGAAGCGGCGCTCTATATCTCACACAAGGACGGGTGGCGCGTATTGAGCCCAAGCGCCACGAATGTGCTAGGCTGGACCTCCCACACCGTCACGGCGAACTTCGTGATCCCACACACGGCGAGCGAAGTGTTTGTGAACCGCAACATCGCGGTCGATGGCCCCGTGACACTGACGCTGCCAGATGCAGAGCTGTGGTATGCGTTCCATACGATCCCGACGGCAACACTGCTGATCGTGGATATCTTCGGCAACATGGGGGCGCCGCCGAACGACACTATCACGATCAACAGGGCCGGTAGCGATCTGATCGGAAGCGGGACTAGCCGCGTAATTAATGTGAATTTCGGTAGTTGGACGTTCCGGCGCTCGATTGATCATCGATGGGTGACGGTATGAGCCGCCTCAACCTCGACGAGCCGCGGGCGTGGAAGCCGCACATCACGACGCCGTCGCTTGGCCACGTGAGGCAGCTTCCCACTAGGACCTATGCAATCGAGCCGGATTGGCCGACGATACTGGCGTTTGAGGTGACAGGAGCCCAGTTGACGAGAACGGTGTTCTTGCCGCCTATTCTGCCGCAGGCTGGCCAGAAGTACTACATCACGAACGTTAGCGCCGTCGGGGTGCTGAGAGTGGTGTCAAGTGATGGCATCTTCGTGAGGAACGTTAATGCGAACGACACGTGCCTCTTCGTAAGCGAGTACAAAGAATGGACGACCCTGTACGGGACGAGCATGGCATCGAAGTGGACGAGCCATGTCGTGACAGCGCCCGGCTTTGTGCTCCCGGCGACGGCGAGTGAGGTGTGGGTGAACTGGGCGGGGCCTGGTCCGATGGTGATAGTGTTGCCGTGGCTGTTCGAGTGGACGCCTATTCACGATAGCCCGGCGGCGAAGCTGATGATCTATGATATCAGCGGGAACGCGATCGCGAATAACATCCAGATCGTTGTCCAGGCGGCGGACTTCATCGGGACTAGCCAAGATCGCATCATCAATACCAACTATGGTGGCTACACGTTCCGCCGTGGAGCCTCGGAGCTGTGGGTGACAATATGAGGAAGCTGGGACTACTTGCTCTGTTGTTCGCGACTGCGGCGGTGGCGCAGGAAGTGCCGCCGATGCGGTTCTACGCGGGTCCGCCGTCAGGTCCGGCGGCGCCCCCGAGCTGGAGGGCCATCGTTCCGGGAGATCTGCCCGGCGGGGGCGGTCCCGGCTCTCTACCGAGCTGCTCCCAGAGCGGTGGCCTTCCTATCTGGGCCGGTGGGATTTGGGTCTGTTCGACGGACCTCGTGGGCACCGAGGGTGGAGTACTGTTCCAGAAGAGCGGCGGCACGAGCGCCAATACCGATCTGATCTGGCGGATGCTCGGCAATACTCAGAATGTAATCAAACAGGAGTATATGCAGGCGTGGGATTCGCTGAGCAACGTGACCACGTACGGTCAGTATCGGATGGGCTTCAGTAATGCCACCGATGGGGCGGAGACGGGCTTCCACGATTGGTTCACCATTTATAATGGAGCCTATGATCGGCGGTCGTATCTAGGTGGCGGCCTTGTAATAGGGAATCCGACTGGCTTCGATATGGGGCCGGGGACCATCAACGTGGCGGGTGGCTTCTACGTAAACGGGCAGGCGCTGCCGATAAAGTTGGCGGCACCGCTGACGGTTTGGGTGTCGCAGACTGGCGGGACGAATCAGGCGTCGTGCGTGACGCCCGCGGGCGCGGGCGCGGGGAATCCGTGCCAGTCGCTCGCCTACGCGTGGCAGCAGATCAAGAACACCACCGACGCCAACGGTCAGACCGTCACGCTGAGGATCGCGAACGGCCAGAAGATGCTCCAGGGCCTCCAGATGACCGGCAACATTCAGGGCATTAATGCTCCGGATCAGTTGCGCATTATGGGTCAGATGGGCGATCCGACGCAGTCGTGGATCGATATCCAAGGCCACGGAGATTATTGCGTATCGGGCTCGGAGGGGACGCTGTTTTCGGTCTATTTCATAACGTGCAACGGGGGAAGTGGCGCCGCGGCGTGCTCGGACCTGTTCGCCATTGGGGCGAACGCGGTGATGAGCGTGGGGAATGTGGTGTTCCGCGGGAGCTACGCGACGCCGACCTGTAATAACGGAAACGACTTCAGTGCTGGGACGCAGGGCTTTCTGGTCATTAAGGGCGATCTGCACTTCGTCCAGGGCGACCGGCAGGTGATGATTTACTTTGGAGGCGGTTCCTCCACTTACATGAACGCCAATAACGTGAAGCCCTATACCACGGCCGCGAACACGGCTCACACGACAGCGGGCTCGAACGTGGTGACGTTCGATAACCCGATCAACGCCTCGGGGAGCCCGGCAGGGTGTTCGAGCGCCGCCGGGTGTTTGTTCGTAGGTGGTGAGGTTCGCGATAATCAGGGCCGGATTCCACTGGGGGCGCGGGCGAAGACGATCACCACGAGCGGCGTCAACGCCTATAAGGAGATCACTCTCTACGATATCGACGGCGCCAACGTGAACGCGCTCTCGACCGGCACCACGACCGCCACGTTGGGCTCGATTATGTTCCGCTTCTACGACGATGGTCTCGATGCACAGCATCGCGCCCCCAGCTACACGGTGTCGCAGTACTTCCTCACGCAAGGCGGTCAGGTGAACGTACAGGGTGTAGGGTACAGCGGAAGGCAACCAACCGACCCGCCACAGTTCTCACTAACAGCTGGCTATGCTCACAACGTTCCGTACGTCGTCAGAGGGAATTCGACCCTGGACGTGGGCGTGACCGGCACGGCGATGCTACATGCGCTGCCGACGATGATTCCAGGCATCGTAGACGGCGCCAACGGCGGCGTCGTGCTCGAGGACGAGGGGCGATCGAACCTGCGTCTAACGTCCGTAAACAACTGGGCGGGCGTGAATACGGATGGTGGGATCGAATGCCATTCGTTCCAGGGGCCGCCGCAGACGATCCAGGAGCTAGCCGAGGGTCAGTGCCGCTTCAAGGCGTGGCAGACGGGTGGCCATTACTTCTACGGCACGAGTGGGCCGACCGACATCCCATACGCCGCCATTAAGAACACGAAGACGCTCGCGGAGCCTGTGATCCAGATGGGCATCGGCATCGTTGCTCCGGTGGTGGTTCCGACGTTCCCAGATACGCAAGGCTTGCACATCTACAACAACAATGCGAACCATGGGACCGGCATTCGGCTGTTCAGCGATCAGGGTGGAGCGAATACGAGCGATTTCACGATGTTTAGTGGCTTCGGTGCAGTCCAGTTGACGGCGCTTTCGAATGTGCCGATGTACTTAGGAACGAACAATCAGAACAACATTAAGCTGAACGCGAATGGAGATACGGAGTTCGTACGAGCACACTTGCGCACGTCAGGACCGACACCCACGCTGGGGGCCGCGTGCGGTCCTGGGGCGACGATTGTGGGGAGCGAGATCGCGGGCGAGGTGACGATGGGCACCGGGGCGCCGACGAGCTGCACGATCAACTTCAGTGTGGGCTACGCGTCGCCGCCGCTGTGCATCGTGACGTGGCAGGTGCAGCTGGCGGGGACGCAGTATGCTCTCGGGGGCGCTGGGATCTCAATTGCCCAGCCGCCTACGTCGTCGAATAAGCTGAACTATATGTGCATGGCAAGAGCAGGAGGCTAGAACCATGAAGACTGTGAAAGTGGCTATCGAGGCGGCAAGCGACGACGAGGTGGCGGTCGCGATCATCTCGTATCAGCGGAAGCGGGGCGACACGTGGATTCAGGAGAACCAGGTCACTATTCTCTCGGATCAGCCCGAAAACGAGCGTACGATCCTGCTGGACGACGACCAGCGCCTGGTGATCGAGGGTCAGTCGAACAAGGTTCTGGTCCAGGATGTAGCGAACTTTACGTCTCGCTATGAGACTGATCCGGAATTCCCGAAGCGCTTTAGACCAACTCCACCTGACCGGGACGGCGAGGAGAAGGATACGCCGGATCTGGTGAAGGAGGCGCAAAGACCCGAGAACATCGCGAAAGCGCAAGCGGAAGAAGCGAGAGCCGCCGCGATTACACAAGGTCGTCAAGCGGCGAGCGCCCCGAAAAGCAAAGAGAAGTAAACCCACGAGGAAGTGATGGCCCCAGCGGCGGCGCAAGGGTTCTTCGATGCGATGAAGAGCCAGCCGCTGGCGCTGGCTCTGGCAGTTATTGTGATCCTGCTGCTCTACTTCATTCACGACATTCGGCAGAGCGAGATGAAACTGGCGGCCGATCATCAGAAGCAGGTCAACGAGATGATCGCGCGGTTCTGTGCCGGGCGACAAGACGATAGGTCGGGGCCATGAATCCGGGCGCTGTCGAGGAAGGCGGCAAGGTCGCTAGTACCCTCATTGAGGGCCTGAAGGCGCAGCCGATCGTGCTGGCACTGGTGGTGTTCAATCTGGCGTTCCTGATCTTGGTACACTTTAATGGGCGTGATCTGCGTCAGCACCAAGAGTTCCAGTTCAAGCTGCTGGTGGAGAATCAGGCGAAGTTGCAAGAGCTACTGGCGCACTGTACGCCAGATCCTAAGTGAAAGGGGCGCTGTAAAGCGCATTACAAGGCCCCAAGATGCCCCTAGTCGAGATCAACGACCTCGGAACTGTTGGCGTGATCGTGGACACGCCGCCGTATGTCGTGCCGCCGGAGGCGTTCACGACCGGCCTCAACGTGAGGGTGATCGACAATGGAATCGAGCGGATGCTGGGGTGGGACCCGGTGTTCGGGGCGCCGGGAGTGCCGCCGCGGTTCTTGATGCCGATCTCGGATGAGGCCAATACGTTCTGGCTGTATGCGGGCGTGGGTGGGGCGAGCGGCGCCGGCGAGATTTGGGTCTGGAACGGCATCACCCACACGGACCTGACAGGAGCTGTATATGCGGCGGCGCCGACGCCGGATTGGAATGGGACGCTCTCGTCGGGATTCGCCATCATCAACAACGGGAGCGATCCGCCGCAGTATTGGCATCAGTCCCTCGATATCGGGCTGAACATGGCGCCGCTGCCGGCGTGGCCAGCGGGAATGCGGGCGAAGGTGGTTCGGGCCTTTGGCCCGTACCTGGTGGCGATCAACATCGATAAAACGACGCCGGCAGGGTCGCATCCCCACATGGTAAAGTGGAGCCACGGAGCTGATCCGGGGACGCTGCCGAACTCGTGGAACGAGGCCGATCCGACCAAGGACGCCGGCGAGTGGGAATTGCCCGACGTGGGCGCCGGCATTCTGATGGATGCACTTCCACTCAGCGAGACCATGTATCTCTATAAGGAGTCGAGCGTATGGAAGATGCGCTATATCGGCGGGAGGTTTATATTCGACTTCGGGAAGAGCGCCTGGTTGCCGACCACTGGTATACTTGGACCAAGATGCGTCTGTCTGACGGGCGACGGGACGCGGCAAGTGTGGGCTTCCCAGGACGACATCTTGTGGCACGATGGGAACAGGGTGAGGTCGATCCTGACTGAGAAGCGCCGGCGCCAACTGTTCAATAGCATCGATACGGTGAGCTATCGTAACTCGTTCATCTTCACGAATCCCTTTTATGGCGAGATATGGTTCTGCTATCCGAGCCAGGGCTTCGAGCAGCCGAACAGAGCTATTGTGATGAACTATATGAGGGGTGGCGATCAGTGGCCCGTGACGGATGCAGACGGCATCACGTTCCAACATGCCTCGGTGGGCCCGATAGCGCAGGCGTCGAATGAGATATGGGACTTTCCGTCGGATGGCGGGGGCGTGATATGGGATTTCGATGATGGGCCGTGGGAGCAGATCGCGCGGCGCCGCGTGATATTGGCGAGTATGACGAACAACAAGTTCTATAACCTCGACTTCACGACCGAGCGGGACGGCGTCGGGTACATTGCGACGCTCCAGCGAGTGGCCTTGTCGGTCATGGGGAAGAAGCGCAACGGCGATTGGATAGTGGATTTCGATCAGGTAAAGATGTTCGATCAGTTGTGGCTAAAACTGGCGAACGTGAGCGGGAATGGGTTTGTGCAACTGCGGTTCGGAGTGCAACAGACGGTGAACGGGCCTGTGGAGTGGAAGCCGGCGATAGGGTATAATCCTAGCCGGGTCGCGTTTACGTATTGTGGGCCCACTAGCGGGCGCGCGGGCGCTATTGAGATAATATCGGATAATCACTTCCGCCTCGATGGCTATGCGATCGAAGTGCTGCCGCTGGGGATGTTCTGATGGTCTATCAGCCTGTCGAGCGATTGCTAGATAGCAGCTATACGATCCAGGATTACCTCCGGGACGAGCTGAGGGCGATTGCGCGCGAGATGAGCGATATGACGGCGCTGGAGCTTCGCACCACGGGGGCGCCGCCGGTGAGGCCGAGGGACGGAATGATCGTCTCGGCGGATGGGGTGGGTTGGAATCCTGGAAGCGGCGCCGGAATCTACGGCTACGTAAATGGGGCATGGGTACCGCTCAGTCCAGTGGTCACGGCAGGGGTAAGTGCGAAGGCAGGCAACTTCACCCGCGACACGAGCTTGGCGTCGGGGACGCAGAGTGTGACGGGAGTGGGATTCCAGCCGAAGGCGGTGTTCTTCTTGGCGGCGCCCCCGATCGGGAGCAAATGGATGGCGTCGGTGGGCTTCACGGATGGTACGGATCATTCAGCGTGGGCCATAGATCTGACGGGCACTATCACTGGAGGTCTTGGCCTCTTGTCGAGCGTCTTGGCGGGGCCGGGAAGCGGCGATTATCAAGCGATCCAGGGCATCGCGATGCAGCCAGATGGCTTCGCGGTGTCGTGGGTGAAGACTGGAACGCCAACCGGGACGATAACGGTGGCATATCTGGCGCTGAGGTAGGTGGATGAGCGAGACGGTGATTGAGCTTCTGGAGCCCGATCGCGTCCAGCTATATTGGCCGGAGATCGTGAGGCAGCTAAATGAATGCCCTCAGGTGTGGCGGAAGTGGTGGACATTGGATGCTCTGTACGACGCCGCGGCGGCGCATTATATCCAGTGCTGGGCCGTCGGGACTGAGGACTCGATCCATGGGATGGCTTTCTCGAGGATAACCGAACTACCGACGGGCAGTTTCTTTCAGGTCTTTCTGAGCTGTGGGCATGGACTGATTGAGAAGGCGGATGAGATCGAGGCGACGTGGGAGAGGTTCGCGGACTACCATAACTGTGTAATGGCGGAGATCAATGGTCGGCCTGGATGGGAGCGAGTTCTTAAGAAGAGGGGCTTCGAGAAGACGAGTACCACTATGTCGAAGTCGTTAACGAAAGCAAAGGTGAACTGATATGGGCAGCGGCGGTAGCAAAGAGCCTCCTACCCAGACTACGCAGTATCAGGCGAGTCCGGAGGAACGAGAGATCATGAACCTGGGGCTGCCAGGTGTGAGGGCATTCGCGGCCCAGGGGGTTCCGGAGCAGTATCCTGGCTCGACTACATTGCCCTTCAACGCGTACCAGACGGCAGGGCAGGCGATGGCCCTCGATGCTGCGTCGAGGCAGGCGGGTGTGGCGGGCTCAGCGGCGGGCGCCACGGAACGGTGGCTGAACTCGATGCCCGATGCGGGGCGGATGGCTGCGGCGGAGGCCATCGCGAGGCCGGTGTATGAGAACCTAACGGAGACCGTGTTCCCCGGCATACGTAGCCAGGCGGCTGGTGCGGGTCAGTATGGCGGTACGAGGCAGGGGATTGCGGAAGGGTTGGCGGCGAAGGGGTCAGCGCAGGCGGCGGCGGACGCGATCGCGAAGATACAGCCCGAACTCTACAGCACTGATGTGAAAGCGCAGCTACAGGCTTTGGGCCTTGCGCCACAGACGGCGCAAGGACTGCTGAGCCCAGCGGTGACGACGGCCGGCGTAGGTGATGTGCAGGCGCAGAAGGAGCAAGAGGCCCTTACGGAGCAAATCAACCGCTTCTATTATCCGCAGTACGCGGGCCTGGCGCAGTCGCGCGATATCCTGTCGATCCTGTCGGCGCTGCCGAGGACAGGCCAGAACGTGGCGACGGGTTCGATTGCTCCGAACACAACCCCAACGTGGCAACGGTCACTGGCGTCAGCCGGTACACTCGGGTCACTCGGGTCAGCATTTGGGCCGGTTGGAACTGTAGCGGGCGCCGGCATCGGCGCCACGTTGCCATTTCTCTTAGGCTAAGGAGGGTAAGATGGACTTCTGGACGCAGTTGTTTAACCCAGATCTGGCACGGGCATTTGCTCCGGAGGCAGAACTGGCATACGGGGCGCCGGGAACGCTAGGGGCGGGATTGCCTCCGGAGATAACGACGGGCCAGTCGGCGCCTCCCATGGGTGGGACGGGACAGCCGCCGGTACCGCAGCCACTGCCGCTCGTGGAGCCGCCGTTGCCGGGTGGTGGGCAGTCGGTGGTGCCGATGAATGCGCCGCCGATGGGAGGGCCTCCGCCGTACGGTGCGAAGCCGGTGCTTACGGAGTCATTTCGGCCGCCGGGGTCTCCGTACCGAGTGGCGCAAGAGGGCGGCCTGCCGGGGGCGCCTCCGGCCGAGCCGCCGAGGCTACCTACGATGGTGCCTCGAATTCCGGGCGCGGGAGGAGGTCCTACTACGTCGGTGCTGCCGCCGGCGGTGATTCCGGGAGTGCAACCAACGCAGGTGGCTCAGGTAACACCGTCCCCGCCGTCCCCGGCGCCTCCAGCGCCGAGTCCAGGATCGCCACAACCGGCGCCGCAGCAGCCAGCTCCGACGACGCTTGGCCAGGCAATGGAGCCCACTGACATCAGGTCGCAGGCGCAGAAGGAGGGCGAGACGAAGAAGCCCGAGACACCGATGGATAGGTTCGCTAAGATGTTGGGGACGTTGAAGTTGCCTGCGGCGAACGAGCGGGTGGTGAAGCCCACGACGCCCGCGGCGCCATTCCAGCCACAGTATCGTGGGCTTGCCGGCGGCGACACACAAGCCCTCCAGCAGCAACAGTTGGCGCGTCTGTTGGCGGCGCCCGCGCTTCGGCCGACCCTTGGCTCCGTGCTTGGAGGGCGTTACCTAAATGCCTGATGATCCATACGACATGGAAGCCATGTACCTGAGGATGTTCCCCTTCAGGTTCGACGTCCCGACGATCTATGCGGATGAGTCGATGAAGGGGATGCGGATACCGTTCATGGGAAGGGCACCTATAGGTGTATTGAGAGGGTCGGTCGATACCGGACCTGATATGTACGAGATGTCGCCCCGCGAGCTTAGGCGGCGGGGCGTGACTACGGAGGAAAAGTGATGGCGTATGGACCGTTTGACTTCTCGATGCCGACGCCGCAGGGGCAGCCAGGCTTCCTCGACACGCTTGGGCAGGCGATTAGCGATCCTCGTGTGATGGGCTTCATAGGCCAAGCGGGTCTTCAAGGGCTGATGTCGCCGGGATGGGGACAGACGCCCTCGGACACGTTCGCGATGATGCTGGGCGCGGGCGGCGAGGCCGTACATCGTGGCCAGGAGGAGGAGCGGAAGCAGCAGGAGGCGGCGTCGAAGGCCGAGTTGAGAACGTCGCAGGCGCAGCTTGCGGAGGCGAAGGCAGGCACGGCCGGGATGGGTTATGACCTTCAGCGTGAGAAGCTCAAGAGCCAGGACTTCGGCAGGGCGGCGTCGGCGTATGTGGGGGCGATAGGTCGGTATAACCAGGAGATGAAGCAGATTAGGGATGAGAACTTCCTGGCGCCGCCGGGGAAGGAGAAGCCTATTCCGTCGTTCGACGACTGGTTAGATGCGAAGGGGTTCGGATGGCTGAGAGGCTTCGGGAGACCTGGCTACGTGCCCGGCGTCAGTACGACTCCAACGCCGCAGGCGCCAAAGTCGGCCACGCCTCCTAAAGTTGGCGATGTTGTGGATGGCTTTAGGTACAAGGGTGGCGATCCGAGTAATCCGAACAGTTGGGAACAGCAATAGTGGCGGGACCGTGGGAGAGATATACGCCGCAGCCCGAATCGAGCGGGCCGTGGAATAGGTACGCGCCTCAGCAGGAGGGCGAGCAGCAACCGGCGCAGGAGGCGGCGCAGGGGCCGTGGAGCAGATACGCGCCGCAGCCGGCGCTGGACGAGAGCCCCGGTATCATCGGCTATGGGCGCGAGGCACTGAAGCAGATCGGCCTCGGAGCAGCAACGGGGATTCCGCTGGCGGCTCGAGGCGTTGCGGGCTATGGGGAGCGGGAGGCAGGGCGGGAACTCGAATCCGCGATCGAGATGGCTCAGAGGGGCATCCTGCCGGGGGCGGACGAACCGATACCCGCTCCGCGCCCCGCGGTGCCGGTGGAACAGGTACCGCTCTACCAAGGGGCGCAGGAGCTTGAGAAGTCTATTCAGAAGACCATTGCTCCGGAAGGCACGTTGCATCCGGTTGCGCAGGAGATATTCCACGGCATCGGGACTACAATCCCACCGGTCGTGGGATCGTTTATTCCAGGTGTGAACCTGGCGGTACCGGGGTTCCTGGCGGCGCAGGGAATGGGCGAGGCAGTCGATAAGGCCGCGAAGGAGAAGGCGACTCCTGAACAGACGGCGCAAGCGGCGCAGTTCGGCTCTATCGCGGGTCTGACGGACCTGGTGGATGTGCTGCTGCCGAGCCTCGGGTCGGTTGGCGCGACTATGAGCTTCATAAAGAGGGTCGGAACGAAGGCGGCAATCGCGGCGGCGTCGGAAGGTCTCCAGGAGGGCACCCAACAGGCGATGCAGAATGCGATCGCGAAGGCCTTTTATAAGCCAGATCAGAGCCTGATGGAGGATGTAGTCCATAGCGCCCTTATTGGGGGCGCGGTGGGTGGGATTCTAGGTGGAGTGACCGCAGGAAGGCGCCAGCAGCCTGAGAGGACGTCCGAAGACATAGCGGCGGAGTTCGAGAAGCTCGGCAACTTGCCGCCGCCGCCGTTGGCGATACCGCCGACGGGGACGATCGAGCAGCCGGCGGCGCACATTGAGTCGTATAGTATTGCGAGGCCGAACATGCCGCCCACGGCGGCCACGGTCACGATTCCACCCGACGGTAAGGCGTTTATGACGCTCTATGATCCGTCGTTGGCGGTTACGGGACAGCCTCCGCCGCAGACCGACCTTACACCGTACCTGACGGAGGGCAAGAGTACCGAGGCGGCGATTGCGGAGGTGTTGAACCCGGCCAACCCGACAGCGGTGCAGGTGCAGAAGGTCAGCGAGGGCCTTGTGCAGGTGGCGGGGATTAGGGGAGGTCCGACCGGCGTCACGGCGCCCCCGGCTCCTCCGACGACGCCGCCGCCAACCGATCCCGATAGAGCGTTCCTCGATCAGCTAATGACGCCGGGGGCGCCTGGCGTTCTGCCAACCCCGGCGGCGCCGCCGACTCCGCAGTCGGGAACATCAGGGGTCGCGAAGCCAGGCGAGCCGACACCGCCGGTAAGTGAGGTGCCGACGAGGGTCAATCAGGCCGCGACGCATCGTATACAGGTAGAGAGCGATGTGGCGGACCAGGATAAGCGTCCGTATGATCCGTTTGATCCGGCGGCGCTCGCGGCGCGTGGGGCGGCAGTTCAGGAAGAGACCCAGAACATCATCAACCGGATGCGTCGGCAGCGGGCGGAGATGCGTGGGGAGCCGATCCCCACGACGGCCGCGGAGCAACTCCCGCTGCTGTCTGAGAAGATGCCCGACACGTACAGCATCGAAGCCCAGACGGGCGTGAACGAGGCGCAGGCGATCAAGATCGTCTCGCGGGCGTACTATGGTGATCTGTCGAACATGACCGAGATCACCATGAAGGAGATGCTGCAAAATTCGGTTGATGCTGTTAAGCCTCTGTTGGAACAGAAGAAGATGTCCGAAGGCCGGATCGATATCACTGTCGATCCAGCTAAACGTACCATCACGATGAAGGATGATGGAACGGGAATGACGCCGGACGTATTGGCGGTACCGTTCTTCAAGGTGGCGTCATCACATAAGGAGACCGGAAAAGCTGGGGGCGGCTTCGGCTTCGCTAAGGCCCAATACGTCTATGCGAACGAGGGCTTGACAGTTACGACACTGCGGAATGGCGTTGTGTCGACGGTCACGACGAGCGGCGCTCAGGTGATGGGCTCGGTCGGGGCGCAGCCGACTCACTCGAAGCCGAGGATCGACGTCCGGAAAGCCACGCCGGAGGACCTTAGGAAATTCCCGAAGGGCCACGGAACTGAAGTAACGGTCAAGATTCCGGCGACGTTCCAGGATGATGCGACGGGGGAGATCAGGCCGGTTAGGTTCCCCGACTATAGGACCGGTTATGGCGTCCTGACGCATAGTCCGCTGTTCCAGAACATCGATGTGTATTTCAATGGAATGCCGGCGCTGGATTTGACCGTGACGGCGACGGGGATGGGCAAGCAGTTCCCGGCCGATAAGTATGCAAGGTTCGCGGACTTTAAGTTCAAGTGGGGAGTTATCCACGTCTATACTCAGAAGGCTTCGGAGTACTTCCAAGCCAGCAGTAACGGGCACGTATTGTCGAACGGGATCTGGCAATTCAACCTCCAAGTGAAGAAGGACCCGAATAAGCAGGGGAATCCAATACAGCATAGGTTCTTCTTCGACGTGGAGCCGACGGCCGAGGTGGGAACTACGGGGTATCCGTTCGTCCCGAACAGGATGGGCTTTACGCAGATCGCCGCCAAGGATTTCTATGCGGTCACTAACTACATTGCTGTGATGTATCATCAGGAGAACTTCAACGAGGCGGTGAAGAACTTCGGAGATATGCAATACCTGTCGGCCGCCCCCGACGGGACGATGATGGCTTCGCAGAAGATCAAGGTCGAGCCGAAGGTGCCACGGCGAGAGACGCCGTTTGCGGCGCTTATGGCACAGCTACAGCCGGGGCAGACGGTCGAGGTTATCGACGGTCAGATGTTCGTGAGAGGGCAGAAGATCCCCGAGATCACCCCCGAGGAACTGGCCAAGGTGCAGATCGATTGGGGCTCGCTTAAGATCGACCAGGATGAGATTAATCCGGATCAGCCGATTTTCCACGACAATGTGGAGGTGCAGACGTCGGGGGCGCATGAGGAGGATTTCTTCAAGGCGGTGGCGGACATACTCGCCGATCCAGTGAAGATGCAGGCGATGCTTGATCCGACGAAGCCGTTCTTTACGCCCCCGGCTCCCACGACCGACGGCGGCACGAAGCGCGCCTTCGGTGACATTATGAGGGACGAGTTCGGGGAGCGGTTCGACCGTTATATGCACGACCTGGGGGAGATGTTTATAGAGCTGCGGAACGTGATCGCGGCCGAGATGGATATGCTCGATATGCTCCGGGTGGGGGTAGGGATAAGTATTGATCCTAAGTACCGGGGCGTGTCGATCAGGGTTCCGTTCATTGGGGTGTTCGTCAACCCGGCGACGCCGGCGTACCGGGACCCGATGAAGGCTGCTCTGGATATGTATAAGACGATGATCCATGAGCTGGCGCATCATAAGATTCGGGATCACGATTCGAAGTTCGCCGCCGAGATGCAGAATTTCGACGTCCGGTTGGATGCACTAGAGACGCAGATCGACGGCGCCCTGACGATGGCGACGGCGAGGCCGAATGCGACGTTCAGTATGATCGACTTCAAGCGGCGCATTATGAACCTCGTGGCGCAGAACCAAGATATCAACACCTCAATGTATGGAGTCATCAGTGGCACTCTCGGTCCTGTCACAACTCGTGGAGAACGCTTCTCAGATGTTGGCATCGAACAAGCCGGAGATGGAGGTGTTCCTGGAGTCGCACCTGCGATCGGCGGTCCAGGAGGGATACCAACCGGAGCGCCAATTGGAGATAGCGCGGGCGTTGCAGATATTAGACAAGAGTCCCGACCTCCCAACCTTTCTGCAAGCACTACAAGCGGCGCCTCCCATGACGGCGGACGCGCGAGGAATACCGCCGCCATTAACAGGGACGGCGGCGGCGACATCGGAGGAGACCCAATCCAGCCGGAGACCGAGGGGGCTCGGGCGTCCATCGCGAACATCTTTGGGGGGTGGAGGAACGTCCCGCCCGCCGTCCAAGCAAGCGCCGCCCATGCGGACAAAATAACGCGGCGCCACCAGTACCTGGGCGGCATTTCACAGCTCGTGCGGGCAAACCCGCTGTTCGAGCCGCTGGTTCGGTACTGGGGGCGAGTGAAGGAGATGTTCATTAGGGAGGCCGGGATTCAGTATGAAGGAATGATGATCAACCGGCGCTGGGCTCGGATGGGAGACCGAGGGGTAAGCGTCGCCGCCTATATCGACGAACTAGGGCATATGACTTATCTCAGTCCGCAGGAGCGCGTGGCGGGGATCGTGAGACATCCGACCACGGGGCCCAACTCGGAAACCGAGAGGCTACGACAGAAACATAAGATGGACGCGGAGATGCTCGACCTGGTGGACGACATTAACTTGTTCATCATGGGTGGGCAGAAGCTCGACCCACAGGGTCGGCCCGTGGGGCCGGTGAAGATGGGGTTCGTGGAGAAGATGGCCCTGAGTTCTATTCGTCAGGTGCAGCGCAATGTGGCGAGGGGCAAGACTTCACTGGCCACCGGCCAGAAGAACATCCAGAAGATCGTAGATGGCCTCCAGGCGCTGAAGAAGCGTCCATATTTCCCGTTTACGAACTTTGGGTCCCATTATATTATAATGAATGATCCGAGCGGGAGGCAAATCCACTATGAGACGATCGAGCGGGGCTGGATATCGTCGAGGTTTGCCTCGGTTGAGAATGTACAGGCGCGCCGCGTTAATGAGTTGAGTGATTACTTCCGCACTACGTATAATCGGAGTCCTACGATCAGCGACGATCCGAGTGTGAAGTCGGATATCTACTTTGGGGTGCATCCGGAGCACGTCGGGCCGCTAATCAACCTGCCTAATATCCTATTGGAGCAGATGCAGGGGACGCTCCAGTTGACGGCGGAGCAGATGACGGCGGCGAGTAACCTCCGGTTCGCTCAGGTGCATGATAAGTTGCCGCTGATGCGGCCGAGGGATGTGCGGAAGTACTACGTGCCGGGGTTTGATATGCGGGAGCAGGCCTCGGGATATTCGATGGACCTGCGGCGGAGTTTCGCTCGGTTCGTGTTTCATGGCGCCAAGTATTATGTGAAGTCGGAGTACGCCGCGGCGCTGAATGACGATGTGCGGGCGGCGATGCAGTGGCCGAACAATGTTGTGGCGAACAATATTGGTAAGTTTATGAGGGATCACCTCGACAATACGATCTTGGATGCGAAGGGGGACTTCGGGTTCGCGAAGGGAGCGATATTCCTGTGGGCCATGGGGTACAGCCCGGCGGCAGCGATGCAGAACCTGATGCAGACGCCCGTGATCACGTATCCGTTCCTGTGGAAGCATTTCGGCCTCGTGAGGGGTTCGGGGGCGACTCTGAATCAGATTCGGAAGGAGATGGCGAGGGCGGGCCAGGCGATGTATAATCGGTTCTTGGGGAAACCGAACCCGCTCGCTTACCGGCCCACAGCATTTGAGTATATGGCAATTGAGTACGCGACGCAGACGGGACGGATAACGGAGACGCAGGCGCCCGAGAATGCCGCCGTCGCGGCGGGGGATATTCTGAGGGGCTTCGGCGCCAACAAGTGGCATAGAGGGTGGCAGAAGTTCATGGAACGCGCCGCGTTCCTGTTCGAGCAGGCGGAACAGGCGAACCGGAGGATTGCCTTCCGGGCTGCTCTGAACCTGGCCGTGAAGCACAACGGGAAGCCGTTTGTGGATCAGGCTATCAAGGTGCATAAGTTCGAGTACGACAAACTGGTAACCTCCGGAATAGGTGGGAGAGGGTTGAGCATACCGGAGGCGCGGGCGATCGTCGCCGCGATTGACGCGGTTGAGCAGACCCAGTATGTGTATTCGCGACATGATCGCTCGAGGATCATGCGGGGGCGGCTGCCGGGTACGCTGTTCGTGTTTCAGAAGTACCTACATGACACCCTCTGGCTGTACGGGCGTGATCCGGGCGTGGGGCTGAGGTCGATGCTTATGTTGTTCCTGATCGGGGGCGCCGGCGGGTTGCCAATGTACGATGTGGTGAGGAGCCTCGTGGCAGGCGTGGGGGCGAGGTGGTTTGGGAGGGATTGGGACATGAACCGCTGGGCCAGGCGGTTCATTATAGATAGTGTGGGAGGGGGAATTCCGCCCGACCTGGTGCTCCATGGCATCTCGCGCTATGGGTTCGGAGTGCCGACTATTCTGGATCTGTTGGGGAGTACACTAACGGGGACGCCGGGGAGGGGCTTGGCGGCGCCCCGGACCATCCGCGACCCTGTCACAGGGGAACTGAAGATGGAAGGTGGACGCAACATTTCGTTCCCCGTGTTCGATAGGTCGAAGTCGGTGTCGCTGGGGAATCCGTTCCTGATCGACCTGGGGAAGATAATCATGCCCACTCCGGACAACGAGAAGGTGGCGCTGGAGGAGATCCAGCGAGCTTCGGGAGCGTTCTTCAGCGTCGGCTTCAATATCTATAAAGTGATGACCGATAACCATGCGTCGTGGGGTGATCCGAAGATCTGGGAACGGATGGTCCCGAGGGCGATGGGCTCGGCGATGGAGGCCATGAGGTGGGCGTATGAGGGGCGCGAACGGACGCACGGAGGACCGGCGGGCGGCTCGACGATCGCGAACTTTAACCCTCGGGACCCGGAGATGATGGCCGAGATTATTGGGAGGGCCCTCGGCTATCAGCCGCTGAGGGTGCAGGGGAAGTGGGATGCGGTCATCGATCAGCAAAACGCCATCAAGCAGATCGAGATTCGCCGCCAAGGGCTGATGGAGACCTACTACGAGGCGCGAAAGGGCCAGAATAGGGAAGAGATCGAGAAGGCGCGACAGGCCGTCATCCAGTATAACACAGATCTACCAAGCTACGCGGCGGGGCGGAAGATCAGTGGAGAGCAACTGCTCGAGTCCATGCGGAATCGCTACAAGGCTACGACGATGCGGGAGATGGGGCTCCCGACACAGCGGACGCAGGTTCCGATTGCGCGGGAGATTCAGCGGCTGTATCCGGAGGCCGAGGTGGATGTCCGACGCGCCCCTACGCGTTAGTGCATCGTCTGGGGCTTCGGGGCGAGGCCCTGCTCGTTGCCGCGCTTCTCGACTTGCAAGAGCCCGCCGGCGATAGCGACCTTGACGGCCTGCTTGAAGTCTCGGTCGCTCATGATGTTGAAGCACAACTGGTGGAGCTGGGGGACGGTGATCCACTTGTACGTCCGGACGTAAGC
>Ga0126375_10000074_pt1 | contig 19730 bp, 14 predicted proteins | sample PanSoiMetPlot_14_FD_109577 | JGI IMG/M metagenome (GOLD analysis project Ga0126375, IMG submission 109577) | Tropical forest soil microbial communities from Panama - MetaG Plot_14 | ecosystem: Environmental > Terrestrial > Soil > Tropical forest | place: Panama | collected 2016-02-17 | reverse complement strand
CTTCACAACTGCAGCCGAAAAAAGGCTGGCGTCGCTTGTTAGATCCTCCCATCGCTCATCGTTGAAAAGAATTAGCGGCCCTTAGCATTTCGTTTTCAGCCGCGCGAACAATACGCGAACATTCGTTATCTTGGATCATTTTTGGCGCCCTCGTTCAAGCAACCTCGCAACTAGCGTCGGCTGTCTGTCTCTGATAAATCCCACCATCTCGGACGCTATTCTTAAAGGTCTGACCTGAAATTCCCGATTGGAACCTCAAGATTAGTGCCCTTCGTCTAGCGCGCCCAGCTTAATGCGGCTAGAATAGAGCGCTTTGCCCATCTTCAGTTTCGGTTCTGAATCGCATCCTTCGCCCAGGCCACAGCAAGTGACCATTCCCGCCGGCACAAAACTTGGACGCTACGAAATCCGCTCGAAGATTGGCGAGGGCGGCATGGGCGAAGTTTATCGGGCGCGCGACGAAAAACTGAACCGCGATGTGGCAATCAAAGTTCTGCCTGCATCTTTCTCTCAAGACGCAGATCGATTGCGGCGATTCGAACAGGAAGCACAAGCCGCAGGCACGTTGAACCATCCAAACATTCTGGCGGTATACGATATCGGCACACATGACGGTTCGCCCTATGTCGTCTCTGAGCTGCTGGAGGGAGAAACGCTGCGCGAGCGTCTTAATAGGCCACCCATCCCACAGCGGAAGGCGGTTGAGTATGCCACGCAGATCCTCAGAGGTCTCGCAGCGGCCCACGCACGCAGCATCGTGCATCGAGACTTAAAACCGGAGAACATTTTCCTGTCCGGAGATGGTCAGCTAAAGATTCTCGACTTCGGACTGGCCAAGCTGATCGAGCCGGCGAGCGCCAGCCCAATCCTCACCGATCTGCCAACCCGCAAGCTCAACACCACTCCCGGCGCGGTGATGGGCACTTTGGGTTACATGTCGCCTGAGCAGGTGGACGGCAAACCCGTCGATTACCGCTCAGACATTTTCTCTTTTGGTGTCGTGCTCTACGAGATGCTCTCCGGCAGACGCGCCTTTCCCCAGCGCGAGACGTTACGTGAGACGCTGCACGCGATTGCAAAGGAAGACCCGGCCCTGCTGTCTGAACTAAATCCGCACCTCGCACCCTCGCTGGAGAAACTGGTCGAGCGTTGTCTGGAGAAGCGGCCCGAGGATCGTTTTCAATCAACACGAGATCTGGCATTCGCACTTGAGGCATTATCAGGATCAAGTACAACATCGCATCCGGAATTGAGCACCACGCCGAATCTGGATGTGAGCACTTCACCCGCGGTCGCTATAGCTGCGCGCGCTCGACCACGATTGGCGTTGCGACGTGTTCTGCCATGGATGTTCGTCGTTGTTTTAGCGATCGGCTTATGGGCAATCGCATTAATATATGCTTCACGCACGCCGAAGACTCAGTCTCTCCTTCGCTCCTCGATTGTCCTCCCAAAAGGTTTCAGTTTGGATCCAAACAATTCGTCGTTGGCATTGTCGCCTGACGGCCGGCGGCTGGTGTTTGCGGCGGCGGGTGATGACGGAAAGGGGCATCAGCTCTGGCTTCGTTCGATGGACAGCCTAACGATGCAACCGCTCGCCGGCACGATCGGGGCCACCTACCCATTCTGGTCGCCCGATGGTCGTTACGTTGGGTTCTTTGCCGATCAAAAACTCAAAAAGACAGAGATTTCGAGCGGCTTAGTTCAGGTTTTGTGCGATGCGGTTAATGGCCGAGGAGCAAGCTGGAGCCGGCAGGACATGATTGTCTTTGCTCCCCAGGCATTCGGTTCGCTGTTCGAAGTTGCTGCTGCGGGTGGCACACCGGTCCAGGTGACCACAGTTGGAAGTAAAGATGTCACGCATCGCCTCCCGCACTTTTTGCCTGATGGCGAGCGGCTGCTGTTCTTTTCAGGGAAGACCACGGTCAGCGAGAAGGACCAGGGGATCTATAGCCTTGATTTAGGAACCAAGAAAGTCGCGCTGGTCGCGCGTGAATCGAGCGAGGGAATCTATGTTGAGCCTGGCTATTTGATTTTTGTGCGCAACGGAAACCTGATGGCCCAATCTTTTGACGTCCGTGGCTTGCGTCTCAATGGCCAGGCTGTGCCGATAGCCGAACGCGTCTTCTATAACCCTGACCGGTCTACCGGCGCGTATTCGCTGTCCGACACCGGATTACTCGTATTCGACAGCGGGTCGGGGGCCGTGAACAGTCAGCTTACCTGGTTCGAAGTTGGTGGAAAGAAACTTGGAACCGTTGGCGAACCGGCGGAGTTCCTGTCAATTTCCATTTCACCAGATGGAAAACGCGCTTTAGCGACTATCCAGGGTAACGTGCCTGAGAGTATTTGGATGTATGACCTGAATCGCGGCACCGCCAGCCGTTTTACCCCCGGTTCCGAAGAAGCTTTCACTCCGTTGTGGTCTCCTGACGGCCGACTAGTCATCTATACCGGCCAGACGCGCCATCTTTATTTACAAGCGTCTGATGGCATTTCGGAAGCGCAAAAGCTCCAGGCCGGATCAATCACGAACGTGCCTTCCAGTTGGTCCCCGGATGGCCGGTTGGTCGTTTTTGCCACTCAGACTTCTCAGGGCGGGGACCTCTGGATTCAATCCCTCGAAGGCGACAAGAAGTCCTACCCATTCCTGGTAACGCCGGCAAATGAGGTTGAGGGAGTTATCTCACCAGACGGACGATGGATCGCCTTTGCCTCAGATGAAACGGGAAGGTACGAACTTTATGTAACATCCTTTCCTTCTCCCGGCGGGAAGCGGCAGATATCGTCCGATGGAGCCGACTCCCCGCAATGGCTAAACGCCGGGCGCCAGTTAGCCTACATCAACGCCGAGCGCAAATTAGTAATTGTTGATGTCAAGGCAAGCGAGCAGGGGCTCGAGATCGGTCAGTCGCAGATCCTTTTCGGAGGTAAGCCGCTGCCCGCACGGCCCTCGGCTCCTGATAGTTGGGACGCGCCTGTCTATTTGACCCCGGACGGCAAACGGATACTGCTACCCGTTCCCGTAGACACAGACCCCTCGCTTCCGCTTAACCTCGTAACAAATTGGCCGGCGGCGTTGAAATAGGATTTCGCGCGTGGGAATCGGACCTTACGAAATCGTCGCGCCGATTGGAGCCGGCGGGATGGGCAGGGCCTATCTCGCGCGCGACACGCAGCTCAACCCGGATCATGAAATGTACTGGAATGAATGCGATGGTTGTAAGGAAATTTCCCTTTACCTTGGCCAGTAATGCTTTAATCGTTCTCCCAGAAAATGAAAAGGAACGTAATCCGCGTTTCTTCCCGCGCGACGCAATTCTTCCACCATTCGCATCGCACCGTCAGCATTAAAGCTGTGCACCATGATCGTTGCGGCCCGCTGTAGTTCCGGGTTGGCCGCCAGGAATGACGCTATCGCGTAGCCCGTTCTTTCGTCATCCGGGACCTCTGATCCGTAATGCTCTGGTTGCAGGTCATGGTCGAGAAAGATCGAGTCGTAGGTACGGGTCTGCAAGAGTTCTTTTGCCTCTTCGATTTCGCATGAAATGTCGAGATGATCGCCTTTGAATCGCTTTGCGAACCAGTCGCACCGTCGCTGATCATCCTCGAGCAGAAAAATTCGAATGGGGTGCCGGCTCGACTGCGGACTTGCCAGACCAAGTTTCTCTTTTAATCGTTCAATCAAACTCATATCCATTAGTATTTAAAGATGAGAACACTATCGTTGGTATTTTAAAATTAATCCTCGGCTGCCCACGGCCCAACCGTTTTTTTTATCGACGAACAAGGCGTACAGGTTTTGCTTGGTACCGCTTAGCTGTTCAACCCATGTTTCACCGCGGTTGCTTGAACGAAGAATGACGCCTCCGCGACCGACAATCCAGCCTTCATCTTCGTTGACAAACTGCACGCTCAGTAGCGTGGACTCGACTGGCGCCGTGACCTTTCGCCAAATTTCGCCGCCATCTTCCGTGTGCAGAATCGTGCCGCGCTCGCCAACAGCCCATCCTTGTTTATCGTTCCGGAAATCTGTGTGATATAGGGTGGCCCTCGTTCCTGAGAACTGCTTAACCCACGATTCGCCCGCGTCATCGGTGTGAAGGATGGCCCCGTCAGCACCCACAATCCAGCCGCGCTTATCGTCGATAAAATCGATATGGATGAGTTCTTGTTTCGTTGGCACTTGCAGCACTTGCCAGGTCTGGCCTGAATCGCGTGTAATCGCGAGAATACTATTTACCACCAGGTCGCCGCGGCTTGCCGAGCCCACCACCCATCCGCGCTTCTTGCCGTTGAACCGCAAGCTGTAAAGCTCGGGCGTCGCGCCTTCGAATTCAGTGGACAAAAACTTATGTGCTTCGTGCCAGGATTGACCGCCGTCCGAGCTTTCGAAAATGCTGCCACCCGCTAACGCAAAACCTCTTTCTTTTCCTGAAAAATAAATATCGTTGATGGGCCGATTGATGCCGAGAGATCGCTGGATCCAGGATAAACCACCATCTTCAGTGTAAGCCAGGAAACCACCATCCCCAGCCACCCAACCGCGTTTTGAATCGATGAATGAGACAGCATTCAAGTCTTTGCCGCCCGAAGGAATCTGTGAACTCGTCCAACCGCTTTGAGCTCTGCACACCCCGGCCAAAGCCAAGGCGTTTATCAGCGTTAAGACTATTGATTGTCTGAGCGTTCGGATCATTTAGCTTCCAGAAGTTTTACACATGAGCTCTTATTTAACAAAAGGCGGCATTTGCCCGTCTGCTCGCTACAGTTCGCGCAAACGTGGACTTCGAATTAAAACAGTCGTGACGAATATCGCGATGATGAGGCCTCCGGCTGCCAGGGTTCTTTGAACGCCAAAACGGTGAGACGCGGCGCCCGCAATCAAATTGCCTATCGGCATCGCGCCGATGAATGAAAGCATAAACATGCTCATGACCCGCCCACGCATTTCGTCGGTCACCAGCTTCTGAAGCAAGGTGTTGGTAACCGCGACAGAGCAAACAATGCCAAATCCCAGCGCGAACAGAAAGAATAACGACAGCGCGAAGTGTGTCGAGAGCGAAAAGAAGATTAGACAAATTGCAAAAGCCAAATCGCCACCCAGCACGAACCATCCTTTTCGTCGAAAGTCGCCCAGATAAGCCAGGAATAACGCACCGAACAACGCTCCCGCGCCGGCCATTCCCATCAGCACTGCCAGCCCCGTTTCACCCAGATGAAAGATGTCTCGCGCAAAGACCGGGGTCATATAAATGTAGGGCGCGCCGAACATACTCGTCACGGCGGAGATCAGCAATAGCATGAATACTCGCGGTCGACCGGCAACATATTGCAACCCTGCGAGCAGGTCAGAAACAAAACGTCCCTTCTCTTTCATTGAACGCCCAGGCGCGTCGTCTCCTGCGCCGGGACGATTAAACTTCACCATCATCATCGCCACGACGACGAAGACAAACGAAACGCTGTTCGCAATGAAACAACCAGCCAGGCCAAATAATTTGAATCCCAGGCCTGCGAAGACCGGTCCAAGAACGCGCGCAAGTTGGAACTGCGTTGAGTTCAGGGCAATTGCGTTGGCAAGGTCCTCGTGTCCCACAAGATCGAAGACCAGCGCCATGTATGAAGGGCCGGCCAGCGACATACAACAACCAGTCACAAATGACAGGCAGAGCACCATCCAAACCTGCACTACATGGGTTAATACCAGGATTCCGAGAGTTAAGGCCGCAACGCCGGCGACGGCTTGCGTGTAAATCAGGAGCTTGCGGCGATCCATCAGATCCGCGAATACCCCGCCTGCCAAAGTGAGAAGAAGTCCTGGCGCCGTCGCCATGAATCCATCCACGCCCAGCCAAAAAGGTGAATTCGATAGCTGCAGGACCAACCATCCCTGCGCCACCGCCTGCATCCAGGTGCCCGTGTTTGAAATAAAGGCGCCCGACCAGAAGAGTCGAAAATTGCGATGCCGCAGCGCGCGGAACATCTCGCTGAGGCCGCGATTGTTTCTGGATTCGACTTGAACTCGGGTTGACATGACAAATTTAATACCATCGCCCCAGCATTCGCACCAAACTCAAGCGTGCTGCGTGGCTAACGCTGCTTCGAGGATGCGCCGGGTATTGGGTCGGTATGAGCCTTTCATTCCCACCGTGGCTTCAGCCGGTGTCGATACGCGAAAATCAAAATGAAACCGTTTAAACGGTTTCCGCTTTTTGGCAAAAGAAAAAAGCGAGGGCGAGACTGAGAATTTCTCTCTAACTGCACGAGTATCGCGCGCCGGTATGTCTTGGCGCTCAGAGTTTCTCGTGTTCTAATCCATAAACTCAATGAAATGCTTAACGGAGATGAAATGATGAATATTCTCACGACCGGCCGTGGCCAGATTCTGTGGTTCCTCGGGTTGATTCTGATTTCAACGCTCGCGTCTACCGCGAGCGCGCAAGCACCTTCGACCAGTCCATCGCCCGCGCCAGCTCCACATCAAACCGCAACACAGCCTTCGGTTCCGGCAGCCAATCCGGCGGACGTGGCCACGATGGATGCGATTGTGTCCGCACTGTATGACGTGATTTCGGGTCCACCGGGACCGCGCAACTGGGATCGCTTTCGATCGCTGTTTGTTCCAGGCGCTCGTCTGATCCCAACCGGGACGCGACCGACAGGCGAGGCTGCATCGCGCGTTCTGACACCTGACGAGTATATCCAGCGCTCATCGCCTATGCTTGAGAAGAACGGTTTTTTCGAACGCGAGATATCGCGACGTACCGAACGATTTGGAAACATCGCCCATCTGTTCAGCACGTACGAATCGCGGCACGGCAAGGACGACGAGAAACCATTTGCGCGCGGCATTAACAGCATCCAGCTGATGAATGACAGCAAACGTTGGTGGATTGTCACGGTATTCTGGCAAGGCGAAGACCCAAAGAACCCGTTGCCTGAGGAATATTTGAGGTCAAAAAATTAGTCAGTTCGAGCTGGGTTTGACGCGGTCGCGTTTATCGCCGCCAGCGAGAAAGTGATCCGCCTTCGGCACCCCGACGCTCAGCCACGATTTCGGCCAGAATTGCCAGCGCTACTTCTTCCGGCGAGACGGCTCCAATGTCGAGCCCGATGGGCGCGCGGACTCTCTGTAACTCCGCTGGATCGAAACCTTCTTCGCGCAATTTGTCCAGAACAATATTTGTGCGGCGTTTGCTGCCAATCATACCGATGTAGTCGGGCCGCGCCGAAATCGCGGCGCGCAAACAATCCTCGTCCTGTTTATGACCACGAGTAACAATCGCCACCGAAACACTTCTTCCATTACCGATGGACTCTCGCAATGCTTCGCTCCAGCTCTGCGTGGCAACGAGGTTGATTCCACGTTCTAATGCCGATGAAAACAATTCGCGCGCGACAAACTCGCCGCGATCGTCTATCAGAGTAACGTCATATCCAATTAGAGCTGCCAACCGTGCCAGCGAAGCTCCTACGTGACCGGCACCCCCAATCACCAGGCGCGGTTCAGCTTCGATTCTTTCAAACAGGAGCAACGCATCAACTGTCGACGCTAACTCAGGCGCAAACTCAGAAACTCGACTCGACTTTGCCTCGTCGCGTCCGCGCAAGAACCTAAAAGCCTCTTGAACTGCCGCCTTGTTCACACTCGCATCACCCAGATCAGCGAACGTGTCACCACCATCCCTGATGAGTAGTTTCGCCCCGACCTGAAGGACCTCAGATTGCAGCACAGTCACCAGCGTCCCGGTCGACCCTTCAGCCAGCAGTTTCCGAATGCGATCACGAATCGTCGCGTCGCTTTGCTTCTTATGGTTGGCCATTAAAAAGGCTAGCCCCGCCCTGGGGGTTTAGACTCGGCATTTGTCGAAGGCGTTAGTTCGAATCTATTTTGAAGTAGATGAGGAAAGAAGACCAATTGCCCGCGCGCAGCGGCGGACCAGCCACCAGGGACCGACGAAGAAATAAACCGGATTCTGGAAGAACGCGGGACGATTGCCCTCAATCGCGTGTCCGACAAATTGAAGAGTCCATCCGATTAGGAACAGCATTAGCGCCCAGCGCCACTTAAAGAAAAACAGAGGCCAGGAGATCGTGATCATGGGAATACCGATCACGTGACATAGTTTGTTCAGCGGATGCTGGTGCTTAGCTTTGTAGTTTTCGACGTACGAATCAGACATGGAACACCGTCCATTGGGAATCGTCTCTAATCACCATTTACGATCTAACACTTACGGTTTGTTCCAAACGTCAATAAAAATATCCATCGTCCCGCCGCAAACCATTCCCTCTTCGCTGGCTTCATCGGCGGTGAGCGAGAAATGATGCAGAGCGGGTTTGCCGCTACGCATCGTCTCGCGCGCTTCGGCCCAGACTTCGGCTTCAACACAGCCACCGCCTACAGTCCCTGCGGTTTCGCCATTCTCAAAGAAGAGCATTTTGGCTCCGCGTCGTTGTGGGGTTGATCCGCGAGTATGGGCCACTGTTGCGACAACTACTCGTTCGCCGCAACGGTTCGCGTCGTCAATCAGATCGTAGAGTTGGTGTTGAGCAATGGTTCCCATGACAGGCGAGTGAAGACCGTGGTAACTACCGCCACGGTGTCGGTGTCGGTATCGGACTTGGAGACGGCTGGGTCAGATCTCCCGACTCGGCCTTCGTTTTCTCGTTTTCGATCGCGCTGCGATCGGCGGCATCCAGTTTTTTCTGCAGGCGCTCTACCTCGGTGTCGGAAGTGGCTATCGCATCGGTCAACCGCGCATCACTGGCTCGTAATGTCTCCAACTGCTTTTGCACCCGGTCACGTTCAGTTTCCAACTGTCGCTTCCGCTGGGCGCGGATCTCTTCCGGCCTTGTAGTGCCGTAGACGGCCGTCGCTCGTTCAATATTTTCCGGTTTGAGCGCAAACGTTACGTCCTCAAGCCGTACTTCGAGCTCGCCTATTTTCGCCTGCACGTCGCGCTGCTCGGATCGGAGCTGCGATGATCGCTGTTCAGCGCGGGCCAAACGCTCGAGATCAACCAGCGAGCGCTGCGACTCTTCCATTTGCGTAATCTTGTCCGTGAGTTTATCGACCTGATTCGATAGAGTCCGAATCGTTTTCTTCATTGCTTCGGGATCCTCAGGCGTTGGCGACGCAGCCGGTGAAGTCAAATCCGTGGCGCTGGTATTGGCATTCTCGTTGGTTGGCTGGTAAATTTCGGGATTCGTAATTTTGGGCGCCGATGAACGTCGCTTGCGTTTGCGCTTCTGCGCATTTGAGTCGACCATCAACAGGCCGCCGATTAAGAAAAGCACCAAGGCGACCAGAGCGTACCGGCTAATTGATTTCCCCGACATTCCTTACCTCCACATGAAGGGATGCATGCGAAACAAACTGAGATGCTTCTGATCGTTTTCCGAAACCGCGACCGGACGAATTTCGCTGGTAATTTAACGCTCGGTCAACCACTTCGTTCCCTTTCTCATCAGCCCGGCTGTATCTGAAACGTAATCATTTTTGCCCGCACAGACTGAGTCAGAGCATCGACGCGAATTATGTCAGCTCCAGCCTCGGCGTAACTCAGAACGTTTTCGAGCTGAATATCTCCAGAGACTTCGAATGTGATCGAAGGCGACAATTCACGGCCAAACTCAATCTGTTCGTGCAATCGCTGAGGGCTCGCTTCGTTCAGAACCAGAACTGTTGCTCCGGCTTCGACCGCCTCTTTGATTTCACCGCGGCTGGACACCTCTGCGGCAATGCGATGCACGTGGCCGATTTTTTCACAAGTCTGCTTTACCGCTTTGCCAAGACCGCCTGCAATCACGGCATGATTTGCCTTGATGCAAATGCCATCGTCCAGCCCATAACGATGGTTGACACCACCGCCCAACAACACTGCGTACTTTTCGAGCATCCGCAAACCGGGCGTTGTCTTCCGCGTGTCAGCAATCTTTGCCTTCGTGCCCTCAACGGCGAGAACGAACTGCCGCGTGACCGTAGCTATTCCTGACAAATGTTGCAGCAGATTCAGGGCGACGCGTTCGCCGGCCAACAACACGTCGGCAAAGCCGCTCGTGCGGGCTATGACTTTTCCGGCCTCAACTTCTTCGCCGTCAGCGGTGAACGCCTCCAGCTGTTGCTGCGGATCCAGCGTGACAAAAACTTCTTCGGCGGCCTCTAATCCGGCAACCACCATGTTTTCGGCAGCGATAAAACGACCCTTTGCCCGCTCGTTGCGCATCAGAACGCTTTGGGTCGTGATATCGCCGCGACCGAGATCTTCACGAAGAAAAAGTCCGATGCTCGAATACAACGCGCCCTCGTCCAGCCAGTTCACGAAAGCGCCTCCAACATTTCATCCAGCACTGAAGTCCGTTGAGCGATGTCAGCGATTCTCGAACGCAACTCTGAGACCTTCTCAGCCGGCGCACGCTGGACGAAGTCGGTATTCCCGAGTTGCGCTTCCAGCTTTTCTGCTTCCTTCTGCAGCTTCTCTTTTTCGCGTGTCAGGCGGGCGCGCTCCTGCGCAAAATCCACTAAGCCTTCCAGCGGCACGGCTACCTGTGCGCCGCCCGATAGAACTGCGCGAGCGGCGGTCTTTGGCGCCTGCGCATTTCCGTTAATAGATATTTCGCCCGCGCGCGTCAAACGCGCGATTTGATCGGCGCTGGCCGTAAAGACTGGTTGCAAATCTGTCCTGGCGGCAATAACCAATTGAATGCGATCACCCGGCTTGATATTCATCTCAGCTCGAATATTTCGGACTCGCGAAATCAAATCTATGACCATACTCATCTCGGCTTCAGCGGCTTCATCGATTAGATTCGCTTCACCCCTCGGGTAAGCCGCCAGCATGATTGTCGGTTCGGCGCCGGGATAAGCCTGGTGCAAACGCTGTCTGTGATTGACCGGAAGCTTTTGCCAAAGCTCTTCCGTAAGGTAAGGCATGAACGGGTGAAGCAAACGCAGAGCCTGGTCCAACACGAATATCAAACGCGCACGCGCGATGCTTCTTTCCGCAGAGTCCGCTTCAGCTGTAACGGTCGACTTGGCAAATTCGATGTACCAGTCACAAAAATCATCCCAAAAGAAGTGATAGAGGGTTTGCACCGCGGCATGAAACTCATAACCTTCCAACTGTGCATTTACTTCTTTCGCTGTCTTATTCAGCCGAGAAAGGATCCATCGATCATGCAAAGGAAGGGAGGTTTGATCGCCACCGAAAGGATCAACCGAACTGTCCGCGCCCTCAGCATTCAACAAACAAAACCGCGCGGCATTCCAAATCTTGTTGGCGAAATTGCGATACGACTCGACTTGCTTTTCGTTCCAGCGCGTATCTGTCGAACCGACCGACGCCAGCGTCAGACGCGTGGCGTCGACGCCGAACTTATCGAACACCTCCAGCGGGTCGATACCGTTTCCTTTCGTCTTTGACATGCGCTGGCCGTGCTTGTCGAGAATCGTTCCGGTCACGTAAACATCGTCGAAAGGTTCCGCGCCATCCATGAATTTCAGTCCGGTCATGACCATACGGGACACCCAAAGAAAGATAATGTCCCGCGCCGTGATCAACACCGAAGTCGGATAGAAGGTCTTCAAATCGGGAGTTTTGTCCGGCCAACCCAGAGTTGAAAACGGCCAAAGCGCCGATGAAAACCAGGTGTCGAGCACGTCTTGATCCTGCGTTAGATCGTTGGTGCCGGCCCTGGCCGCTGCTTCTTCTCGCGTACGCGCAACAAAGACTTCGTCGTCTTTTGTGTACCAGGCCGGAATCTGATGTCCCCACCACAGTTGACGCGAGATCGTCCAATCGCGCAGGTTCTCGAGCCAGTCCGAATAGACCTTTTCGTAAGGAACTTCAGGTACGAACCTCGGCTTTCGATCCTCGCGCAGCTTTGCCAGCGCGAGGTCGCGCAATCGGTCCATGCGGCAAAACCACTGAGTTGAGATCAAAGGCTCGAGCACAGTCTTGCAGCGCTCGCACTTGGAAATCGAGAATTCGTAATCCACGATTTTTTCAAGCAAACCAAGTGCTTCCAGCTTCTCAACGACCAGTTCGCGTGCTTTGTATCGATCCAAGCCGTCGAAATCCGCACCTGCGGTCGCAGTCATCTTCGCGAATTGATCGATCACCTGGACTTGCTCGAGGTTATGGCGCAATCCCATTTCGTAGTCGTTAGGATCGTGAGCAGGAGTAATCTTGACCGCGCCCGTGCCGAATTCAGACTCAACGAAACTGTCCGCAATGATTGGAATCTCACGATTGATAATTGGCAACACAACTGTTTTGCCAATCACGTCCCGATAACGATCGTCGTTTGGATTCACAGCGACCGCAGTGTCTCCCAACATTGTTTCGGGCCGCGTCGTTGCTACGATGACAGCACCGTCACCATCCTTAAACGGGTAGCGGAGGTAGTAGAGCTTGCCTTGCTGCGGCTCTCGCAGCACCTCGAGGTCAGAAAGCACCGTCTGGTCGTTGGGACACCAGTTAACAATGCGATTGCCGCGATAAATCATTCCGTCGTCGTACAAACGCACAAATGATTCGCGTACCGCGCGTGACAGATCGTCGTCCATGGTGAAGCGATAACGCGACCAGTCAACCGACGCTCCTTCACGTCGCAACTGATTGAGAATCTGGCCGCCGTACTCCTGCTTCCACTGCCAGACGCGCTCGACAAACTTTTCCCGACCAAGGTCGTGACGCGTTAGTCCCTCTTTCTTGAGCTGCCGTGTCACCATCAACTGGGTTGAGATACCCGCATGATCCATGCCCGGCAGCCAAAGCGTGCGCCAGCCCAGCATTCGCTTGTGACGGGTCAACACATCCATCATTGTGTGTTGGAGGGCGTGACCCATGTGCAGGGAACCAGTAACGTTAGGTGGCGGAATTACGATCGTGTAGACCGGCGCAGCTGCGTCTTTGTTCATTTCCGGAGCGAAATAGCCGCGCTCTTCCCAGCGGGCATAATGAGACCGCTCGGCTTCTCTGGGGTCATAGGTTTTGGGAATATCAATCATGCACGTTGGGCTGCTGCCCCGAATAACCTGGAAACAACTGAAAAACTTGATTGTAAATCAACCCGAGAACCTTTTCACCTTAGAAAGGAAAAAGAGCGTGGCCTAATTTGAAATCAGCCCTACTAAACCTACTCCGTATTCGACTCTTGACCGAAATCAGGTAAGGCTGAAAAACTGCACAAAACGTGCGCCAATGAAGCGACGACAAATTAGGACAGTACCAAAGAAAAGGCGGGCCGCAGCCCGCCTCTTAAGCTCAAATTCGAGTCTGTCTTATTTTTGTTCGCTGAGTCTCTCTTTAATCAGCAACTCGGACAATTCCGGCACAACTTCCCAGGCGATTTCGCGAATCACTTTGTCAGACATTTGTTCAACCATGCGTCTGGCAATCGCGTCGATCGCCGCCGGTGACAAATTCTCAACTTCCTGTGTCTCCACGGGTGCAGTTTCCTCAGGTACCAGCTGACTCCAAGGTTCTTGTGAAAATTGCGATGAGCCGGCCGATTCAATCGGTGTAACCGGCGAAGGTGTCTCATCTGTTTCCGCCATTACTTCCACGGGAACTGGGTCATCAGCGACAAATACTACCTCGGGTTCAACCACAGGCTCTTGACGTGGTTCGGCTGAAACACTGTCCGCGAAGTCGAGATCAAGAAACACGTCTCCGGCTTCGCCCTCAGCTTCGATCAAATACTCATCCTGTAAGTCAAGCACCTCATCATCGCGCTTGAACGATTGGGCGGGTGAAGTTTGCATTGAGGGTTCATTCATATCGCTTTGGCTGAATTCGATCTCCTTAGATTTGACGATTTCATAATCGGCCGAACTGACCGGGGCAACCTCCAAAGTGTCCTCGAAACGCGCTTCGCCATTGCTCTTCGGCTGGGCAACGGGCTCAGTCACTATTGGTTCCAGTTGCATCGTGTCGGCGGTCAGAAGTTCGATATCGGTAGAGCTCGTCGCACCGGTGGGTTCAGCTGGTTCAAGGTGCTCCATGGTGGGCGCTTCAACCAGGACTGTTACCTGCCGCTCGCTCGGTTCCTCCTTGGGAGGGGCAACAGGGAGAATCGACTCGGACTTGACTCCCATTGGCGGATATTCATCCGTCAAAGCCGGCTCCACGGCGCCGCCACTCAAAAGCGCGCCGACGCGACTTACTAACTGGCGAATTGATTGAAAAGGCTTGGTCACTACGTCATCTGCCCCTGCGCGGCGCGCTTCAGCTTCGTCGAAGGGCTCGAACGAGCTGATCAAAAGGATAACCGGGGTTTTGCGAAATCTTTCATCCTGCTTGATGGATCGGCAAAGCTCATAACCATCAATTTCGGGCATGTAAACATCGGCGAGCACCAGGTCGGGCTCGAGCTGTCCCATTTTTTCAAAGGCTGAGCGTCCATCGCTAACCGTGATGACTTCCATCCCTTCGTCCGAAAATGTCAGTTCAATGACCTTTCGAATTGCGGCTGAATCATCTGCCAGCAACAGCTTTCTTCCGGTTAGCACGTGGATCCTTCGCTCATTTTTCCTGGCGTTGGGCTTTCTGGCTTTGGTCCGGCTTAGGCCCTAAAACGAACGTAGCACCCGCGCGAAAATGGAGTCAAGACTTTTTGTTGGGATCGGTTCACTTAGTAGCTAATAAGAATACCCGATTCTCAGTAATCCGTTGGGCTCTTGGCATAGCTAGGCGAAGGGTATCTTCCACACCCGCAGTGCCTGGGGTGCTGTCAAATCGACGTAGCCGTACGAGATCATCCATGCCCCATTAAGGTGAGGCTCCGATTTTGCGATTCTAAACAGGAGTGAAATACGAAGAAGAATCGCAAAACCCGAGGCCTTCACCCAAACACCTCCCCAAGTATCAACCTAGTTCGTTAACCTTTCTCGCACTCCGCCCGTTGCGCCGCGAAAGGTATGTCCAGAGGCGTGCAAAGACAAATGAATAAAGAAGTATTCCTAAGGGGACGCCGAGCCCAATGGGCCAAACGAGCGCCGCCTCACCTTTGAATGCGCCTATTACCCAGATCAGAGCAATTGTCGGAGTGTAAAAATAGAAACCGGCAACCACCAGAAAATTTAATGCTGGGAAAATAGTTGAGAGGCAGCCGAGAATGAGCCCACCTGCTATCTGAACAGCAACCGCCAACGCAAAATACTTAAGAGAAGACTTCGTGCGAGTCCACATCCTTCGTCATTCCTATCTTCGGGGAACACCGAGAATTTGACGCTTCGTTTCGAGCTGGTCATTGTCCGCTTCCAAAAAGCTGATAACTTGGGGCCACCACTTTTCAACTCCGGTGTCACCCTGATCACCGCAATTACATTTCTTGGCTCTAATCCAATCCCTGATGGCAAACCAAGTCGCGCTCACCATTTCTGCTGACTTGCCAACGTCATGGTTGGTGTTATCCACGACGAGTCCCCCAAAGCCTGGAACATCGATTCCATTCGACCCTGCCTGGCCAACGTAAGGGCTGCTGAAACCACGGTGGCTGAAGGTGTCCTGCAGGTAATGGAGATACTTTCCTAGATCGCCGCAAGTTCCACTCTTGCTGAAGGCTATATTTCGAAGGTTAGACAGATTCTTCGTATTACCCTCATTAAATGCGTGAAGCTCTGAATTAATCTGGCGTTGACCTTCAGTCCACCCTGGCCCAGGACTTGTTTGAGGATTCTCATCTACGTGCTGGTCGGCTCCGGCTATTTCACCAGCATCGTCAGGAGTAAGACACGGAAACTTAGTGAGCAAGAAGTATGTAAGATAATAGTGCACGTCAATGTTATAAAGCCCCTGAGGGTCTCTTCCGTTCATTGGGTTATTTTCGACGTAGGAAAACTGATTAATTCCTCCTCCAAATCCAATCGGATCCTCCGATATAAACCTCCCCACCTTCGGGTCATACCAACGCGCGCGATAGTAATAGAGCCCGGTATCCGCATCGAATTCGCGACCCGTGTACGTGTAACGCGTCAAAGTAGTCCCCGCAGTCGGGTTGCCAAAACTGTCGTAACTTATTTGAGCGACCGCAGCTCCCAAAGAATTCGTTAAGCCCGTGGTGCTGCCAAGTTGATCCTGCAGAAAGTGGAGGGCCCCCGTAGCCAGACGCGAATCGGTCAGTCGCAGTTTATTGTCTGTGCCGAGACCGTTCAGGTAGTTGACCGTCGAGCCATCGCTGTTAAGATCCCTGATGACATCCTGACCGTCGTAAACAAAATTGGTCGCTACCCCCGTGCTCGATGTTCGCTGAATTCGTCTTCCCAGGGCGTCGTATTTGTAGCTGACGGTCGTTCCGTTCAGTAGCGTGACCTGGCGTAAGCGATTCTCGAAATCCCAAACATATTGAATCGTGCCAGCCGAATCTCTTCTGGTCGTCAGATTGCCGTTCGCGTCGTACAAATACGTTGTCGTGCTGGTGCTCGTCAGACGATTGAACCGTTGATACGTATAACCACTCAACTGCGAACTTGTGCGATTGCCCACTGCATCGTATGCGTAGGTTTCATTTGGTTGGGGCGCGCTGGTGTAGGACGCGGAAATGAGCCGATCGATGGCATCGTACCCGTAGTTCCGAGTAATCAATGGTTCGGCAATCTGCGTAATTTGACTGGCATCATTGTATTGATATTGGCGATCCGCGATAGTGCTGGTGCCTTTGGTATCCAGCAACCGTGTCAAACGATCCAATCCATCGTACTGGTAAGTACTCTTAATGCCGTTAGGCGCCCTCTTCTGAATCAACTTGCTCCCGGCATCGTAATCGAATGTGAACGCCAGACCGGCCGCGTCGAGAATCTTCGTCAGGCGGTCCACCACATCGTATCTGTAGCTTTCCACTATCGCAGAATTGAGACTCAGTTTCGTCCGGTTGGCGTTCGCGTCATAGTTGTACTCAACTACCTGGCCAAACACATCCGTCACGCTGGTAAGTCGATTCATTTTGTTGTAATCGAAATTCACCGTGCCGTTTTCGTTCGTGGCAGTCTGCAACCGCGAGAGCCTGTCGTAAGTGTAGCCGACGGAAGTTGTGTCGGGATAGGAAATTGTTTTCAGACGGTTCAAGGCGTCATAAGTGTATTCGGTGAGCGCGCCATTATAGTCTGTACGCGTTTTCCGATTGCCGACCGCATCGTACGTGAAACTCATAACGTCAGTGCCTCGCCGTAAATGTCTTAATCGACCCAAAACGTCGTAATTAAATCGGTAACGCTGGTTTATGGCATCGACCAGCGCTGTCGTGCGCGAGAGCGCGTCATATTCAAAAGTCGTCCTTTGATTCGCCGCGTCTGTGGCGCTCACGACGCGGTCAACGTCGTCATAAACGTAGACAGTTGCACGTCCGGCGGTATCGATGCGCTGAGTAACGTTCCCGCCGGCATCGTAAATCAGAGTTTCAAAAAGGCGCGCAGCGCCCGAGGCAGCGGCCGGATGGATTGTCTTCACCAGCCGGTTGAATTCATCATATTCGTAGTTCGTGACTCGAGAAAGCGCGTCAGTAATACTTGTAACGTTCGACATGAGGTCGTAACCATAGATTGTTGTCTGGTTTGCCGCGTCGGTTTGGCTGACTAAGCGGTAGGCTGGGTCGTACGCAAAACTCGAGCGGTTTCCTTTCGCATCCGTCATTGCGATTCGGCGTCCCGCAAGATCATATTCGTAACTGATCGCCGTGCCGTCGGCCCGCGTAACGAGGTTCACACGGCCAAACGCGTCATAACCGAACGCGGTAATGTGGCCGAGCGCGTTGGTCGTAGCGATCAAGCGGCCGCGTGGATCATAAGCGAACCCGGTCGAGTGATTTAACGCATTGGTTCGCCGAATCAGGTTGCCGGCGGTGTCATAGGTAAAGGTCGTGGTCTTCCCTCGCGCGTCGGTCACTGTCAGAGGTAAACCGTGAGCGTCGTATGTGAGGCTGGTTGTTTTCCCCAGTGCATTCGTAGCGGTGAGCAGATTGCCGAGACCGTCATAAACGTTGGTCGTAATTCCACCCAACTGATTCGTGCGTGTGAGCACTTCGCCAAACCCATTGTAAATATAGTTGACGGTGCCAGTGGGATCCGATTCGGTTAGCTGATTGCCGTTCGCATCGTAGGTGTAGCTGGTCACGTGATTAAGCGCGTCTGTCATTGACGTCACGTTCAATTGATCATCGTACTGCCAGGTTTGCACCTGCGACGCACCACCACCGCCGCAGCTGCAAAGTCCTTCGACGCGCGTTACCACGTGCCGGCCTTTGCTCTTATCGAAAGTGTATTTGGTTACTCGCCCCAGGCCATCGGTTACGGCAGTTTCAGTTTCGCTCAAGTAATCGAATGAATAACGATCGACCCCGTTCTGCTTTTCGGATGTGATCGCGCGTCCCTGACGGTCATAACTGTGCGCTTCGAGAATGTTCCCGAGCGCATCAGCCACTCTTATCAATCGCAAGTTACCATCGTAACTAAAATTGAAAACTGAGTTATCAGCATACGTGACTGAGGTCAGTTCATTGCTTCCTCCATATCTGTAGGTTGCGATTGTTCCTAATGAATCACTAATCGAGGCTACCTGACCATTATTATTAGTATTGATTGTGAGCACGCGTCCGAATGGATCAGTCACCATCGCTAAGAATCCATTGTTGTCGTACGACAACGTAGTCGCATTCCCGTTTCGATCGATCAGAGATACCAGCTTCCCAGCGGTGTTGAATTGCTCGATACCACCACTTTTCAAGATTAAGCTGCCGGCGCCGCCGCTATCCTGAGTCACACGTGCATGGAAATCGCCGACTAAGTCAGTGAAAGCATCGGACGAGCCCACGGGTCTGCTGAAATAGACGACTCGCCCATCCGCCCGATTGAAGCTCAGTAAAGAGCTGTCGTAGATAATGACTGACTCGTCGTACGGCGATGACCAGCCGCGTCCGAAGAGTCCCACGGTCTGTGAATCGCTGTTATACGTTCGAATAAGGCTGATCGCGCCGACTCCAGGCAAGTGATAATCATTCTGTTGCACGTACATGTTGCCATTTGAGACCTTGACCGGGCTTCCCACTGAATCGTTACAACGACCACAGGCGCCGTTATTCTCCCCCTGTCCAATCAAAAGAAACGTGACAGTGCCTTGCGAACACGCGCCGAGGTCGTCGCACAGCGTGTATTGGAGGCTGAGCGATCCACTGAATGTCAGGTAGTTCTCATTGCGGACGAAACTCGCCTGTCCAGTGTCAAATACCAGAGCCGTCCCTTGCACGAAGTCGGCTCGCGCGAACAGCACTTGCAGAGAATCCCCTTCGGGATCGGAATCATTCTTCAATACGCCCCAGGGGGTTTCACGCGGAGTTGCGAACACAGTTTCGCGCACTGGATAGGATTCATTTCCCGCGATGGGCGCGTGATTGATTACGTGAAAGATGATGTTTCCTTCTGAGCAGGCACCCAGATTGTCGCAAACAGTGTAGGTCACCGTGACGTCGCCAGCTTGACCACTATTTGGAAGAAATGAGGCTTTCCCATTTGTAGATATGATCGCCGTCCCAATCGGATAATCAACCTGCTTTGCCACGCAAGTTAACGGGTCGTTCTCGGGATCGATGTCGTTTTTGAGGACTCCAGAAGGCCCAGGCTCGACCAGTCCCGTATCAAAGACTCCGTGAACGTTGTATTCGTCAGCAGTGGCAATTGGAGCCTGGTTGACCACATCAAATGTAACTATTCCATCGGCGCACGCTCCGTG
>Ga0126375_10000073_pt1 | contig 19751 bp, 18 predicted proteins | sample PanSoiMetPlot_14_FD_109577 | JGI IMG/M metagenome (GOLD analysis project Ga0126375, IMG submission 109577) | Tropical forest soil microbial communities from Panama - MetaG Plot_14 | ecosystem: Environmental > Terrestrial > Soil > Tropical forest | place: Panama | collected 2016-02-17 | reverse complement strand
CGGGCGGCGCCCGTTGGAGCATGCGCGGCCGCAACGAAACCATCCCAGCGCCAGAGGTCGCCTTCGCGCGACACCAACCGCTGGCCAGTTTTGAGGGAGCCGGCAATTCGAACGGCCGAGTCGCGCTCGACGACTCCGATTTGTGAAAGCCGCCGTGCCAGTTGTGCGGGTGCTTTGACGAATTGGGCCAGCGTTTCCACGCCGTCGGGCAGGGCAGGGTCGCCTGCCTCGTGCGCAATCTCGCTCCAATGCATCGGCGAGGATGGGTCGACCGGTGCGTCCAGATCATCGCCGAGGGCGGCGCCAAGCGCTTTCTCGTACCCTTTTTCGACTGAGATGTGGTCGATGACCGGAGGCCAAAGGCTACGGGTCTCGAGCGACAGCATCTTCGACAAGGTCTTCGCCTCAGTCTCAAGCCGCTGCACGCGCTTTTCCGATTCCGCCAATGTTGCACGCGCCGTTTCCATCTCACCGCGCGCGACACTGTGCGCTGCCTCGGCTGCAACTGCTGCAGCTTCCGCTTCGGTGAGTGCGGCCTGAGCCCCTTCCATCGCCGCGGTGAGTGGACCGACGCCGCCGGTGTGAAGCGTTGCCAGTTCGCGCTCGATAACCTCGATTTCAGAAGAAATTCTTGAAAACCGCTCGCTCTGTTCCCGTATAGAGTTTTCAAACCGGTTACGTTGGGCAGCGAGGTCGGCAAGCTCGGTCGTGAGATCGGTAAAGACCTTTTCAGTTGCGCCAAGCGCAGCGGCAGCTTCCGCCACTTTGGCATCAACTCCGCCTCTGCGACCGGCGCTTTCGCGAGCACCAGTCCGAATGGTTTCCTCTTCCGAGGAAACGCGCGCGATTGCCTGTTCTGCATCAGCGGCAAGGCGTTGTTCGCGCTCCGTATCGGCGGCGAATTGAACGAGCCTCAGGTCAAGTTCGACGATGCGGTCTTTCGCCCGCGTTTCTTCGCGATCGAGATCCTGCAGAGCGAGGTTCAGGCGATGCAGGGCGGCGCCCGCACGTGCCTCTGCTTCGCGCAATTCCGGAAGAGATGCCGCGGCGAGTGCCTGTCGTTTTGATGCTTCAACTTCGGCGCCGACCCGGTCTGCGACTGTTCGCACGCAGAGATCTTTTGCACGCTCGGCTTCGGCAACCTCGGTGTTCGCAGAGGTCCACCGCAAATGATAGCGGGTCGCTTCCGCCTTGCGCACCTGGGATGATACCGTCCGGTATCGGATAGCCTGACGCGCCTGCTTTTTTAGACCATCGATCTGGGCGGTTAACTGACCAATGACGTCTTCGACCCTCAGAAGATTGGTTTCGGCCGCCTTCAACCGAAGTTCGGCCTCGTGGCGGCGCGCGTGCAAACCGGCAATACCCGCCGCTTCTTCCAACACCCGGCGGCGCTGTTCAGGCTTTGCCTGAATGATCTCTCCGATCCGGCCTTGATGGACGAGCGCGGGCGAACGCGCGCCGGTCGAGGCGTCTGCAAAAAGAATTTGCACATCGCGTGCGCGCACATCCCGGCCGTTGATGCGATAGTTCGAGCCTGAATCGCGCTCGATGCGGCGCGCAATTTCCAACGAGTCCTGATCGTTGAAGGCGGCCGGCGCCGAACGCGTCGAGTTGTCGATGGCGATCGCGACCTCCGCATTGTTTCGGGCGGGTCGGCTGTTGGAGCCGGAAAAGATCACATCGTCCATCGATGCCGCGCGCATGGACTTATGCGAAGATTCGCCCATGACCCAACGTAGCGCTTCGACCAGATTCGATTTTCCGCAACCGTTCGGGCCCACCACGCCGGTCAGGCCTGGCTCAATCAGAAAATCGGTCGGTTCGACGAATGACTTGAAGCCGAGCAGCCGCAGCCGTGTAAGTTTCATACGTTAAGGCCTCGTGGGTCTTTATTGGCGGCGCGCAACGTTCCGGATGTCATCTTTTGGCTCATGCGCGGAGCAGCACACATTCGCTTTGTCGGTTTTGTACTGAATAAATCACTAGGTCGTTCCGTGGCTTGGCCCGAATCTGAGGGGGTGCGCCACATCGGCCCGGAGAATGAATCGCCGCGCTCGCAAGGGCAACTACCCCGCGGAATGTCGAGGCGGTTTTCCATACCTTTCCGGAAGGGCTGACGCAAAAACGCCGTCGATTTGCTTATCGCGTGCGCGCGGCTCGGGTCAAAAAACCCTTGTCAGCCCTTGAGATAGGGGTCGATCAGCTTCGCCATCTCGTCGATCGACAGGGCACCCGGGTACTGCGTTCCATTAATGAAAAAAGTGGGTGTCGATTGAACCTTGAATTTGTCGACGGCCCGTTTGCGCATGCTTTCGATGCCGTCAAGCACCTGCTGATTCGCAAGGCAAGCATTGAAACTTTGTTCCGTCAGGCCCGCCTGCTTTGCAATGGCGAGCAAGGGAGGTATCGGCTTTTCGATAGCCCACTGCCTTTGCTGGCGAAACAGCGTGTCGATCAGGGCAAAATATTTTCCGCTGTCGTCTTTGCCGGCGCAGCGCGCCAGCATGAAAGCGGCGGCGGCGAGATTGTCGAGCGGAAATTCGCGGAAGATCCACCTGACTTTGCCGGTGTCGATGTAGCGCTTCTTGATCTCGGGAAACGTGGTTTCCTGAAAGTGTGCGCAATGGGGACAGGTCATCGACGCGTACTCAATAATGGTCACAGGCGCCTTCTCGTCGCCCATCGCCATTTCCGGCAAGGCCTCAGGTTGCATCAGTTCGCTGGTCGGCACGGAGTCGGCCCAGGCCTCGACCGTCAGAGGCGATAACGAGGAAACACCGAACACGGCGGTGGCGAGCGCCACGACAGACGTGGTCAGGCAAAATTCGCGGCGGGTGATCTGCAACGGAGGCTCCTGGGGCTGAGATGCCGGTCTAGACCGTCACTGGCTAGCTGGACAGCACAATTGTGGCAATGCCGGGCCAGCCTGCCAAGCCGGGCGGCGGCCTCAATTTCGCTTGATCGCTGCCCCCAGCCGGCCGAGCGCCTGACGCAGATTCTCGTCTTTTATATCCGGCAAAGTCTCGGCGACTTCCGCTGCCAAAAAGGGATCGGCAGCGTGTGGTTTCGGCCTCTCTCGATGCCTGAGGGGGGCTTGGCGCAAGGCGAGGCGGCCGATCGCCTGCCAGCCGAAAAACCGGTTTACCCTCTCCAAAATCACGGCCGCCAGGTGCTGGATTTCGAGTGCCGCAGGGCCTTCGACCCGCAGCACAAGAGTGGCGGGTTCCGGGGTTTCGGTGCCGACCGGGCGGGGCCAGTTGATCTTGAGCGGTTCGCTATGGACGGCGATCTCGGGGCCGACAATGTCGGGCCAGCGCGAAATGATCTCGGTTGATGCAAAGCCTTGCGCTTTGAGTACGTCTCCCAACGTCGCGTTCAGCAACTCCGAAAGTGGCCGGGGAAAACCGCGCGGGGACTTGCTCATAGGTGCATACCTTGTGCCATCGTCGGCATCATGACCGTAGCAGTCCGATTGCCTCCGCGGAAGAAAGTCGAGATACCGGATCCGGCCGATCTGCTCGCCTGGTACGACCGGCGCGCGCGAATATTGCCCTGGAGAGCCAGGCGCGGTGAGCTTGCGGACCCCTATCGCGTATGGCTGTCCGAAATCATGCTTCAGCAAACGACGGTGAAAACAGTCGCTCCTTACTACGCGCGCTTTTTGTCGCGTTGGCCCTCGGTCGATTCACTTGCTGCAGCGAGCCTCGACGATGTCCTTCGTGCCTGGGCTGGGCTTGGCTATTACGCGCGCGCTCGCAATCTGCATGCCTGCGCGAAGGCGGTGGTCGAGCAGCATGGCGGACAGTTCCCGCGTGATGTCGAATCCTTGCGCGGCCTGCCAGGAATCGGCGACTACACGGCGGCGGCGGTGGCAGCGATCGCTTTCGATTTTCCGGCAGTGCCCGTCGATGGGAATGTCGAGCGCGTCGTGTCGCGGCTTTTTTTAGTCGAGAAAGAATTGCCGGCTGCGAAGCCGGCGATCAGAGAACTTGCTGCGTCGTTACTGCCAGGACATCGCGCGGGTGACTTCGCTCAGGCGTTTATGGATCTCGGAGCCACCATCTGCTCGCCGAAGCGTCCCGCATGCGTGCTGTGTCCCTGGGAAGGTGCGTGTGCAGCGCATGCGCGCGACCAGCAAGAGTTATTTCCGCGCAAGTCGCCAAAAGCGGAAGGCAAATTGCGCCGCGGTGCGGCGTTCGTTGCACTGCGCGCTGATGGTCGTGTCTTGTTACGCCGACGTCCTGAGAAGGGTCTGCTCGCTTCGATGATGGAAACGCCGGGAAGCGAGTGGAAGCATGATTTCGACAAAGCCCGCGCTTGCCGCTCGGCGCCACGACTGGGCACAGGCGCGCGATGGCGCCAGTTGCCAGGCACCGTGCGGCACATATTCACTCATTTCCCGCTCGAGCTGACTGTCTTCGTCGCCGACGTGCGGCGTACAGCCGCCGCACCAAAGGGCGCGCGGTGGGTGAAGATCGCCGATCTGGCCGATGAGGCGTTGCCGAACGTCGTGCGAAAAGTTCTCGCTCACGCACTCGACCGGCGTTAGATCGCCAAGCCCCCGACGCTACAAGCGTCAAATCGCGCGGGCGGTGGCTGTTTCCAAAAGCATCAAACACCGCTACGAAACGGGTTCAAATTCACTAGGGGCAAAGGCATGAGTATCGAACGTCACGATATCGGGCCGCGCATGAGCAAGGCTGTAGTGCACGGCAATACCGTCTATCTCGCTGGCATTGTCGCCGACGCGCCGAGGGGCAAAAACACCGGCGACCAGACCAAAGATATCCTCAGGCAGATCGACGGCTTTCTCGCAAAGGCCGGTACCGACAAGAGCAAGCTTGTTTCGGCCAATATCTGGATCACCGACATGGCGAATTTCGCCGAAATGAATGCCGTATGGGACACCTGGGTTGCGCCCGGCAACACGCCGGCGCGTGCAACGGTCGAAGCCAAACTCGCTTCGCCTGACTACAAGGTTGAGATCATGGTGGTGGCGGCGAAATAACGATGGCTGCGCAACCGGGGGTTCTTGCAATCTTCAATGATTGCCGCGCCGGACGCGAGGCAGACTTCGAAGCGTGGTTTCAGGGCGAGCATCTGCTCGAGCGGCTCGCCGTTCCCGGTTTCCTTTATGGACGGCGGCACCAGGCAATTTCCGGCAGCTCTGGCCATTTCAATTTCTACCTGGTTGAATCGCCGGACATCCTGATGTCGAAGCCATATCTCGAGCGGCTCGACAATCCAACGCCGATGACTCGCAAGGTCATGTCGGAAGTCTTCGTCAACGCGAGCCGGACCCTATGTCGGCGAACGCTGCGGCGTGGTGGCTTCCGTGGCGCATTTGTCGTCACCGCTCGCTTCGTCAATGACGCGCCTGACTCAGCCGCGCTGGCAAGACTTGCTGAAGATTTGGTGCAGGACACTGCCATCGCGGCTTGCGAAATCTGGGACGCGGTTGATCCGGCGGGTCAGCCAGTCTCGATGGAAGAAAAACTGCGCGGCGGCGACAAGAAGATCAGGGCCTGCCTGATGGTCGATACGCTTCGCCAGGTCGATGCCGAGAAAATCGGCGCGGACCTGTCGCGCCAGTTTCCGCAGGCCGACGTTGGCGTCTTTCGTGTGCTTTGCCAGCTCGGTCGCGCCGAGGGGATGGACTGATGGAGCTGTTCCAGCCGATTGCGGAAAAGATCGCGGCACATCTGATCGAGCGTGGCGAGACAATCGCCACAGCCGAGTCGTCGACCGGCGGTCTCGTTGCGGCGGCACTGCTAGCGATACCTGGCGCGTCGGCCTATTTCGCGGGTGGCGCCGTGGTCTACACGAAGGCCTCACGCATGGCGTTGCTCAACATCGGCGATGCCGACATGACGGGGCTGCGGCCTGCGACCGAGGTCTATTCACTTCTGATCGCGCGGCGCGTTCGCGAACGACATGGTGCCACGTGGGGCTTCGGCGAAACTGGCGCAAGCGGTCCGACGGGAAATCGCTATGGCGATCCGGCCGGTCACACGTGCATGGCTGTGGCCGGCTCGATTGAGCGAGCACTGACCCTGCGTACCGGCAGCAACGACAGGCGGGCGAATATGGACGCTTTCGGACGTCGCGCACTGGAGTTCCTCTACGAAACGATATCTGGCTAAGGCGATCCACTCGACTGTGCGCCGCTGCTGGCGATAACATCCCGCAAAATCCAACCGGGGGGACGACCATGCTGTCACGCCGCGCGTTTCTCGTCTCGACTGCTTCGCTCGCCGTTACTGCCGGGATCACCGGCGGGCGTGCCGCAATGGGACCAAATGACAAATTTGACCTGCTTATCAAGGGTGGCGATGTGCTCGATCCCAGTCAGTCGCTGCGCGGCCGCCGCGATATCGGCATACGCTTCGGTGTAATCGAAGCGTTCGAGCCGGATATCGCCGAGGCTCGTGCCCTGCGCGTGATCAACGCGTCCGGCAAGCTGGTGACGCCGGGCCTCGTCGATCTACACAGCCATGTCTATCCCTACGGGTCAGCCATCGGCCTTCCTGCCGACGAATCCGTGGTCAATCAATGCGCCACGACATGTGTTTCGGCGGGTGACGCCGGTGCAAACAATTTCGCCGCCTTCCGGCGCTTCATTGTCGGGCAGACCCGCACCCGACTCTACGCCTTCGTGCATATCGCCAATATCGGGCTGACGCCGTTTCCCATCGCGGAGCTCTACAACATCGATTTCGCGCAGGTGGACGCCTGCGCCAAGACGATCGGTGAGAATGCGGATATTGCACTCGGCGCCAAAGTTCGCATGTCGGAGAATGTCATCGCCAAACACGGGACCGAGCCGCTCAAGCGCGCGATCCTCGCGTGCGAGCAGTCCGGAACGCCAGCGAAGATCATGTGCCACATTGGCGGTGTCGAGACCCGCGAGCTGATGTCGCAGATCCTCGACCTGCTGCGGCCGGGCGACATCCTCACGCATGCCTATTCGGGCGCACCTAATATCGCCGGTGCATTCACCAATATCGTGCAAGACGGAAAATTATTGCCGGCGGCACTCGCCGCGAGACAGCGCGGCGTGATCTTTGACGTCGGGCATGGCGGCGGCAGTTTCGATTACACGGTCGCCGAAGTGGCGATCCCGGGCGGATGCGGGCCCGATACGATCTCATCGGACCTCCACGCGGTTTCCGGCAACACGCCGGGCATGCCTTACCTCCCCTGGGTAATGTCAAAGTTCATGGGACTCGGTTTTACGCTCGAGCAGGTTGTCGCGATGGCGACAATCAATCCGGCGAAAATCATCAACCGCGTGCCCAAGATGGGCACCCTGCAGGTCGGCGCACCCGGTGATGTCGCGATCATGGAATTGGTTGAAGGCCCTGTATCGTTTGTCGATACCCGCAACAACAAACGCGAAGGGAAAGCCTATCTGAAGCCGGTGCAGACGGTGACGGCGGGTGTCGCGTTCGGTCGGCCGTACGCCCTGCCGTTTTCTGTCAGGTGACCTAGGCCATCTCCGCACGCACTTTCGCGCGCAACTCGTCGATGAGCGTGAGGCCCTTTGGCGTCTCCAGATGCCAGAAGGTCCAGCCGTTGCAGGCGTCGAGGCCTTGCGCGATCGCCCCGATCCGATGGATCGAGCCGACCGTGCCGTCGAGAGACACTGCGCCATCGGCGCGTACAAGCGCGTTGTGACGTTTCTTGGAATCCACGAGGCGGGCGCCCGGTGTTACCAGTCCACGTTCGATCAAGGCGGCGAAGGGTACGCGCGGCGCCTCACGTGCCGTGACGAAGGGCGCAATGGATGGCGCTTCGAGCGGCTTGGTCGCGGCAATGCGCTTCTCGGCCGCCTTTGCGTATTTCGCGTCCTGCTCGCAACCGACAAAGCGACGGCCAAGCCGCTTGGCAACTGCTCCGGTTGTGCCGGTTCCGGAGAATGGATCAAGCACGAGGTCGTCGGGGCGTGTGCTCGAAAGGAGCACGCGCGCGAGCAAGGCTTCCGGCTTCTGGGTCGGGTGAAGCTTTTTGCCGTCGGTTCCCTTGAGACGTTCTTCGCCCGTGCACAGCGGCAGCGTCCAGTCCGAGCGTACCTGGATATCTTCGTTGCCCGCCTTGAGCATCTCGTAGTTGAAAGTGTACCCGCGCGCATCTGCGTCGTGTGAGGCCCATATCAGAGTTTCGTGAGCATTGGTAAAGCGGCGGCCACGGAAGTTGGGCATCGGATTAGACTTGCGCCAGATCACGTCGTTCAGAATCCAGAATCCAAGATCCTGCATGATCGTGCCGACGCGAAAAATATTGTGATAGGAGCCGATGACCCAGATCGTAGCTACCGGCTTCATCACGCGACGGCACGCTGTGAGCCAGCATCTGGTGAAATCGTCATAGGCTGAGAAACTCGCAAATTTGTCCCAGTCGTCATCGACTGCGTTGACGTGCGAGTCGTCAGGTCGCTTGAGGTCGCTAGCGAGCTGAAGATTGTAAGGCGGGTCTGCAAAGACGAGATCGACCGAGGCCGCCGGCAACTTTGCCATTCCGGCGATGCAATCACCGACGACAATGCGATGTGGCTGCGGACTCTCTGAAACTCCACGGGGCGCCCTCGAGGGCGCCCCGCGACGCGACACAACCATGACTCAGGACTCTGATTCAGGCGACGCGGTCGGCGACGCGGGACCTACAACCGACAGGCCTGCATCTTGAGCGCGCAAAGTAAAAAAGCGGTTTATGATCGCCGCTCGCAAGTCGGCAAATTCTGCCTATTTAATGCTGACTTAGAGGTACGCAGTTCGGCCGATTGCGACGGAGTTGGACGAGCGCGCGCAGTTCGGCGATTATTGCGGCAATCTTCGGAGGAACCCGTCATGCGTTGGGATGATTTTCGCCGCAGCGACAATGTCGAGGACACGCGCGGCGACGAAGGTGGCTTCGGCGGCGGCGGTATGGGCATCCCGATCGGCGGCGGCGGCATCGGGATCGGAACCGTCATCATTCTCGGCTTGCTCGGCTGGGCGCTCGGCATCGATCCGAGCATCCTGATCGGCGGCGCCGAGATCGTGAACAGCGGCCGGCATGTCGAGCAGCCATACCAACCTGAGTCACGGCAAACGGGCAAACCGAGCGACCAGATGGGCGATTTCGTCGCCGCGGTGCTCGGCAACACCGAGGATACCTGGCGGGAAATTTTCAAAAATAGCGGGCAGCAATACAGCGTGCCGCGTCTGCGCCTTTACTCTGGTGTTGTGCAAGGCGGCTGCGGCATGGCGCAGGCGGCGATGGGACCGTTCTATTGTCCGAACGACCGGCGCATTTATCTCGACACCTCTTTCTTCCGCGACATCCAGGCGCGTTTCCGCGGCTGCAGCGGCAAGGCGTGCGAGTTTGCTGAAGCTTACGTGATCGCGCATGAGGTCGGTCATCACGTGCAAAATCTGCTTGGCATCTTGCCGCAGGTGCAGAACGCGCAACGCTCGGCAGGCAGCAAGGTTGAGGCGAACAAGCTTCAGGTGCGGGTCGAATTGCAGGCCGACTGTCTCGCCGGCGTCTGGGCAAACAATTCAAATCAACGTTGGAAGACACTGGAGCCGGGCGATGTCGAAGCGGCAATGCAGACCGCGGCGGCGATCGGCGACGACAGGCTTCAGCAGCAGTCGCGCGGTTATGTCGTGCCGGATGCTTTTACCCACGGCTCGTCTGCACAACGGCAGCGTTGGTTCATGACCGGTCTGAAAGAGGGGAAGGTATCGGCATGCAATACCTTCTCTGGACAGGTTTAGTGGAACCGCGATGGCGGGTATCGACGAAAGCCGACAATTCGTACCGCTGAAGATCGCGGTGCTGACGATTTCGGATACGCGCGAGGCTGCCGACGACAAATCCGGAACGACGTTGGTCGAGCGCATTCGTGCGGCAGGCCATGCCGTGGCTGCACGTGCAATCGTCAGGGACGAGGTCAGCGCGATCCGCGAGCAGGTTAAAGTCTGGATTGCCGACGACCTCGTCGACGTTGTCATCACCACCGGAGGCACCGGCTTCACTGGTCGTGATGTGACGCCCGAAGCGGTCGAGCCGCTGTTCGAAAAGCGCATGGAGGGCTTCGCCACCATGTTTCTGCTTGTCAGCGAAAGAAAAATCGGCACCTCGGCGATTCAGACGCGCGCAACGGCCGGGGTCGCCAACGCGACCTATGTGTTCTGCCTTCCGGGCTCACCAGGCGCTTGCAAGGACGCCTGGGACGAAATATTGGTGCACCAACTCGACTACCGCTATCGGCCTTGCAACTTTGTGGAAATTCTGCCGCGGCTTGACGAACACCTGCGCAGGCCGAAGGCAAAAGGCGCAACCGCCTGATTTCTTGCCGGCTACAAATCGAGGTCCCAGAATTCGGCGACGACGTCTTTACCCCAACTATGGCGCGGCTCGCTCGAGGTGAGCGTGAAGCCGGCCTTTTCATAAACATGGCGCGCGGCGCTCAGCACGCTGTGGGTCCATAACGTGATCTTTGTGTATCCGACGGAACGCGCAAAGCGCACGCATTCGTCGACGAGCCGCGCGCCCAAACCCAGTCCGCGTGCTTTCGGATCGACCAGAAGCAACCTGATTCGTGCCACGCCAGGCTGATCATCCTTCACCAGCATGATGCAGCCGACGTTTTCGCCGTTCAACTCCGCGATCCAGCATCGCTCGCACTTTGCGTCGAAGTTGTTGAAGAAGTCGGCGACGATCTGCGCGCAGAGGCCTTCGAACGGCCCACCCCAACCGTATTCCTGCAAGTAGAGCTCGGCATGGCGTGAAATGACCCAGCCGAAGTCGCCGGCCCGCGGTTCGCGCAACGTATAACGGGGCTGTGCGCCGGACTTCACCGCCTGTCCGTTGGTGAGCAGAGTTTCGATCGATGTCATGGCTGCGACGATCTGTGTTTGTTGCGAGGGTTCGAGCTCGTCGAGCATGGCGCCGGCGTCGCGCTGCGAACGTTCCTCCATCGGAGCGAACAGCTTGCGTCCGCGTGCCGTGAGCGCGAGGTGGCTCTGCCGCCCGTCCTTCTTCGACGTTTTGCGGCTGATCAGGCCGCGCTTTTCGAAATTGCGAAGAAGGCGGCTGAGATATCCCGCATCAAGGTCGAGGGTGCGCGCGATGTCGCTTGCAGTGAGCTGGTCGGCATGTGCGAGCTCGTAAAGCACGCGCATTTCGCCCAGGGAGTAGGGACTGTCCAGGTACGTCTTGCGCAGGACGCCGATCTGCCGCGTGTAGAAGCGGTTGAACTGGCGGACGGCCGCAATGCTGGTCCGGGCTGCCATGGCCCGGGCAGCGTCGGCAAATTAGTTGACAAAGTCAAGTATATTGACGGGCGGGCGAGAGTGTCACTGGCAGGGTGATTATTCGGCGCCGGCCGAGCTTGCGCAGAAGATCAGCCTCCGCGTCCTTGCTGGCGTCGTGCCCGCCGACCGCCTCGTAAAGACTGCGAGCGATGAGCAACCCCTGTCCGGGCTTGGGTCCCCCGCCAAGTGCGGCGACAAGCAAACTCAGAAATTCCGCAAAGCCCGGACGCTGAAAGGCAGTCGCGTCCCTGCGGAATACCGCGGCCTTGGGGCCATCTGACGCCTCAGTCGTGCTGATGAACTGGTCCGTGGCCTCTATCCAGCCCGGCTGCGGTACGGCGCCGGCCCGTAGAAACATGAGCCAGGGGCTTCGGGTCGCGGCGGCGGCGGCCTTGAGGCGCGCGCCTATGGGTTGATGTGAAGCCATGAAGCGGCAGCCCGCGATATCGGCCACCTCGGCCGTCGCGTCGCGCGAATTCGCGTCGGCAATGATGACGTCCGCGACCAGTCCCGTCGCCGCGGCAGGCACCAGCGCGGACAGGGTCGGAACGAGCGAACGCTCCGATTCGTGGGTCGAAATGATCGCGCTCAGCATGGAACTGCAGCCCCGGTTGCCGGTTGCCACCATATCAGGTGGGCATGCTCGACCACCCCACGAGATCAAGGTGCGGCCGAGCAATTTTTAAGCCGCACAGAAATGTTCTTGTTATGTTCACATTCAAGCATTAGGTTGCAGGCATGGCTCGATCAAACGCAGCCCAAAGACGCCCGCCGGTTAAGGAGCTGCCCTCCGCTCCGGCGGGCGCCTTTGACGACGTCAGCGAACTCCTTGGTGTCGTTGTCGACCACGAGCGCCGGCGGGGCCGGGGTGCCCAAAGCAACGCCTCGGGGCGTTACGAGCCGCTAGCCCGTGTCGCCTTTGACGACGGCTGGAGGACGCTCGACGAGCTTCCGCCCTTCAAGACGACGGTTACGGTCGACGCGACCCGGAAAATCATTACCCGCAATGAGTCACCGGACATCGGCTTTGATCGGTCGATCAATCCCTATCGCGGCTGCGAGCATGGCTGCATCTACTGTTTCGCGCGCCCGACCCACGCCTACCTTGGCCTGTCTCCCGGGCTTGATTTCGAATCCAAGCTTCTGGTGAAGCCTGAAGCCGCTGCCTTGTTGGAAAAGGAGCTGTCGGCGCCCGGCTACGAGCCGAAGGTTATCGCGATCGGCACCAATACCGATCCATATCAGCCGATCGAGCGTCGCTACAAAGTCATGCGCCGGATCCTCGAAGTGCTTGACCGAGCGGGCCATCCAGTCGGCATCGTTACAAAATCGGCGCTGGTGTTGCGTGATCTCGACATCCTGGCCCGCATGGCTGAAAGGAATCTGGCGAAGGTCGCGCTCTCGGTGACCACATTGGATCCCACGCTCGCCCGCAAGATGGAACCGCGAGCAGCGACGCCTATGCGCCGGCTCGAGACGCTGCGACGTCTGACCCAGGCCGGCGTTCCGACAACCGTCATGGTGGCGCCAGTCATTCCCGCGCTGAACGACATGGAAATCGAGCGTATTCTTGAAGCGGCGAAAACCGCACGGGTGAAAGAAGCCGGTTACGTACTGTTGCGGTTGCCGCTTGAGGTGAGGGACCTTTTCCGGGAATGGCTGATCGCGAATTATCCCGATCGCTATCGCCATGTCTTCAAACTGGTCCGCGATATGCGGGGCGGGAAGGACTACGATTCCACCTGGGGAACCCGAATGAAGGGGACAGGACCCTACGCCTGGATGATAGGACGCCGCTTCGAAATGGCCTGCGAAAAGTTGGGGTTCAACGCAGCGCGAAGTGCGCTGACGACTGAGCATTTCCAAAAGCCAAGGCCTGGCGCCGAACAATTGAGCCTGCTCTAGAACTTCGCCGAGCAGTCCCCGCCATCCACATCCCACTCAGGCTTTGCATTGACTTGGCCTCTCTTCCGCGCACTCATCGCGGCAATGGCCAAAAAACCAAAAACTAGCCTGCGATTGCCGCTCAATGAGCCGATCTTGCGTCCTACGTTTCGGCGCGAGCGTCGCGCGCTCAACAAAGGCATCTACCCGGTGGCTGGGTGCGACGAGGCGGGAAGGGGCCCGCTTGCGGGCCCGGTTGTAGCCGCGGCAGTTGTGCTTGATCCTCAACGCATTCCCCGTGGTCTCAATGATTCGAAGAAGCTTGACGCTGAGGCGCGCGAGAAACTGTACGCAAAAATCTGTGCGACAGCTCAGGTCGCGGTGGCGTTCGGCGCTGTCGATCGCATCGATCGCGACAACATATTGCGCGCGTCACTGTGGGCACTTGCCCGGGCGGTCAAAGCGTTGCCAGTGCGACCAAAGCTCGTGTTTGTCGACGGAAACCAGAAGATCGACTGCGGCTGTGATTGCGAGGCGGTCGTCTCCGGCGATGCGCTGGTCGTGTCGGTCGCCGCGGCGTCGATTGTGGCCAAAGTGACCCGCGATCGCCTTATGACCCAGTTAGGACGGGCTCATCCAGGATATGGGTTCGAGCGGCACATGGGATACAGCGTACCCGAGCATTTTGCCGCACTGGCACGCCTTGGGCCGACCATTCATCACCGGAAATCCTTTGCGCCGGTGGCGGCCAAATTGGCCGCTCTCGGCGGTGCCTCCGATGAAGCTGTCGTCGAGTTGTTGCCTCTTTAGCGCGGCTTCTCTATGCCTGCCTGGGTACCACCTTCATAACCCCGCGCGGGCCAATGCATTACGTTTCCCTGCTTGTTGAATTCCTGCGTGGACGCCCGGCCGTGGTATTCTGGACCGCTGCGCTGACGCAAGCCGCGCTTTGGACCCTGATACCCGCGATCTTTTACGGCGCTCCTCCTGGCGAAGTGCCGCTGCTGCTCGCAGTCGGCCGCGAATTTGTGCTCGGCAGCTATCTCGGACCACCACTGGCCTTTTGGCTGGGGGAGGTGGCTTTCAGGATCGCCGGCAGCTTCGGTCTGTATGCATTGGCGCAGGCCTGCATCGTCCTGACCTACTGGGCGGTATTCGTTCTCGGGCGCGGTATTGTCGGTACCCGCCATGCGATCCTTGCCGTACTGCTGATGGTTGGAATTGCGGCCTACGCAGTGCCCAGCCCGAATTTTGGTCCAGCGGCCCTAGCGGCGCCATTATGGGCGCTAGGTCTGCTTTTCTATTGGCGCGCGGTCGGCGAGGGGAGGCGTGGCTATTGGTTTCTGCTTGCGCTTGATCTTGGCTTACTACTTCTGGCCAGCTATGTCGGCGTGATCCTGCTTGTCCTCATGATCGTCTTTACCGCTGCATCCGCTCGCGGGAGAAGCGCCGCGCAACGGCCCGAGCCATGGATCGCCGTTCTGCTCCTGTGTATCGTCGTTTTTCCGCACGTCATGTGGTTCAGGAGCGGTCGTTCGCTGATATTGGAAGGAATTGACGAAAGCTTCGCGGCAACTGGACGACTATCACCGGCGCTTTGGTTGATCTTCGCGCTGCTTCTCACACATCTTGGGCTCGCATTATTGGTGGCGTTGACAAGCGGGTGGCCACGCCATCCTCGAGAACGCGCGCCGGAAATCGATCGTAACCCTGTCGACCCTTTCGCTCGCACCTTTGTGTTTGTCTTCGCGTTGGCGCCTGCGCTTATGGCGGTCATGCTCGCTTTTGCAAGCGGCCGACTTGGGCCGCTCGGCAGTATCGCGCCGCTTGTCGTGCTTTCGGGGCTTGCGGTCATAGTCGCTGCCGGCGACAAAATTCTGCTTTACCGAGAACGGTTGGTTTCTTCAACCTGGCTTGGTCTGCTGGTGGCACCGCCTGTGCTGGTCGCGCTTTCGATCGCGATTTTCCCCTGGGCGTTGGGTTCCGATCTCAAGATCGCACAACCGGCGAACGCCGAGGGTCGCTTCTATGCGGACATCTTTCAGCGCCGCACCGGCAAGCCGCTAGCCTATTTGAGCGGTGATCCGCGAGTTGCGCCACTCGTCGCGCTCGCCGCGCCGAGTCGACCTCACCTCTATTTTGCCTGGGCGCCGGAGCGGAGCCCCTGGGTGACTTTGACCGACATGCGCACACAGGGCGGCATTCTGGTTTGGCCGGCTGCCGACAATAGTGGCACCGCTCCCGAGACGCTGAAGGTGCAATTTCCGGAAATGGTACCCGAGGTGCCGCGCTCTTTCCCACGCGCGGTGCAGGGAATGTTGCCGTTGATCCGCATCGGATGGTCGATGCAGCGGCCACAATAGCTAGTGATAGCTTTCACCCTCTCGCACCTTCCCGCGGAAGAGCCAATAGATAAAGGCGACGTAGCCGAGAATGATTGGCAACAGCAGAAGCGTGCCCAGCAGCATAAAAATCTGGCTCGCCGGCGCCGCCGCTGTATCCCAAACGGTGAGAGATGGCGGGACCAGGTAGGGAAAGTTGGAAATTACGAGCCCAAGAAAGCCAAGAAGGAAAAGCGCCATGGTTGCCAGGAATGGCGGCACCTCGCGCCCGTTTTCGATCCATCGCCACGCGAGATAGGCGGTGAGTGCCGTAACCAGAGGCACCGGCCAAAGAAAATAGAAATTGGGCAAAGTGAACCACCGGTCTGCGATACGTGACTGGCTGAGTGGCGTCCATAAGCTCACCGCGGCCATGCACACGAGCACCGCCAGCAGCAGAACTTTTGCCTGGCCGCGGGCGCGTTGCGCCACCGGCCCTTCCGTTTTCATCGCGAGCCACGTGGCACCCAGCAGTGCGTAACCGGCGATCAGGGACAGTCCGCAGAGGAACGCAAAAGGTGTTGCCCAGTCGAACGACCCTCCGCTGAAAGCGCCATCGCGCACGGCAACTCCCTGGATCAGGCCGCCAAGAATCACACCCTGACAGAAGCTCGCAAGAGTCGAACCTACATTAAAGGCAATGTTCCAGCCGGTCTTGCTGTACGAAACGTGGCGAAATTCGAATGCGACACCGCGAAAAACCAACGACAGAAGCATCACGATGACGGGCAGGTAGAACGCCGGCATGATGATCGAGTACGCCTTTGGAAACGCGACGAACAGGCCAGCGCCGCCCAATACGAGCCAGGTCTCGTTGCCGTCCCAGTATGGCGCAATAGTGCGGGTCATCTGATCGCGCTCGCTCTCGGTGCGCGCGGTCGGAAAAAGTATGCCGATGCCCAAATCGAAGCCGTCGAGAAGTACGTACATGAATACGGCGGTTCCGATCAGGGCAGCCCAGATCAGCGGGAGGTACCATTCCATGACATCGTGCCTTTCAACGCTGCATTGCCTCGCGCCCGGCATCCTGTGCGGCGGAAATCGGGCTCGGTGAAAATGGGATCGGCTCCGCCGAAGGTTTGTGCGGACCCTGCGCAATCAGACGGTTGATGTAATAGATGCCAAACCAGAACACGACGCCGTAGGCCAGAACGAATAGCGCCAACGTGCCAGCGATAGTCGCGCTGGGCACGGGGGATGTGGCGTCGGCGGTGCGCAATATGCCTTGCGCGACCCAGGGCTGTCGCCCGCTTTCGGTCACGACCCAGCCTGCTATCACCGCGACAAAGCCCAGCCACCAGCAGTGAGACATCACGCGCAAATACCAGCGCGTCTCGAACAGTGTTCCGCGCCACCACAGGAAGGCGCCGAAAAGCGCAGACGCAATCATGAAGAAGCCGATTGCGAGCATGATGCGGAAAGCGAAAAACACAGTCTTGACCGGAGGCCGATCGGATGCAGGTACGCTGTTGAGGCCAGGAAACAATCCGTTCATGCGATGGGTCAAGACCAGTGACGCCGCTTTCGGAATCGACAATTCGAAACGGTTCACTCCCGTCACTTCGTCCGGCCAGGCAAAGATGTGAAAGTCACCTGGCTTGCTTCCGTCCCAATGCGCTTCCATGGCTGCAATTTTGATCGGCTGATGTTGCAGCGTGTTAAGTCCGTGCTGATCGCCGATGAACAACTGGAGGGGAGCCAGGATTGCGGTAAGTCCGATTGCCATCCTGAGCATCGTCCGCCCCTCTTCGAGGTGGCGGCCGGCAACGATGTAGCGCGCGCCAACCGCGAGCACGACGAAACCGGTCGTGAGGTATGCTGCGTTGAGCATATGGGCGAAGCGATACGGAAAACTCGGATTGAAGACAATGGCGAGCCAGTCTGCCGGGTGCGCGACACCGCCGCTCATCTGGTGGCCGGTTGGTGTTTGCATCCAGCTGTTCGCCGAGAGAATCCAGAAGGCGGAAACCGCCGTTCCGACGGCGACAATCGCGGCTGAAAGCACGTAAAGCCAGGGCGGCACGCGATTAAAACCGAACAGCAGCACACCGAGGAAGGTCGCTTCCAGAAAGAATGCGCTCAAGACTTCGTAGCCAATCAAGGGCCCGACGACATTGCCGACGACGACAGAGAAACGGCTCCAGTTGGTGCCGAACTGGTAAGACAGAACGATTCCGGACACGACTCCCATCGCAAAAGAGACCGCAAAGATCCGCGTCCAGAATTGCATGAGATGGTGATATCGGTCGTTGCCGGTACGCAGCCAGATCGCGCCGAGTGTCGCCAGGTAAGCGGATAGCCCGATCGTGAAGCTCGGAAAGATGATGTGAAAAACGATCGTGAAGGCAAACTGTAAACGGGCCAGCAGGACAGGATCAAAATCCATGACGAGCTCCGATCGAACGTCCTGAACCGAATTATAGTCGGTGTGTACAAAGCCTGGGAGATATTTGTGTTCGGCCGGTTGCGATAAATAGAAGCGGCAAGCGCGGACGTCGGATGGTACCCACAGCGTGCGGATCAGTTCTGGCGAGTGGATGCAACCGCGTTAGGATCGGGAAATCGCAATTGGCGGGAATGATATGGGCAAGCAGCCAAAGCGCGCTCCAGTAAGTCGTAAAGCCAACACCGGTTTCTCAGCTTTCCTTGATCGGTATTTCGGGCTCGCCGAGCAGGGCACCGACGTCCGTACGGAATTCATCGCCGGCGTGACCACGTTTCTGACGATGGTCTACATCGTGTTCGTCAATCCCATCATTCTTGGCAAAACCGGAATGGATCAGGGGGCGGTTTTCGTTGCAACGTGCGTCGCAGCCGCGGTCAGCACTCTGGTCATGGCCTGCTACGCGAACTATCCGATCGCGCTCGCACCGGGCATGGGCATCAATGCGTTCTTCGCCTTCACCGTCGTGCTGACTTACAATTACACTTGGCAACAGGCGCTCGCGGCGGTGTTCTGCTCCGGTGTCCTGTTTTTTCTGATTTCAGTATTTCCGATACGGCAATATGTCATCGACGCAATTCCGCAGAATTTGAAGTTTGCTGTTTCGGCGGGTGTCGGCCTGTTTCTCGGCATTATCGCGCTCGAAGAAGCCAAGGTCATCGTTGACCATCCCGCAACGCTTGTGACGCTCGGCGACCTGACCAAGCCGTTCCCAGTCCTGATGCTATTCGGCTTTGTCTTGATAGCCGGGCTGAACTATAGGCGCATCCTCGGCGGCACGCTGATCGGCATCCTCATCGTTACGGCCATCGGTCTGCCATTTGGTCTTTCTCGGTTCAATGGAGTCGTTTCGGTGCCGCCTTCGCTCTCGCCGACATTTCTGCAGCTCGATTTTTCCCGCATTAGTGAACTTACATTCCTGATCGTTGTGTTCTCGATTCTTTTTGTGGATGTATTCGACAATGCAGGGACGCTGATCGGCGTCACGCATCGCACCGGACTGATGAAAAACGGCAAGCTCGCGCGCATGAAACAGGCGCTGATTTCCGATAGCTTTGCTGCAATGTTTGGCGCGCTGATCGGTACATCGACCACCACCAGCTACATCGAGAGCGCTGCCGGTGTTTCGGCGGGTGGTCGCACTGGTCTGACTGCCCTGTTCGTCGGCCTGTTCTTCGTGTTGGCGCTATTCTTTGCGCCGCTCGCGGGGATGGTGCCCGCTTACGCTTCGGCAGCGGCTTTGCTCTATGTCGCTTGCGTGATGACGCGCGGTCTCGCGGAGATAGACTGGGAGGACATGACCGAATATGCGCCCGCCGTGATCACCGCGATTACAATGCCGCTGACCTATTCGATTGCGACCGGCATCGGCCTTGGCTTCATCACCTACGCGCTCGCCAAAATTATCTCTGGCAAGGTGAGGGAAGCTTCGCCGACGGTGATCGTACTTGCCGTTCTGTTTGCAACCAAATTCGCGGTAACGGGGTGAAGTTTGACCTCAACCTGGCAACTGTGGGCGGTTCTGTCGGCGATTTTTGCGGCCCTAACGGCAATATTTGCCAAGGTCGGCGTCGAAAACGTGAATGCCGATTTTGCGACCTTCGTCCGCACGATCGTTATTCTAGTGACCCTCGCCTTCATTCTTCTGGCGACCGGCCAGTTTCAGTCGCCTAGCGCGATCTCGTCACGCAGTTATTTGTTTCTGTTGCTGTCGGGACTGGCCACCGGCGCATCCTGGAT
>Ga0126375_10000071_pt1 | contig 20002 bp, 18 predicted proteins | sample PanSoiMetPlot_14_FD_109577 | JGI IMG/M metagenome (GOLD analysis project Ga0126375, IMG submission 109577) | Tropical forest soil microbial communities from Panama - MetaG Plot_14 | ecosystem: Environmental > Terrestrial > Soil > Tropical forest | place: Panama | collected 2016-02-17 | reverse complement strand
TGAAGTGGCACCTGCTAACTTTGTCCTGAATGCCGGTGGAACTACTTCCGGTGTTCGGATAGTTTGGAGTTAACCTGTGGCTGTTGTTGAATCACAGGTAGCCGCACTAGAACTCGAAAGAGTAATTCCAAAGATTCGCGTCTTGTTCGAGCGAGACGATAAATTCTATTCCAACATCAAAAAGCGTGATGTGGAAAAGATTTCCAATCGTCAGATGCGTGTTCCGTTGGAATTACGTCCCGGTGGCTCCTTCCAGTATTTCAATGCTGATGGTGGCGACCTAGGACGTGGTGGCGGTCCTACCTTCGACAAAGCTGTTCTTACTTCAGTTTTCGTATCTGAGAACATCGAGTATACGAAACTAACTCAGTGGTCAACTGACGATGAACGGAAAGCTATCACAAATGGCGTCCGTCGTCTTACGGCTACTGCACTTGATGAATTGCGCCGACAGTTGGACGCACAGATGATGCAGGATGGCCGTGGAGTTATTGGCACGGCTACTGTTTACACTGTCAATTCACCTGTTGGCTCAGACACTATTACGCTGACTACTGATGGATTCGGAGCAAGGTTGATGAGATTTGGACAGACAATCCAAGTCTTTGACTCTACTCTTGCTACGAACCGTGGTAGCGCCGTCATTACTCAGTGGGACGTGGAAAACAAGACCATTCAGATTACCCCATCCATTCCAACGGGTGTGAACGGTGATTTGTTGGTCACTAACGGTATTTCCGCTCCTACTTCACTTCCCGCGCTCTACGGAGTGCCCTATCATCACTCCAATGCTTCCACTGGAACTTGGCTTGGTTTCTCACGAGCGGCTACACCAGAGATTCGTAGCAACCGTGTGAACGCCAATTCAAATCCATTGACGCTTCCGTTTGCCCGTCTTGCGATGAATAAGATTGGTAATCGTGTTGGTATTGACAATACGTTCAATCCCAATGCGTGGATGCATCCTTGTCAGGAACAGGCTTACGAGGAAATCGGACAGCTTGTTTCGATTATTCAGAAAGTCGCAAAAGATGAAAAGTTGAATATGTATTTCGGCGGCGACAAGCAACTTGCTGGCGCTGACGTGAAGTGCAGCTTCAACTGGAATCAGACTAGAATTGACTTTGTAGTAGATGAAGTTTGGGGCAGAGGAGAAATCCTCCCAATCGGATTCTACACTACTGATGGACGACGGATTTTCGAAATTCGCGGACCATCAGGTGGTGTCATGACTGCGGATATCTTCTACATGGTGAACGGTATGCAGACATTCGTGTCTAACCCTGCCGCCACCGCGTTTATTGATACACTCGCAGTCCCGACTGGATACTAATCATCTCATAGGAGGAAGGTGGCGAGATGATTCCTGGTTCAGTATCCAAACTGTCTGAACTGTCAATTTCTTTGACTAACTCTGTCCTACAAAGGTCAGATATTATCAGAGTAAGTTCGACAGCGACCACGACAGTTTTGGTCACGCTATTACCGGCTTTCGGGCCAAACTTTCCAGTAATCGCTTTTATTGTTAACAGTAGTGGTGCAGCAATTACCACTACCACTGCTGGAAATATTGCAACTACTTGTTCAATCCCCAATGGGAATATGGCTACTTTCGTGTTCAGCAAGGCGAGCGGAAAGTGGCATATGGATAAGACGACCTAGTAGCAGGTGAGGTGAACAACAGTGGCTGATATAGATTTTCAGAACCTATCCACTGTTCAGTCGAACTTGCAGCCGAAACCTGTTACTATCGCTGCAAGCACGACGATTGCTCCAACTACGTTTCTGACGTTCATTACCGGAACAACGGCAGTGAACCAGATTACTCCCCCTGTAACCGGAACACATATGTTGGCTCTGGCTTTCACAGCAACCAACCCTGCTGCTTTCGGAACTACCGGAAATATCTTCAACTCAGGTGTTACACCCGGAACTAGCAGCCGTGTTACGTTCCTCGTGTATGACCCTGCTTCTGCAAAGTATTACCAGAACACCTAGTAGTTCTGGTTTGACGGGGGCTACTTTAATCGAGAGAGGGGTAGCCCCCATTTTTAAGGAGTAGCATGATAAATCTGACTAATGCTGTAAATATCAAGGGCTATATGATGGAAAATGAATTGGAATGGTTAGCTAGAACTGCTAGAGACTCCAAATGTATTGTTGAAATAGGCACTTATTATGGTCGTAGCGCGAGGGCTATGGCCGACAACACGAAGGGAAGAATATATTGCATAGACCCTTATCCCGGTGTAGTTTTCTACCAGAATGGGGTTGGTGCAATATCTTCTGGAAACTATGTTTATAAACAAGCTCAAAAACTACTCGCAGACCATATTGACTCAGGGAAACTGGTTATCCATCGAGGAACTGTTACTGATTTTCCTTTTGATATTGAACCTGATTTCATTTTTATTGATGGGGACCATGTTCCTGAAGCTTTCAAAATAGATTTGGAATGGGGTGAGAAGAAGATTGCTTTCGGTGGAATATTGTCAGGTCATGACTATGACAACGTAGGCTGGCCTGCCGTAAAAGAACTAGTTGATGCAAGATTTCCCACTATTGGGAGGGAAGGATACATCTGGTGGACACGAAGGTAATGATTGCCGTTCCGACTGCTGAAATGGGACGCCATAGCGCGTTCTGGGACTATTTTAATATGCTTCAAAAGCCTGATGGGTCTGTATGCACACTTGCACATGGACAATCTCCGGCTGCTTCCAGAAATGGAATGATTGAAGCTGCACTAGAACATGACTGTTCCCATATTCTTTTCATTGATGATGACATGACTTTCGGGCCAGATTCATTGGCTAGGCTATTGGCACATGATGTAGATATCGTAAGTGGATACTACTTGATGCGTCAATTCCCTCATCAGGGTCTAATTTTCGATTCTGCAGAACCTGATGGAAAGTGTCACTGGTATGAGGTCGATGATGACGAACATGGCCTCAAAGAGGTTGTAGCATCTGGTTTAGGCTTTTGCCTATTCAAGATGAAGGTTTTCGAGAAGCTTGCAAAGCCGTGGATAAGGCTTGGTGAGATAGATTTAGATGGTTGGTGTGATGATATTGGCCTCTTTAAGCGCGTGCGCGAGGCTGGTTTCAAAATTCACATGGACCTAGACCTGCCTATCGGCCATATTGGAAGTATGGTCGTAAAGCCAGTCAAGAAAGATGGTGCTTGGCAGGTCGAAATTGGCACTTTTGGTAACGAAACTGTCGTATTTCCGATGATTCGTCGCCAAAATAAAGACGTTCAGACTCCTGACCAAATTGTTAATAGACTAGGCGAGATTCTTAAGAATTTTGGGGGGATGGAATCAAATATTCCCGCCGATTCGAAGAATCCACATGAATACTGGATGCTGAAAAGGAAGCTGACAGGTCTGTTAGCTGCTAAATAATGGAATACGAAAAACTACCTCAAGATATTCAAGACATTAATACACAACTAGAACGACACTTCGGTATCCATACCGAAACTGGGCGACCTATTTGGCGTATTTCATGGTCTAATGACCAGTATGAAAAACGCTGGACTGATTACGATGATAAGGGAAAAGCATTAGAATTCCCTGAAGTAAGAGAACTTCCAAAATATCAATGGATTCGCAATCGTTGGATTTTGGAAAGACTAGTTAGTGCATTAGACCAGAAAGATTTGGTCACTAAACTATCCTACGAAGTCGCGTGGGTTTATAAGGATAGGTTCGGTGAATACATCGTTCCTGTCTTTGAGGCTGCAAAATTCGTAGTAGACATTATCTACGCTAAAGAGGGCAAAAAACCCTTTCCAAAATATATTGATAGGGAATCTAAAGAGCCAATTGAGGCTCAGAAAGAGAGAATAGACAAACTAGTAGAAGAACTATTCGGTGACGAATCTGATTTAATGCTCAGAACTGTTACGGGGGAAGCATCAATAGTCCCTCGCAACTATGAGAAGCAGGAGAAACCAAATGAGTCTAGTGGGAGCATTTCCGGGGATAAGGGACTTACGGAGAAGGACAGTCCGTCAGCCCATTAACCCTATGGATAGGGCTACAGTTGTTAGTATCTATCCAAAAGAGCGCGAAGAACGTAAATGCACTATTGAGCCGGGACTTTTCATTGTTCCTGCGGGTTCAATGGACAAACCCGGCGTATTAGTCGTTGGTCCTTCGTCATGGTGGAGAGAAATTGACGAGGAACAACCACTACTCGAAATTCCCGTAGGAAGTATCCAGATTGCCGAATCTGTCGTCAGGGATTGGGCAAATGGCATTTTCGCTTGCAATATGGGCGATTCTATGCCGGGATGGTTCTACGTCGCTGGCGAACATACTTCTGAAGATATCAAAACTAAGTTCAAGGGTGAGCTTGAAAAAGCTAACCAGAAACAGCGCAAGTGGTATGATAATCTCGTGAATGCTGCCGACAGTCTGTGGGCGCGTTCACAAGGAAATCCTCTCGCCATTAGTGACGATATGCGTATGGCTGCCCGCGAATTGGGATTGGCCGATACTAAGGACTGGATGAAGAATTTCCGCGCCATCAACATGGTTCGTTGCAAGGCTTGTGGAAATCTCAAGAATCCAGAATTTCCGATTTGCGCATCTTGTCATTTCCCAGACCCTGAACATCCAATGACTGCACAGTTGTTGGCTATGTCCAAGGCTTTACCAAAACAGGCATAACGATGTCAGCAGCAGACCTACTTTCTGGCGAGGTCATGGACAAAGCGGCGTCCCTGATGAATGACACCGCTAAGACTAAGTATACGTATGCTGCTCAAGTTCCCTACCTGAACATAGCACTCCAAGAGTTACGGGAGTGGTTTGAACTCAACAGCATTCCCGTAACTCAAGAAACTTCCGCAGTAATACCCATTCCTCAAGGCCAAACCAAGATAGTTTTCAATGGTTTGGCTCCTACCCCTTCTTTACCATCTGATTTAGTCGAACCCGGACAATTGTGGGAACGACAGCAGAATATTGACCCCTTTATTCCCATGACTAAGCGTGACTATCTTCCTCATAACTTGGAAGGAGTCTTACTGAATCAATTCATGTATTACGTCTGGATTAGTCAAGAGATTCGTTTTCTACCCGCGAATCAGGCTAACGACATTAAAATTGACTACGTTAAACAGCTTTTTAGCCCTGTTACGAACGAATTCGGCATCATAAACGTCATAAACGCGCAATCTTTTCTTGAATTCCGAACTGCTGCACTTTTAGCCGAATTTATCGAAAGAAACAAACCTTCTTCTGATGCTATGAATCAATACGCAGTTCTAGCGATGGACCGCGTTACTGGTATTGGAAGTAAGGGAAAACAGAATATCATGACGCGTAGGCGGCCATTTAGGGCTACCTATAAGCGTGGAGGCTGGGTAACGTAATCGCTGGGAACGTAGAGACTGCCCCGGTCTTACGAGATTATTGTTACCCACACAGTTGGGCTATAGCGTTGGAGGTTCCATTGAATGGGGAGCATTTGGTCGGTAACTTTTTTGCGTTATAGCCCTAGATAGCATGCGCGACCATCAGCCAATTACACTAGATTCGTTCAATGGCCTTTATCAGCGTGGAAACGTTGAGGAAGTGCCTATGGACCATTTTAGTGACTGTAATAACATCCAGTTTATTGCAGATTCTAGTTTCGCGACTAGAGATGGTATCGCGAGGCATCAAGACATTGGTGCCCCACTTTCAAATATTCTGAGAATTTATAACTATCCCACTTCGGATAAGAACACGATTCTTGTTCTTGTTCAGGGTGGAATGATATACCATGTCGTGGATACAACCACGATGTTTGGTCCTATCCTAACTATCCCTAATATGACAGATTTTGGCTTCGTTCCATACAATGGACGAGCCTATATTACTCCATTTACTACCGAATTGGTAAGTGGAATGAATCGTGAACGTGGACTAGCTGGTGAGTTTGTCTACGTTTACAAAGGAGATGGGACTGCTGCAAGGAGAATAGCTGGAAATGGACCTACGACTACTATTGTTCCAGCATTGGGTGGCGCTGGTCATACTGATGCTGGTGTGCATATTTTCGGCTACGTCTATGAAACTGATACTGGATATCTTACGGCTCCCGGTGGACTCACAGCTTTCACTACGACAGCCGGTAATGCTGTGGATTTCAGTAGTATTGCAAACTCTCCTGACGCTTTTGTTGTCAAAAAACATCTAGTAGCTTCAAAGGTAATACAAAGTTACAATGGTGATGTAAATGGATACCAATTATTCTTCATTCCAGGTGCGACTATTCCAAATAATACTGTCACTACTCTTTCTGGTATTAGTTTCTTCGACGCTGACTTGTTGCTTGACGCTTCTCACTTACTGGACAATTTTAGTCAAGTCTCAGCCGGTGTCAACCTCTGCATATATCATAATAGGATGTGTCTTTGCACTGAACATGATAATATTTCTATTATTCGAGTATCAGCTATCGGTGAGCCAGAAGCTATTAACCAGATTACAGGATTCTGTCTCGTTCCACCAGATGGAAATCCACTAACTAATATCGCAGAACTGAGAGACGTTCTGTATGCAATGAAACGAAATAAGACTGTAGCATTCACAGATAATGGTGATGAGCCTGTAAGTTGGCCTCTAACTGGTGTTGATAATGCGATGGGTTGCGGTGTTCATGGTATTGCTACTGTTGTGGATTCTGGTTCATCCAACGTTGACTATCTTTTGGTAACTTGTTACACTGGAATCACTATTTTCAATGGCCGATACATTATTCCTGAGTTAAGCTGGAAAGTAGCTAACTATTGGGCACAACAGACATTCAAAACTGACAACAGACGAATTCAAATCGTCAATGATTCAGTAAATCAGCATATTTACTGCGTTTTAACTACTCGAAATGTGCTTTATGCCGATTATTCCAACGGATTTGACCCAAAAAAGATTCGTTGGAGTCCGTGGTCTTTTAACGCCCTCGTAAATACCCTTTGTTTGGTGAATGTAAGCGAACTTCTTTTGGGATGTGACCAGTCATGAGTATGAAAGTCCCAAATGCAGTCGAAGTTGAGGTCATAACCACACTTTTGACTCCAAATTTGACTCTAAAACTGTATGGCAATGATAAAACTCCCGCCGATGGTGATGTTGCTGCAAATTACACCGAAATATCAGGTGGTGGCTATGCGAATAAGCCACTTACCTTCGCAAACTGGACTATTACCTCTGGAGCACCTTCCGCTGGAAGTTATCCGGGTCAAACGTGGATTTTTACTGGTCCAATTAATGCTCCCGGAACTATTTATGGTTATTATGTTACTAGAGATAGCGATGGAAAGTTAATGTGGGCTGAAAGATTTCCTTCAGCAAATGTGCCGTTTGGTCCTGTAAATGGGAGTAAAATCGTAGTTCTTCCTAGATTTACAGCAGAGAGCCAGTTCTAATGCCTCCTCCGGCATATACAGATTGGATTTATTATAGCATCTGGTTCTCGGACCCAGATGAATACGCTTTTGCTGTCGCCGCTGCTGGTGGTGACTTAACTACTGGTGGTGTATTCCACGGAATGTCACCTGATACTGCTGCTGGACTATTTGGAATTCCTATTCCATATCCTTCTGGGAATATGGACCTAATTGATAAGACTATTACTTTTCCTGAATATTTGCAAAGCTGTGGTCCTACACAAGCTGGAGTTAAATACTCCACTGTAGGCACTATTTGTATTGCCTATAATGATGATGTTGGCATAATCGTTCCCCCTGTTAATATCCCCTTTTTGGGGCAAGTTGGACAGACTTTTCTATTACAGTGGGCTGGACAAGTTCTATTCAAAGGTAGACAGGCACCCACTACTCCTACACCAACCTTCATTCCACAGCGTAGATTTATTGGAGGTTGGGAATTAGAAAATAATATGGAAGGTGGGGCTGGTTCTACAGGAGTAGGATGTAGAGATGCCTCGCGAACTATGGATGGATTAGGAATGGCCTGTAGGGGCCAAAATACTCCCGGAACTACATGGACTAGACAAATTAATGAATATACTGGAGTAAGCGTTCGTAAGTCTTGGGAACGCATTTATTTCCGTCCTAGAGTAGTAGGAACTGGAATTGTAGGATTTTGGCGTTGTCAGAATTCTACTTCTCCGGGCGCGGGAGCAGCATTAGTCTATAATACTGCTGGTGGTGTAGACCTTTATACCATCAATAGTCTATCTACTCCAACACTTCAACAGAGTGGATTTGTCCCTGATTCAGATTGGACTAAGTTTGATATTTATCTAATATTCCCTTCTGCTGGTCCAGAAGAAGGAAGAATAGTAGTTGCTGCTAATGGAGTCGTAATTTACGATTTCCATGATACTAGCGGTGGAAGCATGGATACAGTTGGCTTCCATCAACAATCTCAAGTTGGAAAGGGAGTTGGTATCGGTGCATTAGGAACTGCTGATGCACAGGTAGAATTCGACCTAGACGATTGGATTAACGGTGATATTCCAGGTCCAGGTGGAATTGTAATATTCCCTGATAGTCTCAGTGATATCATGGGTAGTCATGTCCGAAAGGTGTGGAATCTTTCGGGTAGTGCGCCTAGTTATACACCTGCTGGAAGTCCATTCCAAATTACTAACCAAGGCCATAATCCTCAGCAGAAACTCAATTCTGCACTAGTTTCTTCTACTTCAGGCGCTCAAATTGATTTAACTACAGACTTGCCTCCACTTGGTATTCAGGATAAAGCTACCGGAATTGCATGGGGTATTGTAGCCTTTATTCTTGGTGAGCAGGGAACTAATTCTGGTTCTACAGATGGTTCATTAGGCTTTTCTGTAGCTGGTGCTGGCTACGTAATGACTGTTATTAATGAAACTGCGGCAGGCGCGTTCAACTCAGTTCTATACAATCCTTTTAACCTAATTGTTCCTGCTGAAGTAACTCCTTTATTATTGAGATACATTAAGTCTGCTGATGCTAATACTGCAACTGTTAACGCAATTCAAGGTGTAGCTGAGGAACTTGGTGTTTGGGGTCATGAAGATGTAGTAAATGACCTTGTTCCTGCTGATTTTCCACGTATTAATAATCTTCATAACTGTAACTATCCAGAAACTCAATTCGCAACTCCTGGTCCTCCACCAATTCAAAATGTTTTCATGGTCGGTGGCACTTATACCGGAAATGGCACACAGCAGGATATTTTACTTCCTGATGCGTGTCATATGCTCTTTATTCGTAACAATGCAGGTGGTAGCAATGGTGTAAAGTGGTTTGCATGTGGTCTAGGTGGTCATCTTGGAACTACAGACCGTGTAGTGCCCAATATGCCAGTTAGAGTTTGGTTTGACCCTGTTGCTCAATCCTATAAATTTACTGTTGCTGGAACTGATGTTAATGTGAATACTGCTGCTGCTACTTATCAATACATCGCATTCTGTGACCCCGGTATGAGATACTGCGTAGGGGGAGCATACAATGTTCCTTCTAACGTGAGTTCAAGGGCGCATGTTCTTCAGAATGATAATTTTACTCCTGTTTGGGCATTTGTTCAGAGTGAAATTCTTGGAAATGCTTCTTCTTCGGAAGGACTAGCAGTTAAAGGACCGGGAAATACCGGAAATGTTGGTAATCGACTACTTAGCGCAACTGTTCTCAATAATTTTGGTAGTTTTAGTTCTCAAACACTCACTACTGGTGCTGATAATCATCCCTCTACTCTGTCACAATGTAATTTCCTAGTATTTAGAGCTAGTGAACCCGGATGTGGTTGGGTATCTACTCAAATATTTTCATATACTGGTGATGGTAACGCTTCGCGCGTTATCCCAATGACTCCCGCCACTGGTAGATTCCCACTATTTGTATTAGTGTGTCCTACTAGTGGTGCTCAGAGTGCGATATTCCGTGACCCCTCACATGCTGGAGTTAATAGTGCTACCTTTACCGGATTAGTTAATACTACAACTGGCATTACTGCTGGTGCAACTGATTCAATTACTGTAGGAATCTCGCTAAATGCCAATGGTGTAATTTATAATGTTTTCGCAATTCCAGGTGATTTTACTGGTTGGAACAATGGGACATTCTTTCCTCCAAATTGTGACCAACCAGAAGCATGGTATGACCCCCCAATGGACCCACCAGAAATTGCTGTATTTGGCAATGGTGGATTAGATTTGGATGGAGTTATTCCAATTACTCTACTTAAGGATGTAACTGGTATTTATACCCTTCAACCAGGTAAAACTAATGACACTATGTATGACCGCCAAACAGGTCAGCCTAGTGTAAATATGAAAATTCCTGACCCTCAAGCTAAAACGGGGTATATCGGTGGCTAGAAGCGGATTTGGAGCTAATGGAGAGTTTGAACATCACGTAGTCTCTGTGAGAATGCGTGTAACTGGTGCTGGAAATTTACAGTGCCAATATACAGATTTAGGGACCGGGGTGGACGTTCTAGACCCAATTGTAATGCAAACTACAACTGCAATTGAACCTACTAAATTAGCTAATTTTCAAGCTCAGAGAATCAGATTTGAGTTGAAAACTACTGTAATTGATGAGCATTTTCTCATTCGGAGAATTGTTCTCTACGCAAAACAGGTTGCTGCCGAATATCCAATGTAATGGCTATTACGGCCCAAGCTATTGACCGTCTTAAAGCTCAACTTCTGACTTCCGGTCTTAGTCAGCAGAATCAAGCTTTATTTCAGGTCATTAATCAGTTAATTGGTGCAGTAAGACAATCACTAGCCAATACCGAAGCTATAACAGGTGGTGGTAGTGGTGGGGGTGGTGGAGTAACAGGAGCTACTTTCCTTACTGAAACTGATGAAACTGCATCTTTACCTAATTCTCGTCAATTAGTAGCAGGTGCAGGTATTAACATTCAAAGCACTCCTAATGGCAGGATGGTAATACATACTGCTATTCCATTGGGTGGTGATGGTGGTGAAGGTGGAGAAGATGGTCCACCAGGACCGCCGGGAAAAGATGGTAGGGATGGTGCGCCAGGTGCTCCGGGTGCTAATGCTGTTTCTTTTCTATATGCATTCGATGGCATAGATGGAGAAGATGCACCAATAATACCCGGTCCTACAGGTCCACAAGGAATACAGGGAACGCCCGGTGTAATAGGTTCTCCTGGTATACCGGGATTAGATGGGGAAGATGGTTTAGATAGTATGATTCCCGGTCCAACAGGACTACCGGGACAACTAAAATATACTGATTTTACTCAGGATTTAGGTGCTGGATTAAACTCTGGAACCTTCGATATTACTGGTCTTTCTGGCCTTACTGTTGGTAGAGACGTAGAAGTAGTTCAGACTGCACAACCTATTGCAAGTAAAGGAAATGCACAAGATGAATTAACAATGGACCCAATTATTCTTACTGGGTATGTTCTCAGTGCAACAACAATTCGTGTGTATTGGGCCTGTAGAAGTTTCGCTGTAGGCATTTATGCCTTTGCATACCAAGTGAGTGGATAATGGCTGTCATCAACGACCCAAACACAGCAGCAAACGTAGCAGCAGTAGGAGCTAAAACCTATTCGCCACTTCATACATTAGGTGGGCCTTTTCCTGTTGGCGCTGGTGGTGCTTATCGTATTAATATGATAAGTGGCACCATTGCAGCTTCATTAGGTGCTAACTCAGAACTCTTTCAATTTAGATACGTAACTGCTGTAGCTCGTGTGTGTCTCGTTCATGGTGTTACAGTCAGTGCTGCAATGATTGTAGCTCCTGCTGTTGGAACTACGCCAGTAAACATGCAACTCGTGGGTAAAATCGCGAGGGCATGGACTGCTGATGGAACAGGTGGAACAGCAGCGACACTTACTACTAATAACCAAAAACTAAGAACTTCGCAAGCTACTTCAGAAGTAGTATCTGCTCGTATGGCTACAACGGCCGCACTTGGAGCAGGAACTAAGACATTTGATGCTCAGAATTTTGGCGGTGTTACTGGTGGCGTTTACTTCGATTTGGCTGCCAGTGATATTGACGCCACATTAATTCGCCAAACCAACCTACTTGGTGAATTTGCAGGTAGTTTGGGATTTCCTCTTGTATTGGCGAATCAAGAAGGTTTCTCAGTTCTTTCTGGCTTAGTTATGCCAGCTACTCTCACTTGGAATCTTTCCGTAAACGTCCTTTGGTCCGAAGTAGATAGTTTCTAGGAGATGTTATGCCGCGCATTGCGAAAAGATTAGCTGGACCTGCACAAGTTAGTAACGCTGCGGCGACTAAATATACTGTTCCTGCGACTACTAAAACAATCGTGCGTCATGTGCATGTATCCAATCCTACTGGTGGTGCGGTTACATTCACTATGTCAATTGGTGCTGATGCTGCTGCCACGCGCTTGTTTGATGCGTATTCAATTGCAGCAGGTTCAGTTCTAGACCACTTTTGTTACTATGTTCTAGAAGCTGCTGAAATCATTCAGGCACTTTCTGGAACAAACAACGTTCTTACACTGACAATCGACGGAGACGAATCAGTTCTAGGATAATGCTTAAATATCGGCCTATGACGCCTGATGACCTAGTGGAAGTCAGGCAACTACACGATAACTTCTACGGTGAATTCGAATTTCCTCGATTTCGGCAGATGATGTGTGGCTTCGTAATCGAGGATGAAAAAGGTATATTGATGGCTGGTGGAGTTGAAGCCGTTGGCGAGGCTTTACTAGTCACGAATAAGGATAGGAGTAGAATTAAAATAGGAAAAGGGCTTGTTTTAGCCCAGAGTATTTCAACATATATCTGCCAACAATTTGGAATCAAGGATATGTATGCTTTTGTTAATAATTCGGAATATGCTAAGCATCTTATCCGACATGGGTTTGAGGACTGTGACCGAGCACTCAAATTGAGGATTCCAGATGGGGAAGAAAAAGAGTCCGGCAGCTAATCAGCAAGACATTTATAACAGGGCTGTCACCGGATACAATCAAACACAGCAGCCCTCACCAGTTGAGAATGAATTTACTGGTCCTAGCCAGAACTTCATGAACAACTATAATACTGCGGTAGGCCGCAACATGCAGGACTACGGCAATATTATGGGAGGCTACCAAGGACTTAAAATTGGTGGTCCTACGCGCTTTTCCTATAATCCCGTTTCAGCTAAGAATACCAGAGCCAAAGAAATGGATGAGGCTTATGGTTACTTGCGCGAGGCTGCGCCGGGATATCGAGAGTTTGCTAAAACAGGTGGATATTCCCCCACCGATATCCAAGAATTACGTGCTCGCTCTGTAGACCCAGTTCGCTCAGCGTATGGAAATACGATGATGCAATTGGACAGGGCTAGAGCATTAGGTGGTGGTGGAGGCGCCCCTAATTATATTGCGGCAGCTAGTAAGGCTCAGCGTGAACTACCGGGCCAATTAGCTGATGCAATGACTGGTATTAATGCTCAATTAGCACAAGACATTAGGTCTGGTAGACTTCAAGGTTTGGCTGGACTTAGTGGTATTGGTGGCACAATGGGAGGCTTCGCGAACGACGAATCTAGTCGTGAATTGCAAGCCGCATTAGCTAATCAGGGTGCTGATATTCAAACTCAGCAACTTGGTGAACAATCTAGACAATTCGGTATTGGTGCCGAAATGAATAGATTGGGTGGAATGAATCAACTATATGGAACTACTCCCGGAATGTCATCAATGTTCGGAAATCAAGCTTTACAAGGCTACAATACTAGAGCAGGAATGGAACAAGCTAGAAACCAGTTCGGTTTAGGTTTACTTGATGCGCAAATCCGTGCATCGCAGGTTCCAAAGAAAACACCGTGGTGGCAGACCGCGCTACAAGTAGGCGGAACTGTAGCACCATTCTTCCTCTAATATCATGGCTTTTGATTTTCTCAAAAACCTACGAATGAGGTCCATTTTTGGTCCTCAAACTCCTATCGGTAATGATATGCCTGAACAGGGCGGAATTACCGGACAAATGCCTATGGGGGGAGGATTACAGTTTCCAGGTCGCGACCCATATCAAGGGTTATTTGACACTGGTCCTGTGACGATTCCCCCACCAACTGTTGATACTGGTATGCCTGATTATACGCCTGCTCACGAGATGACAGACAGATTCAATAAGATGGTTGGGGAACGACCAAATGAAGCTGACTATCATCCCGGAATCTGGCGTAGATTAGGTAGTGCATTAACAGCATTTGGACCCGGTGGAATGAACTTGGGTATGCAAATGCTAGATAAACCATATACTGACAAACTACAAGCTTGGAAGGAAAATATTGCTCCTGCTTATCAGGCTGCACAGCTTGAAAGATATGGAAATGTTAATGAATTGACTGCACGTAGAGATGAAGGACGCTATCAGCAGGCTGAGGAAAAGAACAGAATTGCTGAAATGCGGGCCAGAGTCTATCAATTCAAATCTCAGAATCCCGGTGCTAAGATTGTTGTGCAACGGGGTGGAAATACTGTTGCAATTGACCCAATTAGTGGTAAAACTATCCGTGATTTCGGCCCATCTGGTTTGATGGACGAACAGACTAAGAGTGACCTTGAATTCATCAATAAAACAGAACTACAAGACCAAGCAATTCAGGGTCGTAAGGATGTTGCTAATATTGGAAATGAAGCTTCTAATACTAGGGTAGATGAACAGGGTTGGATGGTAGTTAATATACCAGACCCCAATAATCCGGGTCAGACTATTCCTGCTCGTTACAATCCTAGGAGTGGTAAACCTGCTGAACCAATTCAATATTCAGGTAGTACTACTCAAACTCCAACTCAAGTAACTGGACCTACATATAGACTTGGAACTCAGCCCACTACTAGACCAGAACCACAATCTCAGCAAAGAATTGGCGTGGTTAATAAGGCTAATGAATTCAAGAATACATATCCTGAACTTGGTAAATGGATTACTGTTCAGGGAAATGATGTTACTGTTACTCCACCGCGAAAGAGTGATTCATTCTTCGCGAATGGTCCTACTCCTGCTGAACATCAGCAAATCATGGACGCTATTTATGGACAAGGTAATTCTGGTCCACAAAATACTGGTGGAAGGGGCGGTGGACCGGGTAGATTTACACCACAAAATCCTCCTAAAGCACCACCGGGATGGAAATATGTTCCTGATGGACGTGGTGGTTGGACAGCTACACAGAGTAGATAACCATGCCGCAATTTGGACCTAGACCTCCAGATTTGGATGCTTTTGGGAATCCTGTAATACCCCAAAAGTTAGGTAATCCAGTCGGTGAAAAACCACCTGACTTGGATGAATATGGTAATCCACGTATGCCTGAAACACCATCATTTGGTAGTCAGGTATGGCATGCCCTAAATGAACCATTAACTGATTTACCTTCACGAGCCGCGAAGGGAATTAGTAATTTAATGGAAAAAGTTCCAACTATGCAGCAAACTGGTCAAGGTGGGCTGCATGATTGGTTAGCATGGGCTGATGCTTCTGCTAAAGGATTATTTCAGGGAACTACTGAAGCTACTGGTGATTTATTAAGTGGGTTTACTTCTCCAATTGGTCTAGCTACATTAGCATTACCCGGTGCTGAGAATGTAGCTCTCGCGCGTGGTGCTGCTGAATCTGCTAGTCCTCTAATTAAAGCAATTCCTAGTGGATTGCGAACTGTTTCAAAATTAGTTGGTGGTGCTCAAGCGGCACACGGATTAGGACAAGCTGCTGAAGGGGCAGAAGAAGCATATAATACAGGAACATGGTCGCCTTTAATTAAATCTGGACAAGGTTTAGTTGAAGCTGCTGGCGGTGGACTTGTAGCTGCTCATGTTCCTAGGGTATCTGGACCAATACTTAGTAGAATGCCTGATTCTTTCTTTAAGGGAGCAGGACGCGAGGCTAGAATAGGAGAAAATGTTTCTCCATTGTTAGACCAACTAGCTGAGTCATTAAAGAATGATAGGGCTAGTGCCGAAGCTGTCGCAAAACAGCAACCTTTTGAACCTATTAAGCGTGCTGACGTAGAGAAAGCTAAGAATATTCTCGGCGTTCGTAGAGCCGCTACTATGTCTGATGGCGAATTGGTTGAGACTGCTAAAGCGCAGTTTCCCGATGCTTTCAAAACTACTCCTGAAGCTTTTGGTCAACAGGTTGAACCGGAAACATTTCCACAACCTGAGAAACCACGCGCTCAGTTAAATCTCAAAATTCCTTCACCAGAAGCGGTGAAATATCTCATGTCTCAGGGTTATGACTTAGTTGGTCAGACTCCTGAAGGTATGAAATTTGAACTTAGAAGGCAACCTCAGCCTACTCCTGAGAAAGTTCCTGAAATTGAACAACTCGAAAATGTTCCCGAAGAAGCTCCAACAGAAATGGAGCAATTCGAGGAACCACAATTCATGCGACCGAAGGCTCCAACACAGCCAATTTTCGCATTCCACGACGATACTAATTTTACTCCTCCTGAACCTTTCTATCATCTTCCTGATATGTCTACGATATCGGGTCGAGAAATGGATAGGCGTGGTATTGCGCGTCCTGAAACGCCTGAATATAGACTTCCTGATGAACAACTAGGAATTGGTAGACAATTTCCCGGTGTTGAAGCTGAAGATGTGGGTCGAATTCCTCAGCAGCCTATAGACCTTAATCAAGCTATGCTTGAAGCTGGTTCTGAAATGGCTAAACCTGTTCAGGGAACTAGAGCACCATTAACTAATCAAGATATGTTCAGATTGTCTGAGCAAGTAGGCAGACAGAATAGGGAAGCTACTTCACAACCATTTGCAAATCAAGTTCTACCCGCGCATGAATTTGCTCCTGATATTCCTCAGACTAATGAACCTATTGCCGAAACAGGTGGAACTGCGCCTAAATTTGGTCAACAGGTATTACCAGAGGATGAACCATTATTCTCTCGTGTTAAACCTGAATATCAAGAACCTATTCCATCATCAGATGAACCACAATTCGCGAAGTCTCAGAAAGGCTTCCAGATTGGAGTAAATGTTCGTCATTCTGCAAAAGAATTGACTTCTGGCTATAAGATGCCATTAGAAGCTGCTGGAACTCGCGAGGGTATGCAGAATGCTCTAGACCAAGCTAAGAAACTAGGTATGAATGGTAAAGTGAAAATTTCCCTTAATCGTAAGGGTGCTTCATTCATTAATGAGGATGGGAATGTAGACACTCATCCTGAACATTCCATGACAATAGAAGATAATGGAAAGGGTATGAACCTCGATGAGGTTATGACCGTATTCCGCAATCTTCATGAATCTGGTAAAGTGGGTGAAGCTGGAGCTACAGGTGGTAAGGGTGTAGGTAAGGCCACCTATATGCTCGGTGGTAAATACTTTGAACTGGATACCGTTGCTGTAGACAAGAATGGTCTGAAATACCGCATTAAACTAGAAGGAAGTCCTGAAGATTTGTTAGGAGATGCACAGGGTAATCCTATTGTATTTCCAGACATAGAAGAAGTGCCTAAAGGCACTCCAACTGGAACTAAAGTTAGAACTACTTGGGAAGATGCTCAAGACCCTTGGTATGCTAACCAGATGCTTGAGAATGTATTGAAATACAGTCGTGATATTCCAGGAGAAATTCAAAATAAGGGTATATACGAAGAAAAACACAAGGGAAATGCAATCAAGAGTAGTGCTGACGATACCAATCTCGGAACTACTACACTAGATACAGGTGTCGGTGGGAGTAAGTCTGAAACAACCATCTTGATGCCTAAAGGAACTGACCTAAATAAGAATAGCAGTATCAATCTACACATCCTGAACAATGGGATGTATCAGTATACCAAGACTATGTGGCTTGGTGAAGAAACTAACGGCATTCCTCGCGACCTAATCGTCAATATCAAACCGGGAGTAGAAGAACTTAGCCGAGAATATCCATTCCCTGTGCAGCGTGAATCTATTAAGGACTCTCTTGAAAAGGAGATGGAGAACTACATCAAACAACAGGTAGTTAATCCCTTCGCAAATCGCAAAAAGAAGGATTTGACTGCTCTGTGGAATCAGATGACTCCAGTCCAAGGTGCGCGTGGCAGAGAGAATGTATTCTTTGACCCCGGTGATAGACTCAATGCTAAGGAAAAGCAACTATTTGAAAATCATCCTGTAACTAGAAATCTACTCTCTGAATTCGACCGGCTAATAGATGAAATACTCTATATGTCTGGTCATAAGGAATGGTCTAAGAGGGTTAAGCGTGTTGGTATGACGCTAGACCCAAATATGCATGGTGTTCATATTCCCAATCCACAATCAGCAGGTAAGGATTCCGCTATCTTCCTAAATCCATGGATTAATATTGGCAAGGTAGACCCTGAAAATGCTGCCTTGAATATGGTGGTTACTGCTCTACATGAAGCAGCCCATGTATCTCCTGATGACTGGAAACCTACTACTATGACTCCGTTAAGTGCAGCAGATGTAAGTGACCCACGCGTAGGTCCATTCCTACAAACATACCTAAACGAAGTAATTGACCAAGGTGGTTTGGATGCAGGACATGGAACCTCGTTTTTGAAAAGATTGGCAGACCTATATGGACGATATGGAACCCAATCCGCCCTTAATTCCGCGTCGAGAATCCAAGCAATCCTCGACCCAACTAACTCTGGGGGATACAGTCCAGAAGTTTCGAGACTTCTACACGTCTATACTATCTCAAGGGGGCGCCCAGAAGTTACTACAGACATTCTCTCAGGAACGGGAATTAAGTCAGCAAATGCCGGGGGCGGCGAGGGAAATGTTCCTAGCAATGTTGAAGGATATACAGGAGGAACTCCTTCCCGGCTCACTATCAGAAAACAATTTGCAAGCCCAGAAAATGTTTCCATCGCAAAATCGCGGGGATACGAATTCTCTGGGTTAGACGAAAACGGAAACTTTACTTTCCAATTAAAAGGTGGTGGGGGTAAAAAACCACCTATTCTAGAACAGGATGTTCCCCCTCCGCCTAAACGTGGTGAAGGTGGTAAACAACCTCAAAAGATTAGTTACTTGCGTGAAGCATTTGAATTGCCTCGCGCTATTATGAGCGTAGACCCTCCTCTAATCACATCAGCGATGTTTAGACAGGGTATGCCTCTTATTGGAACCAAGGCTTGGTGGAAAGCTGCTGTAGAACAAGCCAAAGGCTTCATGAGTCAAGATTACTATGATGCTAGAATGGCTAAACTAAATGAAAGACCACTATTCAAGCCACGTCCATCTGAGAAGGGTAAACCTCAGTTGTCATATGCTCAGGAAATGGGCCTGAATATGACAGATGTAGGTTTGACTAGGCGCGAGGAAGCTTTGAAGTCTCAAGTTGCAGAAAAGATTCCTGTCTACGGTCGGTATATTCGTGCTAGTAACCGCGCATTTACTCTGTTCCTTAACGAATTACGAGCTGATACATTCGAGAATTTTGTTGAAACTGCTGTGGCTAATGCTAAAGCCAGTGGAGATGGAACACAAAATCCATTTACCAACAAGGCATTAGGTAAGGAAATTGCTGATGCTGTGAATGACTTTACTGGTCGTTCATCACTGAAAACTAAGATTCCCACTATCACTCGTGGAGAGGGTGGAAAGCTAGGTATTGGTAGTAGAGAAATTAGTGGTGAGAAGGGAGCCAAACTACTATCTGACATTATGTTTAGTCCGCGACTCATGGCATCTCGTGTCAGGATGATGAATCCTAGCACGTATTTCTTTGCCAGTCCAATGGTCAGGAAGCAGTATACTTACGCTATGCTCCGAACTATAGGCGCGTGGTGGGGTATGGCTTCAATGGCTGAAATGCTATTCGGTGGGTCAGTTAGTAAAGACCCCAATAATGCGGATTTTGGCAAGATTAAAATTGGTAATACAAGACTAGACCCCGGTGCTGGATTCCAACAGTGGTTGGTATTTGGTAGCCGTATGCGTCCTGAATGGATGCACGCGCCTATTGACCCTACTACTAGTGGAATTACACCGATTGATTTGATGACTGGATTAGCTGCTACTGGCGGGGGTAAATATACTAGTTCTGGTT
>Ga0126375_10000070_pt1 | contig 20216 bp, 28 predicted proteins | sample PanSoiMetPlot_14_FD_109577 | JGI IMG/M metagenome (GOLD analysis project Ga0126375, IMG submission 109577) | Tropical forest soil microbial communities from Panama - MetaG Plot_14 | ecosystem: Environmental > Terrestrial > Soil > Tropical forest | place: Panama | collected 2016-02-17 | reverse complement strand
GTCGCGACCGCGAAGGCCGCGCTCAGCCTCTTCGAGGCGGTCGAGGCCGAACGCCTACGCTTCGCCGAACGCGCGGCGCAGCAGCGCGCCGCCGCCGACGTCGCCGCCACCGAGCAGCAGGCGCGCGCGGCCCGGAGCGCGAGCCAGCAGCGTCTGGCCGAGGCGAAGGCGGCGCTCGACTTCGAGGCCCGCGTCTTCGCCGAACGCCAGCGGATGGCCGCGCCCGCGCCGGCAGCGCCGGGCGGCGGGCCCGACTGGCTGAAGGCGCTCACCTCGATGCTCGGCCCGCTCTCGACCCAGTTCGGCGCGCTCTCGGTCAACATGGGCGCGACCTCGGCGATCATGGGCGCTACCGGGCCCCAGGCCCTCGCCTTGGCGGCGGGCTTCACGCTCCTGGGCAAGGCGGTCGATGGCGTCAACGCGGCCCTGCAAATCGGCGCGAACGCGCTCATGGCCTGGGTCCAGGCCGGCTTCGAGCAGAACAAGCTGATCCGCGACGCCACCGCCAGCTACGAAATCTTCATCGGCAACGTCCAGGACACCCAGAAAGAGATCACGACCCTCATCGAGATCGCCAACCGGACGCCCTTCGACAACCCGACCATCCTCCAGCTCGGCCGCGACTTGCTCGCCGCCCACCGCCCCGCCACCGAGCTGGCGGACGACATCCAGGCGATCGGCAACGTGGCCGCGAGCTACGGCCTGCTCACGGCGGACGTCATGGGGCGCGTCGGGTACGCCTTGGTCCAGGTTGGCCAGGTGGGGCACCTCACCGCCGAAGAGGCCCGCCAGTTGAAGAACGCGGGCGTGCCGGCGCTGGAAGCGGTCGCCCACGCCTACCAGATGAGCGGCGAAGAGGCCGCCAAGGCGATGGAGAAAGGCCAGATCACGACCGAGGTCTTCCTCTATTCGCTGCGCAAGCTCGCCGCCGACCGTGCCGCCGAGGGCATGCAGAAGCGGATGGAGACGATCGGCGGCGCCTGGGAAGCGATCACGAGCAACATTCGCACCGCCGCCGCCCAGACCTTCGAGCCGCTCTTCAACATCATGGAGAAGATCACGGTCGAGGTCGCGAAGTGGACCATGAGCGCCGACTTCCAGCGGGATGTCGCGCTGGTGAAGGGGGCGATCCAGGGGGTCGCGGACGTCATCACCTTCCAGGTGATCCCCGGGATCAAAGCCCTCGCCGATGATCCCGCCTGGCAGAACCTTGTCCGGACGGGCGCGGAAATCGGCAAGGTCTTGCTCGCCGCCGCGCTCGACGTCGGCGTCGTCATCGACTGGCTAATCCGGCGCACCATGGCCTGGGCGGACGTGGCGGTCAAGGCTTTCTACGTGGTTTCGCTGTCGGCCGGCGGCACGGTCAAGGTGATGGGCGACCTGCTGACGGTCATGGACGCCCTCGGTCACCTGACCGATCCCCAGAAGGTCATGGCCGGCTTCGCGGCCATAGGGGACGCCAAGAAGTACATCGACGCCTCCAAGGAGTCGGTCGACGCTCTCGGCAAGGCCCTCGACAAGGGGCTGACCGGTGGCCTCGACGACGCCCGCGAGGCCCTCCTGGACGCGGGTGACATCCTGGCCGGTCTTAAGAAGGCCCGGGAGGAGTTCAAGTTCGAGCCACCGAAGCCACCGGAGGTGGGCAAGCGGCCGGAGATGCCGGGTGGCATGACCGCCGAGGAACGCGCCAAGGCGACCGCCGAGTACCGGAAGCTGGAGGACGAGCGCAAGGCGGCGATCGCCCAGGCGGACGAGGACATCATCAATATCCGCCGCGACACGGCGGTCAAGCTCGTCAAGCTGGAGCGCGACTACCGCGAGGCGGTCGCGGCCGAGAACGCGAAGGACACCGAGGCCCGCGCCGAGTTCGCGCGCAAGGTCGTCAAGGAGGTCGACGACTCGCTGAAAGCCGAGTCGAAGATCCGCGCCGAGGCCGCCAAAGATTGGGCGAAGGCGATCGAGGGCTACAACCAGAAGGTCCTCGACCTGAATGCCGAGCTTGGCCGCAGTCTGCGTGACGCGGCCGTCCAGCACCGCGACAACCTGGAGAAGATCGAGCAGGAGCGGGTCGGCAACCTGCGCGGGATCGCCGACCGCGAGGCGGAGGCGCGCTCTTCCTATGCGGACAAGGTCGCCGACATCGAGCAGCGGCTCGCCGACCGCATCTACGACATCCGCACCAAGAATGAGGACGACCTCACCGACCTGCGCGAGCGCCACGCCATGCACCGCCGCGAGATCGTGGAGGAGGCTCGCCTCGGTGGCCCCCAGGAAACCATGGCCATCCAGCGCGAGCTGGCGGCCGACCGGCGCGCGGAGAGTCGCGACCGTATCCTGCTCACGCGCAGCCAGGGGCGGGACGCGGAACGGCAGCGCGCGGTCGCCGAGCGGGAAGAGGCCCAGGCCAAGGCGGTCGCCGCCCGCGAGCGCGACCAGGCCATGGCCAAGCTGGCCCAGGACCGCGAGCGCGAGCAGGAGCGCGTCAACCTCGCGATCGCCGCCGAGAAGAAGCGCGATGAGGCCGAGCGGGCGGGAATCCTGGAGCGTCACAACCTGGCGATCAACGCTGAGTACACGCGCCTCACCCAGGAGCTGGCGGGCATCGCCGAGAAGCGGGACGCGGCGATCGCGGCCGAGCGCGAGCGCTTCGTCGAGGCCATGGCCAACCTCTTCCGCGAAGAGGCGGCGCGCGAGGCGGCCCACAAGAACGAGCTGGACCGCATCCGGCGCGAGCGCGACGAGCGCGGGCTCGACATCGTGGCCGGCGGCGTCAGGGCCGAGCAGGACCGTGAGGAGACGGCCCGCCGCCGCATCCTGGAGCTGGAGCGCCAGATCCTGGCCCAACTCCCGGCATACGCCGCCGCCACCAAGCCCACCCAGGAGAACCTGGACGCGGTCAATCGCACGCTGGAGTCGATCGGCGCCCAGACGCTCACCATGGATGACTTGCTGGAGAAATGGCGCGAGGCGACCAAGCAGCCGATCTTCACGCCCTATGGCGCGCCGCCGATGGGGGCGACCCGGACCGGCGCGTTCACGCCGGACCCGAACCGCTTCATCCTGCCGGTGGCGCCCCAGTACCAGCTCCCGCCCGGGATGACCGCCGCCGACGTGCTCCGTGGCCAGGGGCTCGGCTTCGGGGCGATGCCGCCGCTCGGTGGTGGCGCGGGCGGGGCGCCGCCTCTGGTGAACTACGGCACCATTGTCATCCAGGCCCCCACGGCGGGGACGAACGAGGCCGACTGGTGGCGGCGCTTCCGCGAGACGCTGGGCCAGGTGGGCTGATTTGACCGCGCCGCCCGGACGCAACGAGCAGGCCGAGCAGGAAGCGGTCGCCGCCGCGCGCGAAACCGCGCTCCTCGTCCGCCGGCTGCTGCTGGCCGCGATCCGCAACCGCGACAGCCAGGTCATGGAAGCGCTGCGCGAGGTCCTGCGCGAGGACCTGAAGGACGTGATCGACTCCGAGATCCGGATCTACGTGGCGGGGCACCCGGACGAGCTGGCCGATCGGCTGCTCTTCCCGGGCGGGCTGGGCGAGAAACGCGTGCGCTCGGTTTCGGCCGAGCAGGCGGCCATGATCTGGGAAGCCTATGCGCGCGCCTTCGTGGACGGGGCGATCGCGGCGGCGAAGGAACGCTAGGGCTTAGTCGATGCCAAATACGTGGACGATCAACGGGGTCACGATCGACCCGCCGCAGGGCACGATCCAGTACGAGATCGACGCCATCCTCTCGGATGAGCAGGGCGTCTACACCAAGGGGAACACGGGCCCCAAGGGCACGATCATCCACCGCGAGAAGCGGAATCCCACCAGCAGCGACCCCACCGAGCGCCTGACGCTAATGGGCCAGGTGATCACCTCGGTCAACAGCCTGATCGCGGCGATCATGGCGACCAGCCAGGGTCAGTACGCCACGATCACGAGCCCCTTCTTCTCCGGCTCTTTCCGCATCCGCTCGATCCGTCCTAAGTACGTCGAGTCGCCCTACGTGCCCATGTGCGACGTGGAGATCGAGTATGAGGACCTGCGCGCGATCGGCGCGCAGCCGGGCACCGGCGACTTCGGCCTGCCCACCTGGACGATCAATGGTGCGGTGCTGACGCCGAAAGAGGGGCCGGTGGTCTACGGCGAGGAGGACATCGGCATGTCGGTCGCCGTGATCCCGCGCGGCATCGTCGGCCGCTCCTACGGCTCGACCGGTTGGCGAGGGACCGTCACCCACAAAGAAACCGTCTCGGGCACCGACTATAGCTCGGCAAATTCCGGCATCAACACGATCCAGAACAGTCTCAACAGCAAGCAAGCCGCGATCATGAACGGCGCAACCGAGCATTTCGCCACGGTCGTCTCCCCCAGCTTCTCGATCAACGCGCGGATCACGCGCTGCCAACAGCGCATGCACATCGAGAAGCCCTGGACGGTCGTGGGGGAGCTAGAGGTCAGCTTTGAGCAAGTGTCCGCCTAGCCCGGGGACGATCGGCTGAATGGCGGCGTTCGGCCAGCAGCAGCTTGGCTATATCGGCCTGGGCCATATCAGCAGCAATTATTTCCCCGGCCAGCCGATACCGGGCTACGTCGGCCCGGGCGGGACCAGCGCCAGCCCCGGCACGAACCCGGGCGCGGCGAACATCGGGCACGGCGCGCCGGCCGGTACCGGCGGCGGCTCGGCGGGCTCCTCGGCCGGCGCGAACGCGCCCAGCGCCCCTTATTCGGGGATCATCCGCCAGTACCTCAACGACGCGAACACCGGCGGCTTCCTCTACCTCGACTACGGCGTGACCGGCGGCGAGATCGTGGAGGACATCCGCCAGGACGTATATTCCAACGCGCGGGTGGAGTTAGGCGGCCTGACCCAATACAGCTACAACAGCCTCAACTCACTGGGCGGCGCGACCGGCGGCGTCCTTGGCCTCAGCTTCTCGATCACCGAGGTCCTGGAGAGCCTGGGTGGCGGCAGCCACAGCAGCAACCTGGGCATATTCGCGATGGACCGGGTGGAGCAGGGCGCCGAGCCCGGGCGCTTCAGCGCCGTGTTCTTCGGCGTGGGCGAGGCCCAGAGCACGATGGGGCCGCCGGTGTCGGGCGACCTCGTCACCCAGGCCGGCAGCGGCGGCCCGGCCTCGATCGAGGAGATCGTCCTCTGGCTCTTCCAGCGGGCGGGCCGCGCCGCGCGGCTCGTGACCGGCCAGCGCACGCAGGCTTATGTGGAAAAAGTGACGGACCCCGCCGGGAACGTCTTCTACGTCGGCCCTTACAATGTGCCCAAGCTGGGGGCGCAGCAGGTCTACCGGCGGGCGCTCTGGGACGCCGGCCTCTGGGTCGCGAGCGCGCGTGACGGCGTGGCCGAGATCCTGGCGGCGCCCCGAGGCGCGGGCGGGGCCGACAGCGCCGCCGGCAGCTTCGGCTACGGGGCGAGCGACATGCCGGTGGTCGCGGTCCACCCGGCGCCGACCGCCCACCCCGCCGCCTTCACGGCGGTGAACGAGAGCGGCATCGGCGACCCGATGGAGACGACCGCCGCGACCGACGGCAAGGGCTCGACGCGGGTGGGCAACTTCTCCAATTTCAGCGCCGCCACGAACGCGCAGTTCATCGACCGCGCCATGCGCCAGGGCGAGGTTTTCGGGATGGAGGGCAGCGAGATCGTGATCGAAGTGCTCCAGGGCCATGGTATCCACGCGGGCGACCTCGTCTCGGTCGCGCTGAACGCCCACGGCGTGGTCGCCACCGGCGGCTACCTGTGCGTGCGGGCCTCGCACCCCCTTGGTCCCCAGCGTGGCACCGGCACGCTCACCTGTCAGAAACTCGCGCTGACGTGAGAACACCCGCATGAGCATGCGTTTTACAATTGGCGGCAAGCCCGCCGCGACCGCGAACCTGCCGCCCTCGCTGGTGCGGCGCGGCGAGGCGGCCGTGCGCACCGGCGACCACGCCGGCCACGACTACCCCCGCTGGTGCGCCGAGTTCTGGGTCTATCCCGAGCAATGGATGAAAACCGGCGGTGTCTGGGCGCCGATGCAGCTTTTCGCCTGCCAGAACGCCGAGCTACGCGCCTACAACGACGCCGGCACCCTCCGCTTCTCGCCCCGCTTCCACATGTGGGACCCGAGCATGGCGGACCACCTCTACACCCTGAACCCGCTGACCCTGACCATGAACGCCTGGAATTTCATCAGGATCCTCCAGGACCTCAAGCAGGGCTGGATCGCCGCCTGGCTGGGGGCCACGCTCGTCCACTCCGCCACGAACTTCGGCACCGGCGACTCGGGTTACGTGGCGCCGCAGCGCTACGCGATCTCCCTGCTGGGGACCGACACCGAGATCGCCATAGACACCGCCCCCACGGCCGCAGGCTCGGTCGTGCTCGACAATTTCCGCTTCTCGACCTGGCGGGACGGCGACACGCTGCCCTACAGCCTCGCGAACATGGCCCCGCCGACCGGCCACTTCACCGACCTGGGCACGCCCGCCCTGTTCGTCTGGCAGATGCGCGAAACCCAGATGCCGGTCCTTATCAACCCGCAGTTCGGCACCTACAGCGGCATCCCCCGCCTTGACGCCTTCGCCAATCGGTACGCCGGGCCATGGGGCCTGGTCGCCAACGCCATAGCGAATCCAGTTCCCTGACTTAGAGGAGGTTCTATGCCGACAGCCGAGCAGTTGGGCCGCGAGCTATGGGATAGCGCCGTCAAGGAAGCCGGCCGGCGCGAGAACACGCTGCGGCGGCAGGTCCGGGTCCTCTATGGGCGCTGCACGGACACGGGCGGCACCGGGGCCTACGCCTTCTTCACCCTCGCCGACGGCCGGGCGATCGCCGCGCGCAAGCGCTCGGTGCCGGTGACCAAGGACAAACTCTACCGCCTCCTGGCGCCGCTGGCGGGTATGGCCAACGTGGACGACCTGATCCGCGAGCCGCCGGCCTAGCGATGCCAACCCCCGAAGAACTCGGGCGCGAACTCTACGACCGCGTGATCGTGCCCCTGATCCAGCGCCACTGGGCCGGCGGCCCGCCCGGCGAGTGGGTCGAGGTCGAGGTTACCGTCGTCTACCGTTTCCCCGATCCCGCGCATCCGCCCCCGCCTTGGCCGCTCGGCACCTACGGCCTTGGCAAGGCCAAGCAGGCCGACGGCAGTGAGATCGATTTCGATTTCGGCGACATCATGCCCACGGTCGGCGGCAAGGCGTGGCTCCTGACCGGCAACGGCCACGCCCGCCTGGAGGACGCCATCCCCACGCCGGGCCCCTAGATGCCCACGCCGGAGCAGCTTGGCCGCGAGTTCGCCGACCTCATCAAAGCCTATGGGCCCCGTCTCTTCGCTGGTAGCACCGACCTGCGCTATCCACCCGGCGTGGTCAAGCAGATCATCGACGCCACGAAGGGCTTGGCCGAGGTGGAGATGGCCGAAGGCCGGCGGGTCGCGGTCCCCTTCGGGACCTTCCCGCCGCTGGTGGACCGCCAGTATGACGTCTTCACCACCCGCGACGAGCGCCGCTGGCTGAAGTCGGTTTCCGAGGGCGCCGACTCGGCGCACTGGATTCGGATCATGGACCGTCGCGACGATTTCCACCCCTCCGGGATCCGCAACCCGCCGGACGTGCACATGCAGAACGCACCGAGCTGGGATGTGGACCTGCGCGGCTTCCAGAGCTTCGCGACCGCCTACTCGGGGACCGACGTCCAGCGCGATCCCAGCGGCAACAACTACTGGTTCGCCGTGCGCGGCGGGGTCTTCTACAAATGCCAGGTCGAGACCGGGATCGTCTACTCGCCGCCGCTGGCCTTCGTGCCGACCGACATGGGCCAGGAGGTACCGAGCACCCACAGCGGCCTGCCGTATGTGGACCCGGCCTACGTGGGGCCGACCGCCGCCACCCTCACCGCCGCGACCTTCGGCCTATCCGCTTTCCGCGTCTATCTGGCCGCCGGGACGACCTTCTGGCGGAATCAGAATGACGCCTTAGCGCGCAGCGAGATCCGGTTCCAGCAAGTCGGCACCCTCCCCTTCGTGGCGGTGCGTCTGTGCCCCGACCCGGTCGATGGGAACATCCTCTATGCCGCCGCCGCCAACGGCGCGGTGGCCCGCAGCATCGACCGTGGCGCGACCTGGGCCACGCGCGGGAGCATCCCGCTGGGCAGCGGCTGGGTCCTCTATGGGTTCGGGCCGGGCGGGGCCGGCCAGCTCGTGGCCTCCGGCGCGGACGGGACGGCCGTGCTCGACTTCGAGCCGACCGGCGATATTCGCCTGAACAACGCCGCCGAACTCAGCCACTTCGCCTGGTACGTCTCCAAGGACGGTGGCCTCACCTGGAGCACCCAGCAGCGCCTCTCCGACTTCACGGTCGTGGCCGACACGCCCATCTTCCCGCTCCAGCAGCTCGCACCGGTCCTGAACCGCAACATCGGCATCTGGTTCCAGACGACCAACATGCAGCGCCCGTACACGTACTGGCGCTACAGCCCGAGCTGCAACGCCTTCCAGGCGTGGTTCCAGGCGTATTCGGACGGGTTTGTCCAGTCGACACCGCCCGGAAACCCCGCCACCGAGACTTTCCTGCAATACGGCCACGCCAACGACCTCCTCGCCAGCAACCAGGCCGGTGCCTCTTGTGCCGCGCCCTGGAACTCGGGCTGGCACGTCCGCGAGTTCCAGTTCGACGTCCATCCGCGCTCGGTCCGAGACGCCAACTGGCGCTTCGCGTGAGCGCGGCGCCGTGAGATAATGGCGCTCGGGGGACAGCCATGCCCGTAGCGACCCACGACACGAGCCTCTGGCCGGACCAGGGCCAGGACGACAGCAACAGCCGCGCGCCGCACAAGAACCTCCTCGAAGATTTCATGGCCGAGGAGGCCGACAATTTCGACCTCCGCTTCCAGAAAGCGGGCGCGCTCCTGGGCGACTACGTGAACGGCGGTGGCGCGGCCGATGGCTTCGCCTTCCCCCATCCCACCCAGTTCCGGCTGAAGCTGGCGCCGTTCTCGGCCGTCTATACCGGCCCCCCCGATCCGGTCCATTTGGCGGCGCAGGACGGGCCGTTTTGTAGCGCTCCGGAGGCCAGCCTCAACCGCATCGACGTGCTGGTCCTCGATTGGGCCACACCCCAATACCTCTGGATTCTGGGCACGCCCGCCGCGACGCCGGCCATACCCCCCATACCGAGCAATCGTTTGCCCCTCTGGGCGGTGTATATCCGGCCCGGCGCGGGCACGACCTTCGACCCCTTCGGACGGAACCTGGGGACCAATTCCTATATCTACCGCGACCTGCGGCCCAAGTACCGGACGCCCAGCACCGGCGGCGGCGGCGGCATACTCCCCGGCTATGGCGACCTGGACCTATCAGCCTGCAAGCTGGAATCGCTCAAGACCACCTCCTCGACCACGCCGAGCGTCACCAGCACGAGCACGGGCCTGCGCGTCATCGAGAGCGTGGTCGTGATGTCGAACGGCGGCGGCACCGCCGGTCAGAGGCCGGGCACGCTCTATCTGGACCTGATCTCGGTCGCGGGCGCGAATTACACCTGCGTCTTGCAGACGCAGGGGACCCAGCCCAAGTCCTACCACAACGTCTTCCGGCCACGGGTCGCCCGCGAACGGGCGGCCTGGTTCTTGCGCAACGGCGACCAGGTCCGCTTCCGGGGGGCGCTCACCGGCACCGACCAGTACGACGTGGCGGTGTTCTATCGGGACGTGCTCAACGTGGTGGACCTCTCCTACGAGGTGAACATCGCCAACTGGGGAGACGTCTACATCCCCCCGTTCGACCCGGTCAGTCCGAACACGGGCCTGTATACGACCAATTTCTATTTCCTGGGCTACACGATCCACGGCAGCATGGTGTACACCGGCGAGATCATCCTCGGCACCCGCACCGCGAACCAGAACGGGCAGGACGGCGAGATCCAGGCGCGCGGCGACCTGGACCACTACCGCTTCGTGAACGGGCAGGATCTGGTCGGCTGGATTCCGGAACCCCATCCGCGCGGTTTCCCTAAGGAAGCGGTCCTCAACCTGGCCTGGTACGCCAAGATGGCTGGCCCTCTCGCCTACGCCCGCGTCCTGATCCTGGGGCCAGCCTGACATGCCGAGCATAGACGGCCTCACCATACCCACACGCGGCCAGAGCCTCTTCGCGAACAGCGCCTGGCGCGCTTATCGCACGGCTAACTTCAGCGTGCCCAACGCGGCCGAGACGGTTATCCCCTTCACCGCCGACCGTTTCGGCCAGGCTGGTGCTGAGCTACCCCTCCACCTCCCGGGCGGTCCCGCCGTCACCGGCACGGTCGCCAAGACCCTGAACAGCTACAACCTCACCGGCACCGGCACGCTCTTCACGAGCGAGCTGGCCGTGGGGATGCGCCTGATCGTCCCCGGCGGCGCGCAGACCGACTACCCCGAGGTCGAGTATGTCAGCAACGACACCACCTGCCAGTGCCGGCGGGTCTTGACCGCCACCGCGACCGGTCAGACCGCCACCCGCCTGAACAGCGCCCTGATCATTCGCCACGCCGGCTTGTATCGCTTCTACGGCTGCTTTCGCTTCGCGGGTGCGGTCGCCGGCAACGAGCGCTCGATCCTCTTGCGCGTCAATCGGGGGGCCAATCCGATCTTCAAGGCCCGCGAGAACAGCAACGGCACGAATCCGGTCTACGTCATCGTCTACACGGAGTGGCCCTGCCTGGTCGACGACTACATCGAGGCTTCGGCCTATCAGGACTCGGGCGGGGCCTTGGACCTCGAAGTCGAGGCTGGCCTTGCCCCCGACTTCGGCTGTTCGCTCGCGGGCGCCGACTTCCCCGCGAGCACCTTGCCGCGCTACTAAACGAAAGGAGCGGGGTTATGCCCACCTTACGCGCGCGGATGCGCCTGATCGAACTTCGCAGCGACCCACCCGGCGGTAGCAACGTCCAGGTCCGTCTCACGCCGGCCGACGTCGCGGCGCCTGAGAATAACGGCGGCTGGGCGAGCCCGCCCGCGAGCGCGGCCGGCGGCGCCCAGCTCGTGATCTCGAACCCGGACGCTTATACGTTCTTCAGCTTCGACAGCGAATACTTCATCGACTTCACGCCGGTCGCGCCGCCACCCTGATGGAATGGATGGAGGTATTCGCGGAGTGGGCCGCGCAGTACCCCGAGGTCGGCGAGGCTCGGGGGCCGATCGCCTACATCGCGCCCGATTTCCTCTGCGCGGTCCAGTTGGGGCCGCGCCATCTCCTCATCTGGGACGGCAATCAGGTTACCGCCCTCTCGCTCCCCCAGGTCCCGATCGCGCCGACGCCGCCCGAGCCGGATCTGTGGGGCGGCTTCCAGCTTCGCGATTACCAGCGCGATTGGGACAAGCCGGACCAGCAGGTCATGGTCGAGCAGGGGACCAGCCGCCTGATGGTCTGGAGCGTCAAGCGGGCGCTGGCGCGCGGCGGGATCAAGCTGGACCATCCCGCGCCGGCCTGGGCGGACAGCGGCTGGCGCACCTACCCGGCCGGCTTCCCGGTGCCGCCGGAGTGGCTCGGGCGAGGTTCCTGAGATGGCGCGCACGCCGCTGAGCCGCCTGGCGGGGGTGAACCTGCAGAAGCTGGACGGGCCCGGCGACTCGGACCTGAATCTGGCCAATCACATGGTCTTCGACCCGAGCGCGGCCTACCTGCCCGAGCTGCGGGCGCGCGTGCCGGACACGGTCATCTTCCTACGGGCGATCCAGGGCGTGAACAGCTTCTGGGACGACCCCCGCCGCACCGCGCGCCAGTGCGCCGACCTCGTTCACCAGTTCCCCCAGGCCGACCGGATCGTGCCCGCCAACGAACAGAACTTCGAGTTCAACGCCTCCTCGGTGGCGATCGCCGAGTGGAGCAACGCCTTCATCGAGGAGTGGGCCCGCCAGGGCTGGCTGCGGCCGGTGGTCACGCCCGCCGTCTCGACCGGCCGCGCCTTCAACCTGAGCCAGCTCCAGGCCGCCTGGGCCCGCTGGGACTTCATCGGCGTCCACGCCTACGCCACCTTCGATGACCTCTCCTTCGGGCCGGCGAAGGGCCACATCCAGGCCCACCGCGGCACCTGGCCGGGCAAGACCCTGTCCCTGACCGAAACCAACATCGAGCAGTTGGAGCAGACCACCTATCGCCACCAGGAAGGCACCGACGCCTACCTGAATTTCCTGCACTGGCTGGTGGCGATTGGTTACGTGGACGTGGCGCAGTGGTTCCTGAAAGAGGCCGAGCACGGGGACCAGCCCTACCAGATGGTGAAGATCCCGCCGCTCCTCTCCCTGCACCGCATGCTTGGGCACCAGGTCGATGGCGGCGGTCAGGCACCGCCTTCGCCCGAGCCGCCGACCGGCGGGGTCGCGCGGATCGAGGCGATCTATCGGATCACGCACACCGACTCGGAGCGCATGGTGCTCGCAAGGCTGGTCGAGCGCGGCGACCCGCCCACGATTCGCGCCCAAGGTCCGCCGGACGCGCGGATCGTGGTGCGCACCGCCGACGGCCAGCACCGCGCCGAGGGCACGGGCTCGGCGGAGCTGGGCTTCAGCCACCCGGCCGCCTACCAGCCCATCAGCGAGGGCGAGATGGGATTCTACGAGGCCGAGTGCGAGGGGGCGGTCGTGCGCGGCTTGGGCTGGGCCTACGACCAGCCGCCGGTGCTCCAGGCCCCGCATAGCAACGTGCTCGTGGAATTCGTGCGGCGCGCCACGCGCCCCGACCCCGAACCGCCGCCCGCCGACAACGGCGGCTGGAGCGGCGCCTTCGCGGATTACTTCAAGGCACATCCCCAGATCGGCCGCGCCGAGGGCGACGTCGCCTACCATCCCGAACAGGGGCCGTGGGAGACAGCCGGTCAGGTGAGCGCCACGACGCTGCTGATCTGGGACGGCTGGAAAGTGATCGAGCTGCCGAGGGGCTGAGCAATGGAATGGAAACTGGCTTTCGAGGAGTACCACCGTCAGCACCCCGAGATCGGGGAGCCGATCGTGGACATCCAGTACCTGCCGCCGGACTGGGCGCGCGCGCTGCAGTATTCCGTTACTACGGTACTGGTTTACACGAATGGTAAGGTCTACCCGTGCCCCGAGCCCGGGCCGGCGCCGGGGGCGCCGCTCTTCTTCGAGGACTCCACTTTCTACGACGTGGGCCCGTGGCTGACCCAGTATGCGGAGGCGAATGGGCTGGAGCTGGCGGGGCTCATCGGCCTGATTCACGCCGAATCCGCGTTCAACCCTTTCGCCGTGCGGCGGGGCGTCTGGCCGGACGTTTCCGGCGGCTTCAGCCAGATGACGATCCAGACGGCCGCCGGCTATGGCCTGGGCGACGGCAGCGCCACGCCCGCCAACGTGGACCCGGTCCTGGACGCGCTCTGCGACCGCGAGACGGGCATTCGCCTCGCCTCCGAGCACTACGCGATGTGCCTGGGCGTGGTCGACGCCCAGATGTCCCGGCTCGAAGGGGACGAGCGCCTGGTGATGGGACTGCGCGCCTACAACGGTGGCACCGCCTACGGGCTCACGCCCGAATATGCTTCGGCTTATCCCAGCCACATCGCCGCCTACGAGCAGGCGGTGGCGCTCGCGCACCAGGTGCTGCGCGGCAAGGGCTGGGAGTAAGAGGGCTGGCCGGGTGAGCGCCGAAGGGCACTCCCGCGATGCCACCGCTCAATTGGTTGGACCTCGTCGCGATCGGTCTGGTCGCGGCGATTTTCTTCTCCGCAGTCGCGGTGGTCCTCATAGTGCGCAACCGGACCGAGCGTTTCCGGTTGCGGATCACCTTCGACCTGCTCCACCACGACAAGGACGCGCGCTCGGACGAGCCGGAAGTGTCCGAGGAGAAAAAGGACTGAAAGGGGCGAGCCGATGAGCACATCGGAAACCGGTACGGAGCAGGATTTATCCGCGTATTTGCAGTATTACGATAAACCCTGCTCGGTGGTCATGGCCGAACAGGGCTGCGGCTTGCTCGACTGCTGGGCGATCAAGAATGCCTTGCAGAATGGCGGGCTCGCGCTCCAGTATCCGCCACCGCCGGACAGCGACCAGGGCTGGACACAGGTCCCGGCGCCCGTGCCGCCCGCGTGAACGAGCCTAAGATCGAGGTCTGGACCGAGTGCGCGGCCTGCGGGGGCAGCGGCAAGGTCCCGGACGCGGCCGGTGGCCAGCGCTGCATCCAGTGCGCGGTGAGCCAGCCCGGGCGGCGGGTCTGGCCGGGCTATCTACCGGAGCTGCTGCCGCTTAGCGAGGCCCTGGCGCTTGTCGGCAACAAGCCTTGACGGCCGCGCTCGACCTCACCTTCGGCAAGCTGCCGGCGAAGCGGGACGGGCGCACGCTGAAGGCGCTCGACTATGCGCTGGACTTGACCACGCCCGCGAGCTACCTGCTGCGGCGCCAGGACCTCTACCAGCCGATCCGCCAGGGCCGCTGGCCGCTGGCCACGCTCGCCGCCGCCGCCGCGCTCGGCCAGCGCTTCCACTTCGCGGTCGTCCACCACGTCGTGGTGGTGCGCTACAACAAGCGCGGCGAGCCGCTCGACCTGCTCCAGAGTTACCAGAAACTGCGCCAGCCCGGCGGCGGCGCCTACGTCCTCGACACCCTGAAGCTGTGGCAGCGGGAGGGGATCTGGCTGGGCAAGGACCCGCGCTTCCGCCATGGCCTGCTCGCCTACGCCGCCGTGAGGCCGATCCTGCCGGATCTGCGGCGGGCGATCTATTGCTACAAGGTCGCCTACCTGGGGGTCGCGGTGACCGATGTCCTGCTCGCTGCGGCGGCCGGCGAAACCGTGGACACGAACCGCCACGAGCGGCGCCTGGGCGCGCACGCCTTCGCCGTGGTCGGCTACGACTACGACGGCCTCTACTGCGCGCCCGGCTGGCCGGGCTACAAGTCGCACCACCTGGCGTGGTCCTACATCGGCCGCCACGCCGACGAAGCCTACGCCGTGGTGGACCGGCGCAATAGCCTGGGGGCCAAGGTCGACCTGGCACGGCTCGTGGCGGACGTGCGGCGCGTGCGCGGCGAGGGCGGGCCCGCTTGATGCGGAGCGAGCTGCGGCTGATGACCTGGCTGCTGGTCGCTCTCGGCGTCTTCCTGGTCCTTCGTTTCTGCAGCTAACCGGCACGAGGAGGGCGCTATGAACGTGGCGCAGGTGGTCATGTACGCGGTGGCCGCGATCCTGTCCTTGCTGGAGGTGATCGCGATCGCCCTCGGCTCATCCGCCGCCGTCACCCGCTGGCGCGGGGCCCTCGGCTGGCTCGCGGTCGTCTTCATCGCGGTCGGCAACCTGATCGGCGTGGCCGGCTGAGATGGGCACGCACACGACCGGCGTCACCCTGAGCGTGGGCAAGAACCGCTTCCGCGTCTACCTGGACCGTCCGGTCCGTCCTTATGGGCCGGTCGGACCGGCGGTCGACTATTACGAGGTGGCCTGGCTCTACAGCGGCGTCGGCGAGGCGGCGGTCGGGCGGTGGTGCTGCCCCTGTCGGAACAGTGGGCGCGGCAAGCGGCCCTGTGCGCATGTGATCGAGGTCCTGAAGGCCACCGGCGAGTTCCCTATAGGCCCCTGAGCACGAACCAGAGCGCGACCACGAGCGCGCCCAGCATGGCGAGGACCAGGGCCAGGAATTGGGAACCGAGCAGGACGCCGGCCACCGCGCCGGTAAACCAGCCAAGGGCGACCGAAACCAGGGCGCGGCCAGGGTTGGGTCGGCCGCGTCGGCGGCGCCTTCTCGCCAAGGATGAGCGCCACCTCGCGCCGCCAGTCTGCTCGTAGAGCGCGTAGAGTCTAGCGTACCGGCCGGGCCGTGCGCAGCCGCGCGACCAGCGGGCCCAGCTCGGGCGGCGGCAGCCAGCCGCGCGCCAGCGCGCGCGGGCTGATGCGCGCGATCTCCTCGTCTGTCATCCGCCGCCGGACCTGGACCGAGGCGAATTGGGGTTCAAGCTTGTTCCAATGCTCGGTGCCGATCACGCCCACGTCGGACAGCGCCAGCAGGACCAGCGACTGCAGGAGCGCGGTCTGGCGCGGGCTGCGCTGACGCCCGGTCAGGGGACCTCGCCCGCCCTGGATCGCGGCCGAGACGTGCCATAACGGCGCACCGCCGTAGAAGGCCGCTCATTCGAGGCCGATGTTGGCGGTGAGGCGAAAGCTGACCTCCTCGCCCGCGACGCGGCGGAACCAGCCGAAGGGACGTTTCAGCGTCTCCTCGGCGGTCAGGCAGGGGTCGGCGAAGGCTTGCAGTTGGTGCCTGTCCATAGCTCTCCTCTCAATTGTCGCCCACGAAGGGCCGCCCCCGACCGCGCCGGTGCAGGGGTACGTCCCAGACGCCGCCCTTGCCGGCCGGTCGGCGGTAACCCCAGAGGTCCCGGGGCAGGAAGGCTGCCCCGCAGCCGGCCGGGCAGAGATAGCAGTAGTGGACCGTGTGACCGCCCGGCGCGAGCTTCGCCATCCGGTAGCTGCCCGGACAGGGGTAGTTCAGGGCGCGGTAGAGGGCGATGTTCAAGGCGTCACGTCCAGATAGCCGGCGCACCGCCTGTAGGCGGCGACGGCCTCGGCGATCGCGATCCGATGTTCCTCCTGCGCGGCCGCGCTCAGGGCATTGAACGCGCCGTTATCGGCCGGGTGGCGAAGGCCGTAGCGTAGGCGTGCCCAGAGCATTTCGCGCCCCAGCTTCACGTCTGCCATCGTCACCGCGTCGCTGTAGGCGTCGAAACAGGGGTCGAGTCCCTCGGCGGGGGCGCGCTTCACGGCGTCACGTCCCAATAGCCCGACGGCTCGGGCTGGGCGCGCGGCGGCGAGTCGATCTCGCGCAGCAGCGCCGCCAGGAGGAAGGCGTCCGCCCGCTGGCCCAGGCCGTGCACGAATAGCGGGGCCGCCTTCTCGCGGATGGCGGCCAGCTTGGACAGGAGGTCGGGTAGCTCGGCGATCGCGCGGGCGCGGTCGCCCCCCCAGGTCTTGGCGATCACCAGGTCGTCGCCGTCGCGGATGAAGTGGGTGCCGTCGCGCATTACCTCGCTGCCTTCCGGCATCGCCACCCAGCGCCAGGGTCCGTTCAGGTCGGCCATATTTGCCTCCCTTGACAGGATAGACCACGCCTGCTTACGATGGCGCGGGCACGGCTGTAGCGGCCGTGCGGAGGTGGGCTATGGCGGAAGAGTGGCCGGTCGAACGGCTGCGCGCGGACCCGCGCAACCGCGAGATTTTCGACCCGATGGAGGGGCAGCAGTTCGATGACCTGGTCCAGTCGATTCATGACCTGGGCGTCTTGCAGGCGCTCTTGGTCGAGCCCGACGGGCTCATAATCGCCGGTGAGCAACGATGGAGGGCGGCAAAGGCGGCGGGCCGTGCGACCGTCCCGGTCGAGGTGAGGGAGCCGGAGAGCGACGCTCAATTGATCGCGATACGGGTGGCGGAGAACGTGCAACGGCGGCAACTGAAGCCGTCGGAAATGATGCGGGCCATCCGGGCGATCCGAGCGGCCGACTTGCCGGCTGTTGATATCAACAGTCGCGACGAGGCCATCGCCCGCGCGCTGAAGATCAGCCGTCCTTATCTGGCCCAGCTTCGGAATATCCTGGAGCGCTTCCCGGACGTGATCCCGCTCATGGAAGCCGGCCAAGTCCCGGTGGCGGTGGCGTATCAGCTCGCGCGCCTGTCGGCAGATGACCAGCGGCGTGTGCTGGAGTTGCTGCGCACCGACCCGAATGCGCGCCTGAATTTCGCGGCCGCTGACGAATTGCGCAAGGAACTGGCGCGGTTGAACGAAGACCTGGCCGCGACCGAAGCGGCGCTCGACAAAGCGAACGAGGAGCACGCTGCCGAGCTGGAGCGACTGGAGAAAGCGGCGGCTGCCGCCAAAGACGACGCGGTCAAGGCAGCCCTGGCGAAGCATCAGGCCGACCTCGATGAGCGCGCGCGCAAGGCCGCCGAGGCGGAAGCGCGCAAGGCGCGCCGGACCTTCGAGGACCTGGCGGCCGAGGTGCCGGGCGCGGAGCTGGCGCGGATACGGGGCGACTTCATGAAGTCGCTGATCGAGGCGCGGGGACTCCTGATCCTGAAGCCCGAGTTCTTCGTCCACACGCTGACGGTTTCCGACATGGCAACCCTGGACAGCTATTTCACGCGGCATGAGGAGTGGCGCGCGCGCGTGGCGAAGGAACGGGCGCGCCCCTTGCGCCTCGTGCCGGAGCTGGCGCCCGCAGACCCAGAGGAGGCGACCAGTGGCGGAGCTTAGGTTCGGTCGGCTGACCAAGCCGGCACGTCTCTACCTGCGGCAGGTCCTGCGCGAGGTCGGCGACGGCTTGCAATCGAACGGGATGATCCAGCACACCGAAGCCGCGCCGCTCGTCTATGCGCGGATCGAACGGGACATCGCCGGCAAACCGGCGATCCCCGCCGACCCGGCCACGGGCCAGGAAGCCGAGCCGGAGGTGCCCCCGCACCCGCTCGCCCTCGAAGTGCGTCGCCACTACAGCTACGTGGGCTACGGTCGGGCCTTCCGCACCTACTACCGCGAGCCCTCGGTCGGCGTGGTCCACGCACGGCCGCGTCGCAACGGCCACCTGCCGCCGCGCGAGTTCACGATGCCGCTCTGGTACGAGACGCCCAACCTGGACGAGGTGGGCAACGTCATCCCGGGGCGCTGCCTGGTCAACTGGCAGGAGACGGACATCGACCGTGTCGAGCAGTTCATCGCGGTCGGGCTCGCCAATCTGGCCGAGTTCGTGCTGAAGAACCTGCGCACGATGCAGTACGGGATCTCGCTGGCGCGCAAGGCCGGCGTGCGCACGGTCGCCGAGGCGCGACGCCTGATGGGAGATGACCCGGAGCAGCCGCTCTACGTGCCGGCTTCGTTCGCGGGCTGAGCCGCTCAATGGGGCACCTCCCAGGCGTCCACGTCTTCGATCGTCACCTCTTCGGGGCGGATCACGAGGTGGAAGTAGTCTGGGCGGCAATACCGCGCGAAGAGCGGGCGCACGAGCGCGCGCGGTAGCCGCCCCAGTCCGGAGCCCAGGAGCGGCAGATAGACGTCGGTGCGGAAGGCGTCATCGTTCATGTCGGCAGCCCAGGCGGCCAGCTCCGCAAGCCCCCGCGCGATCAGGTCGGGGTGGCTCGGCAGCCATGGCTGAATTTTGGTGGCCAGGAAGACGAGCCTGCAGGGCGGGCCGGCACGGTCGCAGACGTGCAGGTAGAGGGGCTCGCCGATCCGCGTCCCCCAGTGCTGCGCGCCGAGAGCGGCCTTGTAGTCCGCCGCGCAGCGCGGATAGCGACGGAAGGCTTCGAGCGCCAGTCCGGCCCCCATGATCCCTTCCAGGTTAGTTGGGATGACGCGGTAATAGGTCGCGGAGCGGGACCGTGAGCCCCGCATCGTCCACAGATCCCCGATCACCAGGTCCATCGGCCCCCTCGCCGCCGGTCAGCGCCAGCGCCGCCTCGACACCGGCCACGACCTCGCGGATCAGCCCGCTCGGTGCCGGCAGGTTCTCCGCCAACAGGCGCGCCAGTTCCGGTCGCTCCCGCTGGAGCACGAGCGCGACCCCCAGGCCGGAGAGCGCCGCCGTCGCGAGCGGCGCCAGCGCGTACCCCTCTCGCGTCCGCACCGGGACCGGTTTGGCCTCGACCGCCGTCTCGATGCTCTCGGCCGTGCTGACCAGCACCCCGAGCAACGCCGCGCGACGTCTACGTCGCTGGCGCGCCCCTTCCCCATGGTCCATACCTCTCGCCCCCTTGTTCGAACTTTGTGATAAGATGGCGGTGCGGGTGGGACCCACACTCGCGTCCGTACCTTCAGATGGACCCGCCGCCGACCTTTAGTTCGGGGCGGGTCCGTCCTTTTCGGGGGTCGTCGGCCCCTTGTGGCGGATCGCCTCGTGGTCAATAAGGCGATCGAGGTCCGGCTCGAAGTGGGCCTCGCGGTGCAGGTAGCCGGTCGCCTCGTCCAGGGCGTCGAGCGCCGCGGCCGTGGGCGCGATCATCCCCTCGACCCCCGGGAAGATCAGGCATTCCGCCGCCGAAACCGTGATCCAGCGCCAGCTCGCGTTCAGGCGCGCCTGCTCGGCGCGGTGGCGAAAGAGGACCATGGTGGGGATCGTGAGCATGATCCCCTGTCGGTGGCAGCGGGGACAGATCGCGGGCCCTTCCCAGTCGGGCGCCAGTTCGGGGTTGGGCTCGACCAGGTAGCTAACCGACCGTCGCTCCATGGGCGCTTTGTGGGGCACGCGTCCCTCGCTCATAGCACCCTC
>Ga0126375_10000068_pt1 | contig 20519 bp, 18 predicted proteins | sample PanSoiMetPlot_14_FD_109577 | JGI IMG/M metagenome (GOLD analysis project Ga0126375, IMG submission 109577) | Tropical forest soil microbial communities from Panama - MetaG Plot_14 | ecosystem: Environmental > Terrestrial > Soil > Tropical forest | place: Panama | collected 2016-02-17 | reverse complement strand
CTTGAACTGGATTTGGGGAGGGAAGGCTTAGCCCGATCGGTCGTAGTGGTCGCCACCTCGAACGAGCCTTCATTGGTTAGACTGAAGGCCGCATATGTGGCAACAGCTATTGCGGAATACTTTCGCGATCAGGGCAAGCGCGTCGTGTTCATGATGGATTCGGTCACTCGTTTTGCTCGAGCGTTGCGCGAGGTTGGTTTGGCGGCAGGTGAACCACCCGCGCGTGCAGGGTTCCCGCCATCCGTATTCAGTGAACTGCCAAGACTTCTCGAGCGCACCGGTAACTCAGAGCGCGGTTCGATCACCGCCTTCTACACTATCCTGGTCGAGGGCGATGACATGACTGAACCAGTCGCTGACGAAACACGGTCCATTCTCGACGGCCACGTGGTGCTTTCGCGGTCGCTTGCAGTCGCCGGACACTATCCACCGATAGACATTGGTCAGTCAGCCTCCCGCGTAATGTCTAACATCACGGATGAAGAGCATCTCGTTGCAGCTCGCAAGTTGCGAGAGGTTCTCGCCACCTATGAAGCCCAGAAAGATCTCATCATGATTGGGGCATACAAGAAGGGCAGCGACGAGCGGACAGACTACGCGCTAACAAAACTCAACGCGGTTAATGCGTTTCTGCGACAAGGCACGCATGAAAAAGCTTTCGCAGATACAACCATCACACAACTGCAGGAACTCTTTTGAATGGAAGAATCAGAAATGAATGAATAGATTCTGGAAGCTGATGTTGACCTGGGCGTATGGCGTGTCGATCAGGATATGGGCGCGCCACGATCAAAGGCACGAGCCTTGACAGTATCGTTACAAGAGTGTTATCTAATCGCTGGAACCCCAAAAACCCCCGCTAGATAAAAGCTGTTGTAGCGACAACTACTCAGCTTAAACAATTCTCGCTTTTTTGGAATTAGGTTGTGCAAGCGGAACTAAGCTCTAATAATCCGGCGACGGTGGCTGGTCGTACTTCTCGCTTTGTGCCTTTCCTGATCGCGTTGAGCGTGTGCGCAACTTCAGCGGTCGTCCTCGGATTTAGCGCCTGGTATTTTTTCGGGAAGAGTCCGGCCTCAGCGAACAACACACCCGCAAAAGTATTCACCGAAGCCGCCGCTCCGGCGGCCGCGATCGCAAACGAGTCAGTCAAAGCGACGGCTAATGTGGAAGCTTCGCCTGCGTCACCTCCCGAGTCACCCGCCAACGCGCCTCCCCCAGGCACTCTGCAAGTCGTTGCAGGGATCGTAGAACTGGGCGGTTCGGACTCAACGACGCCGGCGAAAAAAGTCGCGGTTGGCTCTTTCTTCATCAGCGAAACCGAAGTAACTAATCAGCAGTACCAGGAGTTTCTGAAAGAGACGCATCACAGCGCTCCTGCCGGTCGGAAAAATTCCGACTTTCCGCCCGGAACTGCAAACCAGCCGATTACCGGCGTCACCTGGCAGGACGCAGTTGATTATTGTCAATGGCTATCGACCAAATTGAAAGAGACAGTCCGGCTCCCCGTCGAAGCTGAATGGGAACTGGCAGCTCGCGGCGCGGAAGGGCGGAAGTATCCATGGGGTGACGAGTGGGATGATCGCGCTGCCGCAAGTGAAAACAAGCAAGGATTTATTCACGCGGTCAGAAGTTATCCTGCGGGGCGTTCGCCCTGCGGCGCTTACGACATGGCAGGAAATGTTTGGGAGTGGGTGGGGGACGTTCTCGATTCCGACGAGAAAGCTACAGGGAGTCCCCGGAACAGAGTCATAAAAGGCGGCGCTGCGAATGAAAATCGCGCGCTGATCTCAGGTACTTCGCGCAACCTGATACCGAAAGACTATGCCGGAGCCTTCGTGGGTTTCCGCTACATCGTCCTGCGCTCGTGAGCTCTGCCCGCAGCGCGCTTCGAGCAGATCCTGAAGGCAGCCTAGCAACAATTAATTTCGCAAAGGCTACGATTTGAAATTGAGGAGACGCGGCGATGATCACGCTCGGGAGAGGCGAACTCTCGCTCTTAAGCAAGCCAGCGAGGATCGTATCGGCACTGGCGCTTTGCCTTGGCCTGGCGCCTTTTCAGACGACCGCAACGGCGAGTCAGGCTCCAAAGTCGAAGATCGATCAGGAGCTGGAGAAGAAAAACACTCCCGCCAAAAAGACCGAGGTCAACAAAGGGAGGACCAGGGCACCGCGTTCGGCGAGTAGCAGCTCAAAGTCGGACGTGCAGTTTTCGGTAACGATCATTTCGGACGTGCCCGGCGCGGAGATCTATGTTGACGACACTTGGGTCGGTACGACTGACGGAAGCAAAAAACTGACCACCAGGCTTAAGAAGGGTCAGCATAAGATTACCGCCAGTCGCAAGGGGTACGAGACCCAGGCCGGTACCATCAGTGTTTTCAGCAACGAGGTGACGCATTCAATCAGCCTCGGCAAGCCGCTGGCCCCGCCGGTCGAGCCAATAGCAAAGGCAGAGCCCACACCGGCTCCTGCGCCATCACCACCGCCGCCGTCCCCTGACGACATCATCAAACGATTCATTAGTCCGAAAGAAGCGAGCACCGTGAGCGCGGATGATTGGAAAGAAGTGATCGCACAGAGCGAACGCGCGCTCAGAGCCGAGCCAACCAATCCACAGCTCTCTGCCCGATTGCATCTGGCACGTGGGCAATTGGCCTATGTGAAAAAAAACTATGCCGAGTCTCTCTCTGAATTCAATCGGGCTATCGAAGTTATGCCTCTTTCAGGTATTGCGTACTACGGATTGGGCAACGCCTACCTCGCTACCAACCAGCCAGTGGAGGCGCACAAGAGTTACCAGCGGGCAATCGAACTGACCCCTGAGGTATCGGCCGTAGCGCTGAAGGGTGTCGGCGACTCGTTGTCGACGCTGGAAAAGCGAAGCGAGGCAAACAGCTCGTACATGAGGGCGCGCGAAGCCGGTTACCTTTCTCCCGAACTGAACAAGAGCATTGCGCTAAACCTGATTCAGGAAAAAAATTGGCCGAAAGCTTTGACGGAGTTGCGCGCGATGGAAAACGCCGATGCTTCGGCCGAAATCCAACTCTACATGGGTGAGTGTTACGAGAACTTGAAACGGCCGCTTAGCGCCTATCGCGCTTATGCCGCGGCAGCCAGGCTGGATTCGAATTCGCCCGCCGCATTTTCACGGCTGGGAGACCTTCTTTTCGAGAACAACGAATTTTCGGAAGCGAAGGAGGCATACGAGCGTGCCCTGGCCCTGGACATCACCGGAGCGGTGATTAATCGAGCTTTGCTGCGGAAGCAGGCGGACAGGGCGGCCCAGCTTGCCAAGCAAGGAACCGAATTCCCGACCCAGAAGAAGAAGAAGAAGAAGGAGGAGGGAAAATGAAGGTCACACCGAGCAGTAACACAGAGCTCAATGCCGATAAGAAAGTTGATAAGCAGGTACAGGGCAAGGAGTTCAATTCATCGGCGATCGAGGGACAGCCGGCCAACGCCGGCTCCGAGAAAAGCGACTTCGCCGGGGTCCTCGACAAGGTCACTCGCTCTCATCAAGAGTCGTCGAGTCGTCCTACTGAGCGAGGCTCTGGTGGCCGCGCCGACAAACGTGATCCAAGGTCTGAGGATAAAGACAAAGCTGAGTCGCAAGTATTCGTCGCGACGAGCGAGCGTCCGCTGGCGCCCGAACCGGCCGCGATTACCACCGATAATCTCGATGCTCACGCGATTCTGCATAGCGCTGATTTGGAGCGCATCGTCACCGCGTGCCAGGTGCAGCTCGGCGCCAACGGTCAACAGGAGGTGACACTGATATTGTCGCGTTCGATGCTTGAAGGTTTGCAGGTGAAAGTCACTACCGACGGTGCAGGTCGAGTCAGCGCGAATTTCCTCGCCGCAAATGAAGGCATCAATTCCCTGCTCAACACTCGGTCTGCTGAACTGGCAGAAATGCTCCGCGCACGCGGCATCGATTTGGCCGGGTTCAAGAGCTCAGTTGCCACATCTGCGAACGACCGAAACGAATCGCAACGCGAGCAGCAGCCCGCGCCGCGCGTAACCGAGAGGGCCAAATCGGTCGCGGCCCTTAGTGCGTCAGAGCCGGCGACCCCAACGACCGAGGGGCCGGCCAGCGGCGCGACATACCGCGCCTAGTAAAGTCGATTAACTGTTGATGAGTCCCCCGAAACTAACCCATCCAGAGCCGGCGTAATTGCGTCACTTATGAGAGCCGATTCCCAGGAACTGACCAAAGAATCGTCAGCCAATGCTGACCAGTCTCCCGGGGACACCTTTGCCGTTGATTTCGATACCCCATCCGCAATATTTCCCTCTGCGGCGAATGAAAACGCGAAGCGTGCTTCCTGGATATCCCGTTTGCCCCGAGTAAGCTCAGATCAGGTCGAGGCTTCCGCGGCCATCGCTGGGTTGCCACTCGAAAGTTATACACAGATCCAAAGCTCACTGCGTAGCACCCTCTCTCGATTCCTAAGGTATTCGCGGGATGAAGTATCAGTTTCGCTGGTCGATGTGCATGAAATGGACTTCTCATCCGGGCTGTCGGCGTCCAACGAGCGCGACGGGGTTTTTGTGAATTTCAATGCCCAGCTGAAGATAGCGTCAGTTTCGTTTGAGTTGGGAGCGCGGTTCGCCGCGGTGATGGTGGATCGGATGCTTGGCGGCGATGGTAATTCGCCGGATCGGCTGCATGCGCTGTCTAAAACGGAACGCGCGGTGATCGAGTTTCTCTGTCTTTCGTTCGTAAGTGAGCTGAACCGGCAAACCGGTGAACCACTTCTGCGTTTGCAGAGCGTTAGTGATCGGCCACCGTGGTTGACCGGCAGGATAGAACAGGCGACCGCAAACTCTGTCTCAGGAAATGAGGTTTGGAAGCGCGGTCTGGTCGCGGCAATACTAGTCAGCGCCGGGAACCTTAATGGGATCATACGCGGCTATCTGAACCCACGCGCGTTGTCGGCGCTGGATGAGGCCAGCCGCCAACTCCGAGCCGCGCGGCAAACCTCAACGAACGTTGCTCGTACTGCTGAAGTGCTGGCGCGCTATGCCCGTGTCACTTCCGATCTCAGCCTGACGGTGCTGGTCGGAGAGACACCCGTGACCCCGCAGGAACTGCTCGAGCTCGAGCCCGGCGATGTCATGATGGTGGAAAAGCCATTGCTTCGCTGGCGCAATCAGCGCCCTACCGGCTCTCTCAGTTTACGCATTGGTGATGCCGCCGAAACCTTACTCACCAGTGAGGTTTCGTCAGAAATCGGGATTGGCGAGCCGGCCGAGGACTCTACGGCTGAGGCGAAACCAAAAGAAATGTCTCAGGGCGGGTCGATCAAGGTAAGAGTGCGCGCGACGATAATCTCACCGCCACCTCAATTCGCAGAAAGGCTAACGATGGACGAAGAAGTGGGCAATTCCGAAGTAATGGCTGACCCCAGTCTGATCGAAGCGGTAATGCTCACCGTACATGTTGAACTGGGAGCACGTCGTCTGCGGCTGGACGAACTGTCGCGTCTGCGTGCGAATCAGATTCTCGATCTGGGATGCAATGCCACGGATCCTGTTGATCTCGTCGTTGATGGCCGGAGGATCGCGCGCGGCGAACTGGTTGATATTGACGGACGGCTAGGTGTTCGCATCATGCAAATCATAGGTTGAAAGCGAAATGGTAATACCTTCTCAACGGTTTCTGACCTTGCTCTTTTTTTGGCAGGCAGACGCAGCGCCTGAGCAATTCCAGAGTGGCCGGAGCCTGATCTGGATGTTTACCCAAACGATTCTGGCTCTCGGATTCGTCTGTCTGTTGGCTTGGGTGGTACTGCGCGTTGTGTTGCCACGTCTGATTGTCGTGGGTCGCGGCAAGAGCATGGTCAAGGTAATCGATCGCACGCCTCTCGACCAGCGACGCAGTCTGTATGTAGTCGAAGTCACCGGCCGTTGGATGCTCATCGCCTCATCTGAAGGCGGCGTCCAGTTAATCAGCGAGTTGGACGCGGAAAAGGCAGAGCAGGAAGCCGAAGAGATGAGCGCCGCCGCGGTCTCAACGCGGGCGCGCAGAACCTTCACACAAGCGAAGACCAGTGCGCGCAGAACGTTCGCTGATGTTTTTGAGCGCTTGGGAAGCAGGAGACCGTAACTGGAGAATGAAATGGAAAAGAGGCGCCGCATGAGCAAAAGTATCCTGTCAGCGATGGGCTTCTTGCTGATTCTCGCGCTGGCCGCGCCGGCGAAAGCCCAGAGCGTCGCGGGCACAGGAACCGCGAATCCAGTTGTGCTCGTGATCGTGCTCGGAGCGTTGGCCCTGGCTCCGTTCGCTCTGATCATGCTCACCTCATTCGTGAAGATCTCGGTGGTGCTATCCATCCTCAGAAACGCCCTGGGCACGCAGCAGGTACCCCCGAACCAGGTCATTACCGGCATTTCACTGATTCTCACGGTCTTCATCATGACGCCGGTGGCCGAGAAAATGTATGCCGAAGCGGGACCGGTTGGCTCTACGCAGGCCATTTTCTCAGAACCTTCGGTGAAGGAGATTTTTGAAGCGGCAAAACGTGGACGCGAACCTTTGCGAGAGTTTCTCAGGCGTTATGCGGACGAGAGAGATCGCAAGATGTTTTTTGATCTATCGCAGTCAATGGCGGTCCGGAACGGCAACGATCCCAGGAACATCACGCCGGAAGACTTTCGCGTAATCATTCCCGCATTCGTCACCAGTCAACTTGCCGAAGCTTTCAAGATTGGTTTCCTCCTCTTTGTTCCCTTCTTGATAATCGACATGGTGGTAGCAAACATTCTGCAAGCCATGGGGATGTTCATGCTGTCGCCGGTCATGATTTCCCTGCCCTTCAAACTCTTGATTTTCGTCCTGGTAAACGGCTGGGTGCTGCTGATTAAGAATCTGGTGCTGGGCTACACCTAGCCCAATTGCCGATTGAATTAGTTGTGTCTCACTCTCGAATTTTGGTGGGTACGAGGCTCGTTCGGTTTCAGAGAGCAATTGGAAATCAACAACTGGAGGAAGGAAAAACTCGCTATGAATCAATACATCCACCTGGCGGCTGAGGCGCTCTGGCTGATTTTGCTGCTTTCGATTCCTCCGTTGTTGGCCAGTCTGATTGTGGGCTTGATCGTCAGCTTGTTGCAGGCACTGACTCAGGTGCAAGAGCAGACGCTGACGTTCGTGCCGAAAATAATCGCGACCCTGCTGGCCTTAATGCTGAGTGCGAATTGGATGTTGGGTCGCCTGCTTGAATTCGCCAACCATGCCCTCGACCTGACGCTTAAGGTGGGCAAGGGGATCTGATTGCCAATTTCCGATTGCGATGCGAATTTGTTTGAAACCTGCAAGTCTCGTTTCTGAGAATCGCAGTAGTCGTCCACTCAATAGGCTTAACGAACCAATCGGCAATCGAAAACCAGCAATCTAATGGACGAGTTTCTCTCACTCCTCGAGACCGTTCTGCGCACTTTTGAAGTCGGGCAAAGTCCTCAGGCTTTCATGGTATTGGTGGCTCTTGCCTTTGCGCGACTGCTTTCGTTTATGGTGATTGCTCCGTTCTTCGGCGGCTCTGCGGTCTCGGCACGAGTGAAGGTCGCTACCGCGACGGCTTTCGTGATTATCGTTTACCCATCGCTCGCCGCCGGGTTGCCGCCTGGGGCCGGTCCGCTGCCATTCAACGCCGTCGGTTTTATCGCTTTGTTAGCGAAGGAGGCCCTCGTCGGCTTCGCGTTGGGCTTTGTGACCTCGCTGGTCTTTGAAGCCATTCAGGTATCAGGACGCATTGTTGATTTTCAGCGCGGTGCGATGCTCGGCGAGGTCTACGCGCCACAGTTGCAGACTCAGGTTTCACCTCTTGGCCAGTTCAACCTCCAGGTCGCCATTGTCCTGTTCGTCTCGATAGGTGCACACAGGGTCTTTATCAGCGCCCTGCTTCGGAGTTTTGAAATCATACCCGCGACACGATTTCCCAGCTTTGGCGCAGGTTGGACACCCCTCGCCGCCTCCTTTACGGAACTGAGCGCCGGAGTAATCTCGATCGGTGTGCAACTGGCGGCGCCGGCGATGATCGCGCTGCTGTTAACTGATCTCTTCTTTGGCCTCGTCAATCGCGTTGCTCCCCAGATCAATGTCTTCTTCCTGGGACTGCCGGTCAAAATGGTGGTCGGGCTGCTGGTGGTAATGGGGTCGCTGGCCCTGCTCACCAATCAATACATCCACTACTTCAACGAGTCGTATAGGGTGTTCCAATATCTGCTGCGGACACTGGGCCGGGCATACTGAAGTCCGCGCAGTCTGTCTTTACGCCGTAGGGTTGAATTCGATCCAAAAGTCGCAAAAGCGACGAGGGATTACGCAACTCTCACCGGCTTACTCCGATAATTGGAATATCGAAGGCTGCAATCTGCTGAGAGGTACAAATGAGCGTCATATCAGGAATAGTTGACACAATCACCCCTGACTTCAATGACATTCACCTGCCTATACCGGGCGGAGATGCTTTGATTGACGCGATGGAAGAGACAGGACGGCAGGTTTTCTCTTCCGGTATCCGTCTGGCCGAAGGCTACGCGGCGCGAATGGGAACTGATCTGTTGGCAGCGAACGTTTCGACACTCTTTCGCGCATGGCCCTGGGTTCCCGGCACAAATTTCGTGCTTCCCCGGTCCGAGAGCAAGCCCGACGTTAAGTACGACGGCCTTTACGTGGGCGCCGATGGACAGACGTTCCAACCTGGAACACCCCTCGCTCAGATTCCGGCCGTGACGCCCAGCGACGGCCGCCGGCCGAATGAAACACTGATTTACATCAACGGTATTAACACTACGAAAGATGGCCAGGCCGCCAGCCTGCAGGCGATCGCGGATCGCACCGGGGCGCAGGTGATCGGCATTCACAATGCTACTGAAGGAATGATTTCAGACCTGGGACAATGCATTACCGACAAACTCGATAAAGGCCGGAATCCGGCGGTAGATACCCTCGCCCATACGATCTATAACGAAATCAAAGCCGGCCGCTCGATTCATCTCGTGGCCCACAGTCAGGGCGGACTAATAACCAGCCGCGCGCTGACACATGTGTACCAGCGACTGAGGGTCGAGGACGGCCTCTCGAGAGCCCAGGCAGAAAGAAGACTAGGCACGGTAAAGGTTGAGACCTTCGGCGCCGCGGCCGGTCACTATCCCGACGGTCCGCAATACGTTCACTACATCAATCGTGACGATCCCGTGCCTTCGCTATTTGGTCTTGGTTGGGACATCGATCGCCTAAACCCAACTCTTCACGCAGGACGCGGTGCGCAGGTGCATTGGTTCACAGACATCCATTTGAATCCGATTGCCAGCCATTCCTTCGAAGACGTTTATCTGCCGCGCCGCGTACCTTTCGATCAGGCCCGGCGCGGAGATTTTGACTAAGCGAGATTTGCAGTGCGAGCTGACCTGTCAGCGCTTTGTCTTTCGGGCTAACGAGAGTTACCGTTAATTCGCTGAAAGCGAACAAGTCGCCGCCGCACTCCAACACACTCACGATGAAGGGCCTTAGTCGAGACGAAGCTGTTGGCATTATCCAGCGCTACCTGAAGTCTCTGGGGCTGGAGAGTCCCGGTCTCAACAAAAACAATCTGGGCGGCGCCGCTATCGGACAGTATCAGATCTATTTCGATTACGAGCCGTCGAAGCAACGCCTGAAGTGCAGCGCCCTGATCTACAAGTTTCATGATGACCCCGGACCTGGTGTGATCGAAGGCTTTAAGAGCGCCGAGCTGGAAGAGACGGCGGGCGCGGGCGGCCGGATGGTGGACTATGAGCCCGAAAACAAAGGCCTCTACCTCAGCCGCTGGTACGCCGACATAGTTTCGGACGAAGCATTCGCGGAAGATTTAATGAGCCTGATGCAGGCCAGCGAGATCTACGGGGATCGAGTGCTCGAGCGCGTAGCTTCGAGCCATTGAGTTTAGTCAAGGCCCGAGAAACTTCGAAGTACTGGTCAAGTCGCTTCGCGAACTCGCTGACGAATTCATATCCACAGTTAACTTGATCAGAGCTTTTTTAAGCTTGTCCGTCCTTTCGAGAACAAAGTCCATTCTGTTCTCGCGCCAAAGCCAAGGCTTTCGAGCAAGACATTGATGCGATGATTTTCGACGAAACTGTCGGCCCAGATTGTCGAATAGCCGCGGCGCCTTGCATACTGAATGCCGCAGTGTGACAGCGCCTGTGCAATTCCCCGTCCGCGATACTCACGCCTGACCCCCATCGTATCGGCATAGAGCTCGCGTGTTGCCCTCCCTTGAGGAAACAGAACGCACAGCCCCACGTACTCGTCTCGATGCAAGGCAATGAAGTAAGCCCCAAAGAGCTCCGGGCTCATTGAGATCCTTTTTTCATAGTCGGCAAACGACATTATCTGGCGAGGATCCGGTGAAGGAATGTCGCGCAGCACGGTGCAATACAACTCGTAGATTTTCCGATTTCGCTCAGGTTCTGTGGCCAGATCCACGAACGTCCGGAAGCGATATTCGTACTTCTGCAGCCGCCGCAGATATTTCTCAAGAGACGAAAGATCAAAGGCAGCCACCTCGAGGGCAGAATGAAACGTGCGCATCTGCTCGACGAAGCCGCGCGCCGCCATGAAATGGAGACTCTCTGCTCGATCCTGTCTTACCCACGCGCGCACATCCCTGCCGTCGGTCAACGCCGCCGTCACTTTCTCGTAAAGGCGTGAGCCAATTCCTTTGGTCCGGTGTGCCTTTGTCACGTACAGATGAAGTTGCAGCTTTCCTTCACTGGGTGAATCGCCTTCAACCGGCTCGTACCCGCTGAAGCCAACCAGTTGACCGTCATGCTCGGCAAGCCAACGGCGTCCGGAAGTCTGATGCGGAAGTGACATGTCGAACAGTCGCATCTCGAACTCGGTGCGCTTTAGTTCGGGGTAGGCTTCGTTCCAGAGAGATGTGAAGGTGGGATAGGAGGTCGGCGAAAAGGCAACAATCCTGGTCAGCAATGATGATTAAGCTACCTCGAGCGAGCTATGTAATCAGACACTTAATCGTTTTGACACTTACCGCTTATGGCGCTGTGGGCGTTCGGACGCCGTGCGCTTTTTTCGCTTCTTATCTTGCTGCTTGTTCTTGCGTACGGTCTTCACGTTGATTGTCTACTGTCGGATAATGCCGCGCGAATACCAATCGGTGTGGCCTAATGCCTCAAACGCCTGGCTCGGCAGGACTGCGGTGGCGGGAATAAGAATCTGACAGCGGAGGGCCAGAGACATCCGTGACGAATAACGCCCGGCGTTGGCTGCTGGAAAGATTCGGGATTGTCTCGACTCGCGCCGAGTATGCGTTCGCCCAACGCTTTACTGACGAACTTAGCCACGCCTTAAAGAAGTCCTGGTGTAGCTTCTCGATGACGCTGACCTTACGCCCTGCGGTATGCGATTTGGAAGGCGTGACACTCTTTCGCCGACGAACCGGCTTTCGCCGCTTCGCCGCAGTGCGCCCGATCTCACGTTGAGCCAGAATGTGCGACGAATTCACCGGCGGCGGCAGGCTGACAGGTGGGGGGACATACACTTGCGCCGCGGCTTCAACCGCAAACCCGATGAAAACGAATCCAATAACGCTAAAACATTTGAACATCGCGCTCACCAATTGACAAAATGTTATCCTAATTCCCCGGCCCGGTACAAACGCTGAACCCATTCCTGAAGGCACCAGAAGACAAGCACCCGCGCACAATCCAGGCCGTGCGCGTGGCGTTGTCCTCAGGTCCGCGTGACCGCCTCCCAGCCTAACCTGCGATATTGCGGGAGATGGTCATCAATGCATCGTGGTTAGCCTTCTGAATATTAGAAGCCGTAGTGGTTTCCTGGTTCTGCTCGTTCTGTGCCGCCTGTACCGTGAGCTGCCAGACCATCATCTGTTCCTGGTGCTCCTGCAACTTCTGAGCATAATCGGCATCCTGAGGGTTGCCTTGAAATGAAGGCGGTCTTGGTGGAATTGCTACTGCCATTGTCGTTCTCCTTCTCTCGAATTAATTTGCTGTTCCAGTTGCTGCTTGAGTTCGTCACCCCGGAGCGCCTCGGCCACTTTCAGTTACCATGGCCATTGAGTCGATCTCGCGGTGTTGGGGCGCTATGAACTTAGTGTAATTGCGCCACTTCTCATTGAGAATCACATTACGCTCTTAGCTTCGAGAGCGTCGTGAATACCCATAACCATCGCCCGGGCGCGATTAGCCGCGGCATTCTTCTGCTGCGGATCCAGTTCAATTGCTCGCTTGAGATCCGCCACCGCCGCCTCGCCTTGTTGTTGCCGGAGTCTCACTTCAGCACGGTTCACATAGGCCGCAATCTGTTCGTCGTCCAGTTCAATCGCGCGACTCAAGTGGAGTAGCGCCAGATCGTTTTCGAGGGTCCTGGTGAACAAAGCGCCGAGCGCAGCATGTGCATCGCTGCTTTCCGGATCCATCGCCACGAGTCCTTCAAAAACGGTACGCGCCTTTCCCAGATCACCGCGGTTGTAGTACATCCCGCCAATGCGTCCCATCTCTCGGAATTCTTTGGCGGTGACGCCTAGCCGCGCCCGCGGCGAACGCGGGTTAGTCGCGGCCTTCAACCACACCGGACTGGTCTTAATGCTGCTGGTATTTTGATTGTTCACGGCCAGTCTCCAGAGTCGTTGCGCTATGCGGTAATTGTCGAGCTGCCCCCAAAGAACTGAACGTTCGTGCGCGCATTCTGTATGGTTTGCCTGTTTTGGGCGTTCTCAGACACCAGCTTGAACAGATCGCTCAACTTCGTCATCATCTCAGACGGATCCTTGCTATTGAACACTTCACCGAGAAGTTTGAAGAGCTGACCAACCCGGTTCGACGAAAGATCGCCGTTGTCCTGGCGGCGCGCACAAGCATTCGCGCTCGTTGCGGGCTGGTCATCGGCCGCAGCACGGTACTCGTTGTCTTGCGAATTAAACGTCTCCGGAAGCGGCGGACGAGAAGCGACATTATTGGTGAGGCTGCCATTGGCGAAGTTGCTCATCAGACTCGTCAGATCCTGCAGCACACCTGGAACATTGCCGGTGGCGAAATCGAACGCGACATTGACCAGGGGCTTCAAGGCGCCCAAGCCGATCGAATCGAGCAAACCGCCGAAAATCTTATCAATGCCAAACATTTTACCTACGCCTGCACCCATCTTCGTTTCCTCCTAACTGAACTGCTTTAGGCCGGTTATGTCCGCGGCTTTTCCGCGTTCCAATCAGATTATCGGGATTCAAAAGGAAAGGTTGCGTGGCGCCGGCAAAAAATGTTTAGGGCATTTTGCCGCGATTCATTGGACATTTGAATCGCTGAAATATTTCCCTGGGCGAGGAAACATTGTCCGGCCGCGGCCGACAATCACTTCGGGAGCGCGGTGGAAGTGCTGCGCCTCCCCAAAGGACGCTGTCAATTTCAGGCAACCCGGGAGATCGACCATCATGCTTGATAGAATTTCGCAAGAGTCTCAAGTCGCCAATTCCGCCCAGGCGGACAAACCGGAACCACCCCAGACGATCGAGTCTCAACCCCCCGCAATCTTTCAGTCCACGGCCAGGAGGACCGAACTGGAGTTTCACTCGTCGATGGCAAGATTCAGAATCTTGTCGAACTCCGCAGTGACCGCCCAACAGGTAACGCCGCCCACAAGCAACGTTCGCACTGATGTAGTTGACGCCATAGTCAAAAGCTTCGACAACACTCCGCAATCGTTTTGGCAGGATCGCCTGCTCTACGTTTTGAGAGATGGAGATCTGAACCTGAGCCACAACGAACAGCTCGCGGTGGTGGGTGGCCTAACAGACCGCATGCTCAAGGAAGATTCCGCCGGCGAGTTGTTGCGCAGCACGTTCGTGAACTTCGACACCCCCGATCTGAGAAATGTCGCTTACGACAATCAGAAGTTTTTGGCGGGACTGATCGGAGACGCTTATGAAACTGGATTCATCTCAGATTCAAGTCTCCAGCAGATTGCAAAAGAGCTCGGAGCAGAAAATACGGAAGCGCTTATTCTGAACCTCGCGTCCGATCCCGGCAATCTCACCAACTATGGCTCGAACCGGGTCGTCGAGGCCCTGGGCAAACAGGCGCAGTCGCTGGGTTATCAGACCGCTGCTGCCTTAGCCTTTACGTCTTCAGAGTCGCTGATCGCCGAACACTACGCGACCGCGCAATCTCAGCGCGACGCCTTCGCCCTGGTTCGCGGTTACGTTGAGCGGTTTGACGACCATAACGAGAGGCTCGGCTTTTACACTGACTACACCGGAGAGTCAGCCACCTCAAGATCGCAAATCACCCTCTCCCTGCTTAATGCCAGCCGTCTAACAGCGAACGGGAACGGCTACGCGCGGAATGAGTTTGACGACCTGCTCAAACACCTGGGTCCCGACCTCGTCAACGAAGCAATCGCCAGGGCTGGAAACGTGTCAGGCGATGATTACCTCAACAGCTCGCTCGACGCCCTGGGAGACGCGTCCCGGCGAATTGCGCAGGGTCAAGGCGGCGATGATCAGGAAAAGTGGCTGGTCAACGCGGCTATTGCTTACACCCAGTCGCCGGCTTTGATCCGAGGGAATCTCGCGACACCAAAGGCGCGCGTTGACGCGTTTGACCTGCTGAATAATCAGTTAGTCGATTTGCGAGACGACGTCGCGCATGCCGCCGGCAAATACACGCTGCTGCGTCAACCCGCGATCCTCGAAGGGATGACGAGCCTCCTTCAGAGTTATGGCCCCGAGATCTTGAACGCGAAGCTCAACACTGGGCTTGACTATAAAGGCCAGGCGGATTTGGTGCAGTTCTTTCAGAGCTCTCTGTTTGCGGTAAACACCCCGGCGAACATCAGAACCCGACTCGAAACCGTAATCGATTCCTATGTCACCAACGCGCTGAATGATCCGGGTGCTGATAGCGGCCTGGTCGGCAGCGATGTCGGTAAGTTGCTTGGGACCCTGAATGTGGCTTCGCAACGGGCCATCCAGGCCGCTCCCAGCGAGCAAAGATCAGAGATTGAGAGTTTCGGGCGATCTCTGGCTTCGAAGACTGTCGGAGCGCTGGGTGGTAAGGGCCTCTCAATGCTAATCACCTGTCTGGGCATCGCAACCACCGGACCGATCGGGATCGCTACTACTACGATTGGTGGGGCGATCATCGGTAAGGCCCTTGATAGCCTTTTTGGAGTAAACGATAAGCCCCCAACGCCCGCGCAGATCGAAGAGGCGTTTGTGCAGGCGATGATTGATTCCGGGGTCAAAGTCAATCTGGGTGAGAGCTCGCTCGACGCCCTAGATGAGGTTTACAACCAGTCAATCGCGGCGCTGGAGAGGCAGATCGCCCAGTATCCGGTTACGAGCGACAGATATGGCGTACTCGATCGCCAGATCGCCCAACTGGAACAGCTTCGCTCGACGCTTGATGCCGGCTATCTCAAGACTTTCACCAGCAGCGAGTTGCAACAGGAACTTGATCGCAGAGAGTAAGTAGACCGGGGTTTGGAGGAATCATGATCAGTGAAGTGCGCATCGACGATGTTTCATTTGCCCAGGGCGAAGCGATTCCTCAATGGATTCCGAACGCTGAGCCTGGAGCCGTGGCCGAAGCCTCCCCCGCTCTCCCCATCTCCGAGCCTGACAGGCTGAACGAACGCGAGCCGCTCGCCGCGGTTTCATTTCGGACGCAAGACGACTTCCGCGGACTGGCGCGCAAACGCGACCTGCTCGCAGCTTTTGAGGCACGCCCCTCTGAAGTTCCGGACGGAGAGGCGCCAGTCATCAGTCCCATCGATAGCAATGTGTCGGACGTCTCCCCAACCGCGGAAGAAGATTTCACGCAACTCGGCGCCGCCTTCGCTGGTCGCCGGCCTCCGCAGGTGTTCTGGAACGAAGAAACAATCAACACCATCTCCGCCGCTGGTCTGACGCAGGGAGGCTTGAGTACCGAACAGGCTGAGATGGACGCGCAAGTGGCCGGTAAGATACTGGCGCCCGAGACCACCCTGGACACTGAAGCACCGCGCTCTTTCATCGCGGGTGATCTGGCGCTGGCGCTGCGCGAATCGGGTCTGGCCTTTTCCCTGCAAGATCCCGGTCAGCTCACCGCCGCTGCGAGCTATCTAAACGAGGCCAATGATCTGGCGGACCAACGAGAGCGCCTGCGCAAGACACTCGATACTTTCCACACGCTCGACAGTCAGGGAATGCCGCAACTTACCCGAGACCAGATGATCGGTGAGCTCTGGGTCGCCGCACGAGTGCCTACGCATGCGATTGAGAAAATGAGCAACGCCGAAATGGCCCGGACTTATCAGGACGTGGCGGCGGCGGTCAACGGCCCGGCCGGACAGCACAAGCTAAAAGTGGGCGAACACGAGGTCACCTTGACGGTCAATGGAGCCAACCAGGTTGTTTACTCACAGACCAAAAAGCCCAGCATCTGGGGAAAGATCGGCAAGATTGCGCTTACCGTTGCCAGCTTCGTCCCCGGACCGGTCGGCATTGCGGCCAGAATTGCGAGTAGCGTCGTCTCAGCCGCGGAAGGAATTAAAAATAAGAGTTGGGTCCAGGCGGTCATCGGTGGGGCGAGTGGCGTGGCGGCCGGCGCCAGTGCCATCGCCGGCAGAGCGGTCGCCAGCGCGGCCGCGACGACCGCGCGCGTCGCGGATAGCATCGCCAAAGGTGCGCGAGCGTGGCAGGCAGGATTCCAGGCGTATCGGGCGCAGGACGCGGCGGGAATCTTCAAGTCTCTCGCGGGAGCCGGCGCGGCGGTGTCCGGAGCCCTCGGTGATTCGGCCGAGACCGTTGCGGGATGGGCAAGGAACGTCGAGACCTGGGCAGGCCGCGCCTACGTTGCCGCCGAAGTCAGAAACATCAGCCGGATGAATTGGCAGGACAAACTCCTCGCCGTCGGGACCCATGGCGTCAACATGATTCTGGACAGCGGCGATCTGCGGCCGGCCTCGTCTTCATTCGAATTGAAGTGGAAACTCGGTATTAACATGGGCCAGACGGTTCGGGCCGGCTTGCGTCTACATGAGGCGGTAAAGAGCGGCGATGTGCTGTTGATGTCCGAAGCTGCCTCCAGTCTCAGTGCGGTAACGGAGAACGCCTACCGGAATGCCGCCGCCGCGCCTTCGCTAATGAGGTTCTTTGAGGCGCAGGCGCAAAATACGCCAAGAACGCCGCCCAGTGGATCCGATCTTCAGTACGACGGCGCCTGGATCGGAAGCCAGGGAGCGACCTCAAGTGCTCCGGCCCTGCCGGACGGTGGATTGCAAACGAACATACCGACGGTGTACGTAAACGGCGTGCTCAACAGCGTGGCAGACCAGACCCGGTTCATGCAGGGCCTCGCGAATGCCACCGGTTCTGCTGTTTTCGGTATTCACAATGCTTCGCAAGGGATTTTCAGAGACATCTGGCAGTCGCTAGAGGACAAGTTCGACAAGGGTAAGAACCCGGCGGTCGACACTTTGGCGGCTTATGTACATGAGCAACTGGTAGACGGGAACGGAGTGCCAGTCAATCTGGTTGGCCACAGTCAGGGCGCATTGATTATTAGTCGCGCGCTCGACGATGTAACGAAGCAGATGATCAAGGAGGGTTACTCGGATGGGCAGGTTGAAGCGATGTTGAGCAGAGTTACGGTGACAACGTTCGGCGGCGCGAGCGGTCACTATCCAAACGGCCCGCAATACTTTCATTACGTCAACCGCGGAGATTATGTAGCGATGCCCGCCGGACTCGGAGGAGACCTGCTGGCAGGTGTTCCATTGCTGCAGGCAGGACGCGGAGCGACGACCATCCGCTTCACGGACTTCAGCTTGCCCAACCCACACGACTCGAACATCTATCTCAGAATGTACCGCCCGCCGCAGAGCTTCGCCAACAAGCAAACGCCATACACGCCGGATGAGATAAGGCGATACGGTATCGGCAGATAATCCCGGCAGCCCGGAGGGCTGCGAGATAGTAGCCGGTGGTCGGAGCTTAAGCGGAGACCACCGGTTACGAAGGCATGGCGAGACGCACCCTGAAGGGGTGCCAGACGCTTGCGTACTCGCCAAAACCTTCTTGCACCCCTCCAGGGTGCCGGCCAAATTCAATTACCTTTCACATATATTAGTGCGCTAAGCGGCGTAACGGACGAATGCTAAATAGCCCGCGGCTCTTCCGTTTTCACCGTGTCTCTGCGTTCCGCGTCTCAATCCTCATCGACCACGCAACTTTCCCGTCACTCCACCGATAAACAGGATATCCCGAACGTGTGATTGACCAAGGAGTTACCCATGAACCCAGTAGACGAAGCGGGACCGATACCTTCATCGGCTGATTTGGATCGGGCCCTACTCGATAACGCTTACTCTGGACCCCTCCAGAACATCGCCACGCCCGCGGTCATCAATCCGACCTTCGACTGGCCCCCGAGCTCAACTAACTCCGTCAGTCTTACTTACGCCAGTCGACTGGGCATCGACCGGACTGCGGCTCAGGAAACCGACCTGTCGCAATACGTTGCCGATCGAACCGAGGCTCCGGCGGCAAACGGCGACGATCTCAACGCAGAGAAAGGCGCTCTCCTGCTGGATCTCGGGCAGACGGTATTGGACATTGCCGGTATCTTCGACCCGACACCCATTTCTGATGGCATCAGTGGGGTTGTCTCGCTGTTTCGCGGTGACTGGTTGGGCGCAGGGATCTCTGTCGCCGCAATGATTCCGTACGTCGGTGACCTCGCCAAGGCCGGCAAGCTGCCGAAGTTACTGAAGACGGTTGAGCGGGCGGTCGAAATCGCGAGCAAAGACGCGAAATTCGCCGAGCGGCTGGCGCCGGTCCTGGAGAAGCTCAAGAGCGCACTCCATTCTGTTCCTTTGGACAAACTGCCGCATTCGATTCGCGAGCCGCTCGAGGCGATGAAGAGCAAGATCGACGACTTCTTCGCTGCGGCGAAGAAAAGCGACAACTTCGTCGGTGAAGTCCGCGGCGCGCGGGTTGAGCTACCGGGCGTCAAGACCGAGACCTTCGCATACACCAAGCGAGACCGGATCCAATATGACCAACTGCGAAGGGACTTTGATAGTTCTGGACGCGCCGACTTTCTCAAGCGGCTGGGCAAGGACCAGGAGAAAGAGCTGCGTGCGGCAGGTCTGGGTGACGTCGACATCGCCCTGGTGAAACAGGGTAAAGTGCCGCAGGGATGGCAGGTCCATCACAAAAAGCCACTCGATGACGGTGGCACCAATGAATTCAATAATCTTGTTTTGATCAAGAACGACCCATTTCATCAAGCCATTACGAATGCTCAGAAGCGGCTGGTAGGTGATCTCACGCCGGGTCAAACCAGGACACTTGACTTTCCTATCCCGGAAGGATCAATCTATCCGCCAAAACCTTAGCGCGATCGAGGGCTCCTGAAAATGAGCGTCGCAGCTAGAGATCATATGTATCGCGAGTTACTCACGCGGGTGGCTGATGAGCAACGCGGGTTCGGAAGCAGCCTGCAACCGCCGGCCACCGAACAACAGCTTCAGGAATTGGTCAAAGCTGCACGCAATGACGTGCACGCGGAGGTACCCGCTGACCACGTTAACTTCCTGCGACAGTCGAATGGTCTGGATTGGAACGGCGTGGTGATTTACGCCACTGAGACCGTTCCCATCGTGGGACATCCGGAACGTTCTATTCCCGGCATAGTTGAAATGAACCTCAACTTTCGTGACGACCCGCGCTTTAACGATCTACTGGTATTAGGTTCGAATGGGATGGACCTTTACACTTACCGGATCGCGACGGGACTGTACGAAGTCTATGACGAAATACCGCACGAACTCCTCGACACCATTTCCACCTACGATCAACTCATCACCAGAGCCCTGACCCGCAGTCTGCAGTGAGAACTTTATTCGATTGGTGAAATAACCATGTCGAAAAGGGCAGGCGGGCCAGATACCCGACTTTCTGGTGACGACGTCGATTGCTCATAGCGGTGTAGTTCTTGATGTGCGCGTACCGCAAACGGCGAACAAAACTCACCCAAAGAGTTCGTTGTAGTTTCGAGTTGCGGACGGTCGAGTTTTGAGGCGCTGCGCGATCAGACTCAATTTTACTGAGCAATTGGAGCGGGCGACGAGGCTCGAACTCGCACCACCAGCTTGGGAAGCTGACACTCTATAATTGAGTTACGTCCGCGACCTTTGTAAGTCCAACACTGACAAATTCCTTTAGGTACACTGTGCCCCCGAAGTCCATAGTTAGCCTGACTGAGGCACGCTCACCACGGTTTCAATCTCCTCAGTCGATGGGATTGCCCACCAGCGCACCAGGTAAGTAACCGGAATCCGCGCCTCCGTCGACCGGATGTCGCGCAATTCAATGGCAAAGCTCTTGGCACCGGGCGAATAACTCGCCAGTAAGGCCGGCAACTCCCCGCCATCGGATGTCAGGTCGCCTACGGTGATAAATCCGTCCGAGTTCTCGAGACCCAGCACGATCGCGAAGGATTTAGCTTCCAGT
>Ga0126375_10000067_pt1 | contig 21047 bp, 22 predicted proteins | sample PanSoiMetPlot_14_FD_109577 | JGI IMG/M metagenome (GOLD analysis project Ga0126375, IMG submission 109577) | Tropical forest soil microbial communities from Panama - MetaG Plot_14 | ecosystem: Environmental > Terrestrial > Soil > Tropical forest | place: Panama | collected 2016-02-17 | reverse complement strand
GCTCCGAACTCGTGCGCATCACTGTTGATCGCGACGAGGCGGCTGAGGCGGCGCCGCGCATCAAGGAACGACTCAGCCAGCTTGGCGTCGTGGTGCCGCTGGTCGGCGATTTTCATTACATCGGCCACAAGCTTCTTGCCGATCATCCCGGCTGCGCCGAGGCACTCGACAAGTACCGCATCAATCCCGGCAATGTCGGCTTTAAAGACAAGAAGGACAAGCAATTTGCCGCCATCATTGAGATGGCGCTGCAATACCATAAGCCGGTGCGTATCGGTGCCAATTGGGGTTCGCTGGATCAAGAACTGCTCACACGTCTGATGGACGAGAATGCGCACGCGAAAGCTCCGCGCGATGCTCGCGAAGTTACGCACGAGGCTATGGTGCAGTCGGCGCTGCTGTCAGCCGCGCGCGCAGAAGAAATCGGCCTGCCGAAGAACCGCATCATCCTCTCGGCCAAGGTCTCGGCAGTGCAGGACCTGATCGCAGTCTACGGCGAGCTTGCGCGCCGCAGCGACTACGCGCTGCATCTGGGCCTGACCGAGGCCGGCATGGGCTCGAAGGGCATTGTCGCTTCTGCCGCCGCGATGGGCGTTCTGCTACAACAGGGCATCGGCGACACCATCCGCATCTCGCTTACGCCGGAACCTCAGGGCGACCGCACGCGCGAAGTGCAAGTTGCGCAGGAGCTCTTGCAGACCATGGGGCTGCGCACCTTCGTGCCGCTGGTTGCTGCCTGTCCCGGCTGCGGGCGCACCACCTCGACCACGTTCCAGGAGTTGGCCGCCGACATCCAGGGCTTCATCCGCGATTCGATGCCGGCGTGGAAGACGCGCTATCCGGGCGTCGAGGCGCTCAACGTGGCGGTAATGGGCTGTATCGTGAACGGGCCTGGGGAATCCAAGCACGCCGACATTGGGATCTCGCTACCCGGCACCGGTGAGCAGCCGACCGCTCCTGTCTTCGTCGACGGCAAAAAGGCCGCCACATTACGCGGGCCCACGCTCACTGCCGACTTCAAGCAGATGGTGCTCGACTATATCGAGCGGCGGTTTGGCCATGCAGCGCGTGACGCGGCGGAGTAGACAGGCGGGTTGCGCTGGGCGCTGTTCCCGCTACGATCCTCGATGAAAGCAACAGCCGAAGGTGCCTCATGAGCTCGTTGAGCGGCAAAGATGGCCCCCGCTATCGGCACGTCGCCGATCAATCGAAACCCTATGAGACGATTGAGGTCGATAAGCTCACGCCAATCATCGGCGCGGAAATTAAGGGGGTCGATCTTGCAAAACCCCTATCCAATCGGATGGTGGACGAAATTCATCGAGCCTTGGCCGAGAACATTGTCATCTTCTTTCGTGATCAGCACATTGCGCCGCAACAGCATCTCGCCTTCGGCCGGCTGTTCGGCGAGCTGCACATCCATCCAGCTGCACCGCACGAGCCAGGCGAACCGGCGCTGATGAAAATCTACGCCGACAAGAACAGCCCGCGAGCAAATGGCGAAGGCTGGCACAGCGACGTGTCATGCGACCTCGAACCCCCGATGGGCAGCATTCTTTACATCAAGCAATGTCCCCCGCATGGTGGCGATACTTTATTTGCCAGCATGTATGCCGCCTACGACGCACTGTCAGACAGAATGAAGACTTATCTCCATGGACTCACCGCGGTCCACGATGGAGAGCCGGTTTATCGTGGTCTTTATGCGAATGCCGGCGTTGCCGACAAGCCGACTTATCCACGCGCCGAACATCCGGTCATACGAACGCATCCGGTCACCGGGAAGAAAGCACTCTATGTGAACCGCGGTTTTACGCACCATATCGTTGACATTCCGCGTGACGAAAGCGATGCCGTACTGTCCTATCTTTATCAGCACGCAGAGAATCCGCTGTTCCAGTGCCGTTTCCGCTGGACCGAAAATGCAATTGCCTTCTGGGACAATCGTTGCGCGCAGCACCGAGCAATGTGGGACTACTGGCCGCATACCCGCTCGGGCACTCGCGTCACGGTAAAAGGCGAGCGTCCTTTCTGATCCGCGCCCGTAGTCCCTACATCCAGCCGCCGCCATCTTTACTCCGGTTCGCGACGCTCGCTTCCTCCAGATCCAATTCGTATTCAATACGGCGGCGCCCTTCGTCGGTGATCTTGCCGTCACGCAGAAGCTGAAAGATGAAATCGCGCTCGGCATCAATCAGCTCTTTTTTGAGCGCAGCGCCCTGGCGCATGTTGTCGAGCCCATCTGCCATGTCACTCGGCAAAATTTGCCTTCGGGTCTGGTTGCGTGTGCGTAAGAGCGCGATGACTTCATCTGGCAACTCACGCTCTTCAATAAATTTCTCCAGCCGTTTCTCTACCTCTTCTAAAGCGGAAACGCGGGCGTTCAATTCAGATTGGATTTCCCCGGCGTGCTCTGCCTGACCGAGAGGGGTTACTCCAATCCAGCGCACCGCCAACGGCAGCATCAAACCCAGGCCAACAAGCGTGATTACGATCACGCCGAAAGTCACAAAAAGAATAAGCCCGCGGTGTGGAAATAGCTGGCCATTGTTGAGCGCGTAAGGAATTGCAAGCGCGGCGGCGAGCGAGACTACGCCGCGGACGCCAGTAAACGCGATTATAAACGGCGCTTGCCATGGCGGCGACGGATCGCGTTGCGCCAGCGACGAGCTGACCCAGCGTGGAATATAGGTCGCCGGGAATACCCAGATGAAACGCGCCGCGATCGCAATCAGCGTCGTCAAAACAGTCGCCATCACCAATTCGCCAATCGGTAAGGATTGTGTCTGCTCCAGCAGCGCACGCACTTCCAAGCCGGTAAGCAGAAATACAAGCCCTTCAATGAGGTAGACCAGCAAATCCCAGAAAAAGATGCCCTGCAGCCGCGTAGCCGAGGAAATCAGGCGCGGCCCGATCCAGCTTACGTAAAGACCGCACGCGACCGTGGCCAGCACACCCGAGCCACCGAGATGTTGGGGCACCCAGAAGGCGACGTAGGGCGTCATCAGGGACAGCGTTATTTCCACACGCGGCTCGTGTGCCCATTGCCGCAGACGCAAGCTCAACCAGCCAATCGCAATGCCGTACAAAATTTCTCCAATAACGATGAGCGCAAAGGTGCCGGCCGCTTCCTGAAACGAGAACGCGCCGGTCACCGCGGCGACGACAGCAAAGCGGTAGAGGATCAACGCAGTCGCGTCGTTGGCCAGCCCTTCTCCTTCCAGCACGACAAGGAGTCGCCGCGGCAACGCGAGCCGCCGCGCGACCGCCAACGGTGCGACCACATCAGGCGGTGCAATGATGGCGCCGAGCACGAAGCCGATGGCCCAATCGAACTTTAGCAGGTAATGCGCAGCTACTGCTACTGCACAGGTGGTGAAGACGACGCATCCGAAGGCAAGCAGTGTTATTGGGCGCAGATTGAAACGGAAGTCGCGCCAGCTCATGGCGACGCCGGCCGAATAGATCAGCGGCGGCAATATCAGCAGCAGCACGACTTCAGGCGCCAGTTCGATTTTCGGCAGACCCGGAACAAAAGCTATGCCAATTCCGGCAATCACCAGCAGGATCGAGGGCGCAACGTTCAACCGCTTTGCGGCGACCGCAACTGCTGCCAGCAGCCCCATCATCAACAGCAGCGTTTGCACGGTCGCAGTCATATAAGATTCGCCACCATGTTTACGGTCAGCGCCAGCACCACGAGATTGAAGAAGAATGACAAGACACCATGCAACGATGCAACACGGCGAATGACTTTGCTGCTAATAGCGACATCGGAGACCTGTGAGGTCATGCCGATAACTAGCGAGAAGTAGAGGAAATCCCGATAGTCCGGCTCGCGGTCATCGGGAAAATGCAGCCCGCCGATCTTACCGTCGCGTCGCTCGCCGTAATATTCATGCGCATAGTGGAAAGAAAATATCGTATGCACGAACGCCCAAGAGAGCAGAATGGTCGTAAACGCCAAGGCTACATGTAATGCGGTATTACCTTGCGTTCCTTGTTTGGCGCCGCCGAGGGCGATCACGACGGCAACTAGGCTGGCGAATGTGGCAACGATTGAGAGCAACAAAATAAAGGCGGCGCCTTCGTCTTGCTCCGACGCGCGGCGGCGAATGTGCGCCACGTCGGCACGCCACATCATGGAAAGCGTCAGGACGAGGTAGACCGCAACACCTAAGTCCCATCCGGCTAGTATGCGCGCTCCCCACTGCAGCGCGAGCGGCGCCACGGCAAAGGCAACAACGATGCCGATGAGGATCGCAATTGCAAGTTTGGTATGCAGTTTGATAATGCGCAGCGGCAGCGACGGCAGTGGAAACGGCGGACGATTGACTTTGGCCATGTCGCGATCCTTGCGCGTCCTCAAGTTCTCCGCTCGGCCACGAAGCGTGCGGCAGCGCGCAAAGTATCGGCCTTTGCACCGAATGGTGCCAGCGCGCCATCGGCCTCCGCTACCAATTCTTTAAGCCGGGCACGCGCTCCGGCAGGACCAAGGGCTGCCACGAGCGTCGCTTTCCCTGCCGCGGCATCTTTGCCTGCAGCTTTGCCCAACGTCTTCGCATCGCCCTCGACATCGAGCAGGTCATCGGCAATCTGAAAAGCTTGGCCGATCGCCGCGCCGTAACGGTCGGCACTGGCGCGCGCCGCGGCATCGGCTTGCCCGAGAATTGCTCCGGCACGACAGGCGAAGCGGATCAGTGCGCCTGTTTTCATCGCTTGCAGGGTGGTGACTTCGCTTTCGGTCAGTGTGCGCTTGGGCGCGAAGCGACCTTCGGCGGCGAGATCAAGCATCTGGCCGCCGGCCATGCCGCCGAAGCCGGAAGCGCGGGCAAGTTCGAGGACTAACGCAACCCGTATGGCCGGATCGGGATGCACCTGAGATCGTGCCATCACATCGAAGGCGAGTGTAAGAAGCGCATCGCCTACGAGAATTGCCGTTGCCTCATCGAAGGCTTTATGAACCGTCGGGCGCCCGCGGCGCAGATCGTCGTCATCCATTGCCGGCAGATCATCGTGAGCAAGCGAGTAGCAATGCACCAATTCGAGTGCGGCCCCGGCCATCAGCGCGCTAGCACGCGACGCTCCGAATATGGCGGCTGTCTCAACCAGCAAGAAGGGTCGCAAGCGTTTGCCGCCATCCAGCGCTGCGTGGCGCATGGCCGCGACAAGGCGCGCCGGGCGAAATATTTCCCCCTCGAGCGGCGCGTCGTCGAGTAGCTGTTTGAGGAGGACTTCGATATCGGCAGCGATAGAAGCAAGCCGGGCAAGAAACTCGCTATTATCCTTGTTCATCGTGGCATTGTTAGCCGGTGTACACGATCTCGCAAAGTGGGGCGTCGAACAGCGTGCCGAATAGGTTAATCTTCACCCGTGATTCAATCGGGCAAAAAACGAGGCTTTACGCATGTCATGTCGCGGGCGTTGCGTGGTGCCGTACTTGCTTTACTGGTGCTGGTGTTGCTGCCTTACCTGATCACACCGCTTTACTCGGTCATCGATCCGATATCGACGATGATGCTCTCACGGCAGTTGAGTGGCGCGAGGGTAGAGCGTCATTTCGTGCCGATTGCACGCATCTCACCGGCTTTGCCCCTCGCGGTTATCATCGCGGAGGATGGCCGCTTTTGCAGACACCACGGAATTGACTTGACGGAAATCCGCGAGGCCATCGCCGAAGCTGACGATATTGACGAAATGCGCGGCGGCTCGACCATCACGCAGCAAGTGGCAAAAAACCTGTTCCTTTGGCAGGGCCGCAGCTACGTGCGCAAGGCGCTGGAATTTCCATTAGCGCTATGGATCGACCTGATCTTGCCAAAAAGGCGAATTCTGGAAATTTATCTCAATATCGCTGAGTGGGGTCCCAACGGTGAATTCGGTGCCGAGGCCGGTGCCCAGCGCGCCTTCGGCAAATCAGCCCAAGACCTTTCCCGGTACGAGGCAGCATTGTTGGCGGCAGCGCTGCCCAACCCTGCTAACCGCAACGCGCGGCAACCCGCGTCCGGCCTGCGGCGCCTGGCAGGGCTCTATGTGGCGCGGGCGGCAAGATCGCCGGCGGCGGCCGCATGTTTGCGGTGAAGTTACTAGCCTTATCGCGAGCCTTCCTCTATAAGCCCCGCTTCAAACCGATACATCATGCTTTTTCAGGGGTTTCGTCTCATGGCTGTGCCGAAAAGAAAAATCTCACCGTCGCGTCGCGGCATGCGCCGCTCCGCCGACGCGCTCAAGCGGCCGGCCTATATCGAAGACAAGGATTCTGGAGAGTTACGCCGTCCGCACCATATCGACCTGAAGACCGGAATGTATAAGGGCCGCCAGGTCCTAAAGGCGAAGACCGAGGTTTAATTCGATCGGGCAGAAGGTAAGCTGCGCCATGTTCATGCTCGGCTTCGCGCCGCTACTGATTCCCCTCGCGATCTACAACATCATCGCCTTCCCGATGTCGAGCGTGACCTGGAACGCGGTGGTCTCCACGGTCCGCATGCCTTCGGGACCCGATTGGACCATGTCGGCGGGCGACATGCTCGTCGCATGGGCGATCGTGCTGCTGTATGGCGAAGTGATGAACTTGAGCCGCGTCGGAATTCGCACCGTGGTCGACCACGCCTGGATCCTGATCCTCTCCCCGGCATGCTGCTCGAGTTCATCCTCATCAAGGAGGTGCGACCGCGACCTTTTTCTTGCTGCTGATGGTGAGTTTCATCGATGTGCTTGACTGCTTTGCCGTAGCTTTACGCTCGCCCAGCTAGACTTTACGGTCGAAGGTGTCGAGCGCGTTTCGTTTTAATCAGTCAAACATTCCTGGTTGTCATGAGCCGCGATTTCCAACTACCCGGCCGCTCACCTGTGATTGCGTGTGAAGGCATGGCGGCAACTTCACATCCACTGGCGACACTCGCGGCAATCGATACGCTGCGTGCTGGCGGCTCGGCGGCCGACGCGGCTGTGGTCGCCGTCGCGATCCTGTGCGTGATTGAGCCCCATATGACCGGCATCGGAGGCGACTGCTTCTGCCTGGTCTCTCGGCCAGACAAGCCGGTGTGGGGCTATAACGGCTCCGGTCGGGCCGGGGCCAAGGCGTCCTATGAAACGTTGCGGGCGAAGGGATTAACCGAGATCGGCCATTCGATTCATGCGGTCACCGTGCCAGGCGCTATCGATGCCTGGGAGGCGATCCTGAAAGCCCACGGCCGTTTCGGGCTCGACCGCGCTCTTGCGCCAGCGATCAAATATGCCGACGGTGGCTTTCCCGTCTCTGCGCGGGTGGCCTGGGATTGGCAGAGGCATGTTGGCAGGCTCAAGGCGGATCGTGGTGCCTCCAGGCATTATCTATTCAATGGCGCTGGACCCAAGGAAGGCGATGTTGTTCGCTTCCCTGCGCTTGCAGCCACGTTGAAGACAATCGCCGCGAAAGGAGCCCGCGCCTTCTATGAAGGTGAGATCGCCGACGACATAGCGAAGACACTCGCGGCGCGCGACTCTTTTCTAACTGCAGACGATTTTGCACGCCATCGCGGTGAGGCAGTAGCGCCGATTTCAAGCAATTATCGCGGACTGGATCTGGTCGAAATTCCTCCAAATGGGCAAGGGCTCACCGCTTTGGTGATGCTTAATATCCTGGAGAACTTCAACGTCGGTTCGCTCGAGCCGTTCGGCGCCGACCGTTTCCATCTGGTGCTAGAGGCCGCTCGCCTAGGCTACGCGGTACGCGATACTCACATCGCTGACGAGGCACACATGCGCATGCGGATCACCGATCTGCTCGACAAACGGTTCGGCAATAAACTCGCGTCGCTCATCGATATGAAAAAGCGCGCAAAGTTACCGAACGCGCCGCTGCCCGGCAACGACACGGTCTATCTCACCGTCGTCGACCGCGACCGCACGGCGGTTTCTTTCATCAACTCCCTCTATTCCAGCTTCGGGGTTGGGGTCTGCACCGAGAAGAGCGGCATCATGCTGACCAACCGTGGTGCCTGCTTCACGCTGGAACCCGATCATCCCAATACATTTGGCCCCAATAAGCGGCCAATGCACACAATCATTCCTGCACTCGCGATGCGAAATGGCCACTGCGACATGAGCTTCGGCGTGATGGGCGCGCACTATCAGCCAATGGGGCACGTGCAGATTATCCTCAACATGCTCGACTACGGCATGGACGTGCAGCAGGCGATCGATGCTCCACGTTTTTTCTATGAGGGCGAAAAAACTGACGTCGAGCGCGGCACGCCGGGAGCAACGATCGACGGGCTGAAGGCGCGCGGACACAACGTGGTTATGGCGAGCACGCCGTGGGGCGGGGCGCAAACTATCAAGATCGATTGGGATCGCGGCGTGCTGATTGGGGGCTCGGAGCCGCGCAAGGATGGCTGCGCACTGGGATACTAGATTGGAATACTAAATTGGATTGAGCGCGGCGGCACCCATAGGTCGCCAAAGCACGTTCGGCCCGGTACGACAGCGTTCGCGTGTCTGTGGATGCTTGTCTTTCGTGGTAACAACCATAACAAGGAATAAGGCGTGGTGATGGCCGGCCGTTCGCTCTTAGCGGTGAGTGGTGTGCGACCAGCGCACGGCTTTCGGAGGTCGGCTCGGAACAGCGTTCGCGCTCAACGGGCAAGCGCCGTGTCATACGCCGCTGACCCAGAAAATCTTACTTTTTCAAATTGTTTCACGGCTTGGGGTTCAAAAAAAGAGGTGATTGTGACCCGCTTCGTGCAACCGAATCGTCTGCCGGGACTCAGTAGTACAGAAGCCGCTATTCCTTTTCGCCGAGCTTATCCAATCGCTTTTGCATTTCGTCGAGCTGGCGCTTGAGCTCGTCCATTTCGCTATTCCAGCTCTGCGGCTTCTCTGATGGCTTCGCCTGACCGCGAGCGAATGGTGCGAACATGGCGAATGTTTTCTCGAACATTTCCATGTTTCGACGGACTTGCTCCTCGAGCGGGCCAAAGGCGCCGACGCCGAAGGCTTGCGCCATCTGTTCGCGAAATTTGCCCTGTTCCTTCGAAAGCGATTCAATAGAGGCTTCGAGGAAGCGAGGGACCAGCATCTGCATGCTGTCGCCGTAAAAGCGGATCAACTGCCGCAGGAAGGTGATCGGCAGAAGGCTTTGCCCTCCTTTGTTCTCTTGTTCGAAAATTATCTGTGCCAGCACTGAGCGCGTAATGTCCTCACCGGTCTTGGCATCGTAGACGATGAAATCCTCGCCGTTCTTGACCATCGCGGCCAAATCTTCAAGCGTCACGTACGTGCTAGTTCCGGTATTGTAGAGCCGCCGGTTCGCATACTTTTTGATTGTAACCGGCTCTTTTTTTTCCTCTGCCATGTGGATCACACGTTTCTCCGGCCCAGGCTTTGAGCATAGCCAATTTCCACTTCTATGGGCCACCGTTTTATGGCACCGCGGCAGGGTTGAACATAGCGCAAGATCCCTTGCGGAAAGGCCGAAAAAACCCCAATTGTCGCGGATATTCGAAAGGCAAGTCATGTTGACAGGCCCGCATGGCCTGCGAGGATGCGGCGGTGCCAAAAACCGCGTGCCCCCCCCAAGAACTTCGACAGTGAAAGGAGTTTCAGATGAAAGACGACATCGTCATCGTGAGTGCCGCCCGCACCCCGGTCGGCGCATTCAATGGGGCATTTGCGAACCTGCCGGCCCATGAACTTGGAAAAGTTGCGGTCAAGGCTGCGATGGAACGCGCGGGCGTCGAGGGCGGGCGCGTCAGCGAAGTGATCATGGGGCAGATACTTACCGCCGGTCAGGGCCAGAACCCGGCGCGGCAGGCATCGATCGCCGCCGCTATCCCGGTGGAAACGCCTGCGTGGGGCGTGAATCAGTTATGCGGTTCCGGCTTGCGCGCAGTCGCGCTCGGTTATCAAGCGATTCTCAATGGCGATAGCGAGATCGTAGTTGCCGGCGGCCAGGAGTCCATGAGCATGGCGCCCCACTGCCAACATCTGCGGTCAGGCGTGAAGATGGGCGCTTTCGAAATGATCGACACCATGATCAAGGATGGATTGTGGGATGCTTTCAATGGCTATCACATGGGCACCACTGCCGAAAATGTCGCAAAGCAGTGGCAGATCACGCGGCAACAGCAGGATGTATTCGCTGTCGCCTCCCAGAACAAGGCGGAAGCAGCCCAGAAAACCGGCAAGTTCAAGGATGAGATCACGCCGGTCACGGTCAAGACACGCAAGGGCGACATCGTCGTGGACACGGACGAATATCCGAAGGCGGGCGTTACCCTGGAGTCGGTCTCCAAGCTGCGTCCGGCCTTCGACAAGGAAGGAACCGTGACAGCCGCCAACGCTTCCGGAATCAACGACGGCGCTGCAGCATTAGTGCTGATGAAGGCGAGCGAGGCGGCCAAATTGGGCAAAACTCCGCTTGCCCGAATTGTGTCGTGGGCGCAGGCCGGCGTCGATCCCGCGATCATGGGAACAGGGCCGATTCCCGCTTCGCGCGCCGCGCTTAAAAGGGCGGGGTGGAAGAAAGAAGATCTCGATCTGGTGGAAGCCAACGAAGCCTTCGCCGCGCAGGCCTGTGCGGTCAACAAGGATCTCGGCTGGGATACCTCGAAGGTCAACGTCAATGGTGGCGCGATCGCGATTGGGCACCCGATCGGTGCCTCCGGCGCGCGCGTGCTCACCACGCTGCTTTACGAGATGCAGAAGCGCAACTCCAAGAAAGGCCTTGCCACTCTCTGTATCGGCGGCGGGATGGGCATTGCAATGTGCGTCGAACGGTAGCCCATCACTTATTTGATTTGCATCATGGCCGGGCTTGTCCCGGCCATGATGTTTTAAGAAGATAGCGCGGAGGGAACTAGCTATGGCACGTGTTGCATTAGTAACGGGCGGAACCCGCGGGATCGGGGCGGCAATCACCAAAGCGCTGAAAGCCGGTGGTTACAAGGCTGCGGCCAATTACGGCGGCAATGACGATGCTGCACAGAAGTTCAAAGCCGAATCCGGCATCCCGGTGTTCAAGTGGGACGTGTCGTCCTACGAGGCCTGCGCCGAGGGCATCAAAAAGGTCGAAGCGGAGCTTGGGCCGATTGAGGTGCTGGTCAATAATGCCGGCATCACGCGGGATGCCATGTTCCATCGCATGAAACCCGAGCAATGGACCGCGGTCATAAACACAAATCTTGGCTCGCTCTTTAACATGTGCCGGCCGCTAATCGAAGGCATGCGTGACCGCAAGTTCGGACGCATCATCAACATTTCCTCGATCAACGGCCAGAAAGGTCAGATGGGGCAGGCCAATTATTCCGCAGCCAAGGCAGGCGAACTGGGATTTACCAAAGCGTTGGCGCAGGAAGGCGCGCGTTCTGGTATTACGGTGAATGCGATCTGCCCCGGCTACATAAATACCGAGATGGTGCAAGCGGTGCCGAAGGATGTGTTGGAGCAGTCCATACTGCCGCTCATTCCCATAGGCCGCTTGGGTGAGCCGGAGGAGATCGCGCGCTGCGTGGTTTTCCTTGCCTCGGATGAGGCCGGGCTCATTACCGGCGCGACGATTTCAGCAAATGGCGGACAATATTTTGCTTAACGCTCGTTGAAGCGGCAGCGGCGCCCATGAAACTTTTTTTAGTCGGGATAGCCGTTATCTGCCTATTCATGCCGTCAATCGTGCGATCGGTGTCCGCACAGGACATCGATCCGCGGTGCAAAGACGTTTACGACAAAGTCGCCTGCGGATGCGCTGTGCAGAACGGCGGGCGGATTATTTCTCCCCCTGCCGGCGTAAGACGCGAAGGCCTGAAATTGCGCGCGCAAGAAGGACCCGAATCGACCAGAACCCTTGATGGCGGACGAGTCGCATTTCACACGTACTTCAGGAGAGAAGGCTTTAAGGTGCATAAAAGCCTCGCTCTTGAGGGCTACCTGGCATGCATGCGTAGCAACGGCCGGAAGTAGCATTTAAGGTCGCAGTCCGTGGCGCCGTTTCGTTTTTCATTTCGCCGTTTTTCCTCGCAAGCGAGCTTTTGTTTTTGTGTACGCCAATTGTTTTCAACCTTATCGAGTCGGACATTCCAGTATTCCCAGGCGCGCATGACGGGCCCCGGGACGCAAGTTGTTTTCGCCGGCGAACTGTGTTTGAGCAGGGTTGAGCGGAGAAACATAGCCAAGCGTATGGACCTACATCTGCATGGCGCATGGTGACGCGGCCAAAAGCGTCGAGGACGCCTTCGTTTGCAATGATGCGGTTTGCACGGGCGAGCAATTCGCGCGCCTAGTTGAGTTTGCTGGCCACGGTATATTACTCTGCAATAATCGTCGTTTTATTGCGTTTGACTGAGCGGCGACCAGCCTGCAGGCGCCAACTCAAAACCTTCAAACGAAAAGCCAGGTGCAACTGTACAGCCAGTGAGCGTCCATTGACCAAGGCTCTCCGCCGCTCGCCAAGCGCGCGCCGGCACGGCCACCTGAGGAACTTCGCCTGCATCGATATCGACGCCGAGCCGGAAAATTTCTTTCCTTGGAGCCGTCGACCAGCAACAACTTGAGCGCCGCCCCAGCGTAGTAATGCCAGATCTCCACCGCGTCGATGCGCTGCCAGTGCGAGCGTTCGCCATGCGCCAGCAGGTAAAGGATTGCGGTGGAGGCCGGTCGGCCTTCCACTTGACGCAAATCGCGAAAGGTTTCGCGATAGTGACCGCCCTCGGGGTGTGACTTGAGCTCGAGCACGCGGATCATCTCGGCGGCAGTCGGCATACCCATTTGCGTTAGAACTTATTCTTGCGTGTGCGAATTTCGGCGAAAACCTCGGCCGCCGGCTTGCCAGCCATGCCGATGCCGGAGGCCACTTCGGGCACATCAGCGCGCAGGAATGGGTTAGCCAGTTTCTCATCGCCCAGCGTGACCGGTATCGTCGGCTCGTTATTCGCAATTTGCTGCTTTGCCTGCGTTTCGCGCGCGGCGAGCGCCTTGTTGTTCGGCTCGATAGTGAGCGCGAATTTGATATTCGCTGCTGTGTATTCATGCCCGCAATAGAACTCGGTATCGTTTGGGAGGTCGCGCAGTTTCACCAGAGAGCGCCACATCTGTTTAGGTGTCCCTTCGATCACACGGCCGCACCCGATGGAAAACAGCGTGTCGCCGACGAAGGCGAGCTTGTCGGCGTGAAACCAATAAGCAATATGGCCAAGCGTATGACCCGGCGTTTCGATGACGCTGGACGAAAGCGTTCCGACTTTGACGTTGTCACCTTCACGCACCGTTTCGTCTACGGCAGGAATTTTTTTAGCTTCAGCAACCGGCGCCACGACGCGACACTTGTGCTTTTCCTTAAGTGCCCTGATGCCGTCGGTATGGTCGGCATGGTGATGAGTGACCAGGATATCCGTCAGCTTCCAACCTGTTCCTTTCAGCGCCGCCTCGATTGGCGCCGATTCCGGCGCGTCGATTGCTGCGGTCGCCCCACTTTCCGGATCATGCAATAGCACCCCATAATTGTCGGATCGGCAGATAAAAAGACGGGTTTCTACGGGCATTGGCTTCGTCCTACTGGCTGTTCTGGAAAGGGTTAACCGTATCACGCCGGGGAATGTTCATGCACGTCCGCGTCGTAAGCAGTCTGCTGCGGCGTTTCATGGTAGTTTTGGCCTATGTCAATTGACGTCGTGGATCTTCGGAATTTCTACGGCCAGCGGCTCGGGGTCGTCGCCCGCCGGTTCATTGGGCGCGGTATTCGCTCATTGTGGGGCGATTCCTCTGGCCAACGTATGCTCGGCATCGGCTATGCCACCCCCTACCTCGGTCTGTTTCGCGAGGAGGCCGAGCGGTGCCTCGCCTTCATGCCGGCGGGGCAGGGGGTCGTGAAATGGCCGACCACACGCCCGGCACTATCCGCGCTGGTAGACGAAAACGAATTGCCGCTCGCTGACTCTGCGGTCGACCGCGTGATGCTGGTGCACGCGCTGGAAATGACAAACGATCCGGCCGCGCTTCTGCGTGAAGTTTGGCGGGTGCTGGCGTCTGGCGGGCGGCTGTTGGCAGTTGTACCAAATCGACGCGGAGTCTGGGCGCGCATGGACACCACGCCATTCGGGCATGGCCGCCCTTATTCACGCAGCCAGATCAACCAACTCTTGCGTGAGACTTGGTTTACGCCGACCGGTTGGAGCGAAGCGCTCTATGTGCCGCCGATTGAAGGCGGCTTGTTCCTGCGCTCCGCCGTGGCATGGGAGCGCACAGGAGCGACCCTCTCCGCGCCATTCGCCGGAGTGCATCTGGTGGAAGCCACCAAGCAAGTCTACCGCGCGATTCCCGCGCGGCGCGAGAAACGGCGATTGGTGCCCGCGCTGGAGCCCGCTCTGGCGCCGTCACCGGGCGCTTGAAAGACTATCCGTTCGTCCCCGCGGAAGCGAGGACCCCGTGCAGCACGCACTGACTTTTCGAAGTGGAGCTGGGTTGCCGCTCGCGCGAAAGAAACGGGCTGCCTTACTCCGGCTGCCGCGGCTCGTCGCTGCCTTCGTCTTGCACCGGTTGCGGGGCCGAGCTGTGCTGATGCCCGCCACCGAAATCGGGACGGTCAGGACGGAAGCCGCCACCACCGCGATGACGCCGTCGCCGGCGATGTCCGAAGCGATCCTGACCGCGGTCGCCCTGGTCATAGCCATTCGGGCCGACATTCTGCTGCGATTGTCCGCCGCCGGTAATGAATGCGGGCAGACTGCCGACCTCCTGTCCGCCTTCATGTCCGCCCTGGCCTGGCGGTTGGTATGGCTGCGGCTGATGTTGCGGGCGGTTGTGCATCTGTTGGTCGCGTGGCGGAAACGGCTGCGCATCGCGGGGCAGATAGGGCTGCTGCTGAGGTTCACGCGGCGCGTAGCTTGGTTCGTTCTGGCCCATGAAAGGCTGGGCGTCGTCATCGTCACCCTCAAAGTTCTCGTCGCTGCCCTGCTGCTGCCCGACCGGCGCGCCCTGCTGTGGCTGTTGATTGTAGTACGGATTTTGTTGACGGAACTGCTCCTGCGCCGCGGCGATTAGACGGAAATAATGTTCGGCATGCTGGTAGTAGTTCTCGGCGGCCACCGGATCACCGGATCCCTGCGCGTCGCGTGCAAGCTGGATATATTTTTCCGCAATGTGCGAAGCGGTGCCGCGGATTTTGACGTCGGGACCGTTTGATTCATAAACGCGCGTCAACGGATTTTGGCTTTTGCGGTGGTTGCCGCGTCCCCGCATGCGCTTTTGACCGTTTCTCATGATATGCCTATTTATTGCCTTTGTTACACAGTCGTCGAACGCCTAACTCAAAGTGCAAGTCCATAAAAACCTTATTGCGCGGCCGGACTTGCACTCGTCATCCGCGCCAATAGTCGAACCTTTGTGCTCTTTATCGCGATAGTCGCAACTACCCCTTGGCCGCGGTCCTACCGCGGCGTCGCCAACCTCTCGTTACGCGCATCGTCCTAGGTTTCGAAAAATGATGCACCCAACAGGTAAAGCATCCAGACCCGTATCTGGCGATTTCGTTAGCAGTCTATCCGAACCCGGCTATTCGTCATCCGCCTTGCGCCGCACCTCACAGAGCCGCTGCTCCGGGTTCATGGCGATGCAACCGTCACGGGTTGATTCCGTAACCGGAAGCTAGTCGTTTCCGGAGCATAATCCAAGTGCTTTTTTAGCAGCAAATCAGCTCTGCAGATTTCATCGGGCGGGATGCGACACACTCATGACGCTAAATTTGCGCCTAGCACGCGCGGGATTCCAGCCAAATCCTTGCGTATGGAACCAACGGTTAATCCGCCTTTGGTGAACAACGCGCGAACTGCCGCTTCCTGGCCTGCGCCTAACTCTACAAATAGCCGGCCGCCCGGTGCCAGAAGGCGTTTGGCGTCAGCCGCAATGGCGCGATAGGCGGTGAGCCCGTCATCGCCGCCATCGAGGGCCACGATTGGGTCGTAATCCCGCACCTCTGGCACAAGGGAGGCAATATCGCTATGCGCGACATAGGGCGGATTCGAAACGACCAGATCAAATGGGCCGTCAATGTCGGAAGCGATGTCGCAAACAACGAAGCTGCAGCGTGATTCGAATCCCCAATAAGCGGCATTCTCGCGCGCAATTTTTAACGCCGCCGGACTGACATCGGTACCTGTACCGGTTGCATTGGGCAATTCGTGCAACAGGGCCAATAGCAGTGCGCCTGAACCGGTACCGATATCGAGGATGCGCATTTTTTCCATGCGCCGGCCGCCACGCACAATGAAATCGAGCGCGGCTTCGACTACGGTTTCCGTCTCCGGACGCGGCACCAAGACTTCGGGGCTGACCGCAAGCCCGAGACTCCAGAATTCCTTTAGTCCGAGAATGCGCGACACGGGTTCGTGCCTCAGCCGTCGCGCAGCGAGTGCAGATATTGCCTCGATTTCGCGTGCTTCCAGAATGCGATTCGATTGTGCAATCAGTTTGACGCGGTCGAGCCGCAATGCGTGTCCGATGAGAGTGCGAGCGTCCGCTTCAGCGTTTTCAATGCCGGCTGACCGAAAGGTTTGCGCGATAGAGTGAAGCGCATCGGAAACCATGACGCCTGTCCTAAGGCCCGGGATTATCCTCACGCGGCGCCTTCGGCCGCCAGCAATTCGGCCTGATGTTCGGTTACCAGCGCGTCAATGATTTCGTCGAGTGCCTCGCCTTCCATGACCTGCGGCAATTTGTAGAGCGTGAGGTTGATGCGGTGATCAGTAAGGCGACCTTGAGGAAAATTATAAGTCCGAATCCGCTCGGAACGATCGCCCGATCCGACCTGGCCGCGCCGTTCCGCGGCTCGCTCTGCATCGCGTTTACTGCGTTCCTGGTCATAGAGCTTGGCGCGCAACATTGTCATCGCTTTAGCGCGGTTCTTGTGCTGTGAGCGCTCTTCCTGCACGGCCACGACAATGCCGCTCGGAATATGAGTAATGCGGATAGCGGATTCGGTCTTGTTAACGTGTTGCCCGCCGGCCCCACCGGCACGCATGGTGTCGATCTTGAGATCGGCTTCGTTAATGTGGATATCGACGTCCTCTACCTCAGGCAGCACGGCGACGGTCGCCGTCGAGGTGTGGATGCGGCCCGACGCTTCAGTATCGGGCACTCGCTGCACGCGATGCACGCCGGATTCGAATTTGAGCTTGGCAAATACCCCACGGCCGCGCACCTCAGCGACAATTTCCTTGAACCCGCCTTTGGTGCCCTCGCTTATTGAGAGGATTTCCGTCTTCCAGCCCTGCTTGGCAGCATACCGCTCGTACATGCGGAAAAGATCACCGGCGAATAGCGCGGCTTCGTCACCGCCAGTACCGGCACGGATTTCAAGGATTGCGTTATGGTCGTCCATCGCGTCCTTTGGCAGCAAAGCTAAACGGATCTGCTGCGCCAGCTGTTCCTTGCGCACCTGCAATTGATGCCGCTCGACGTCGGCAAGCTTACGCATTTCTGAATCGGTCGCGGAGTCATCTATCAGTGCCGCAAGTTCGGCAATCTCCTCCTCTGTGCTGCGATAGGCCTTTATCGCCTCGACCACAGGGCTGAGTTCGGCGAATTCCCGCGACAATCTGACGTAAACGTCTGGAGTCAAACCGGTAGCTAGCTCGCTTTCCACCTGTTCATGGCGGACGAGTAGCGCGTCCATTTTATGCTGCGGCAAGACTATCAAAGCTGCAACCCCTCGGCCGCCGCGAAGCGTTCGAGCTTATGGCGGATTGAAACACTACCGACGGATTGCTCGAGGCAAGGAAGAAGCGTGGCTTCAGCCTTTCGGCAATCGAGTTCCAGCAGCAACGCTTTCACGGGACCCACTGCGGAGGGGGTGAGCGAAAGCGTTCGATAGCCGAGAATTGCGAGGGCCAATGCACCGATCGGCTGCGATGCAAGCTCGCCGCACAAGGTGGCCGGCTTGCCGTGTTTTTTCGCCTTGTCGGCAATATCTTTCAGCGCGCGCAGGACCGGTGTGGAAAGAGGATCGAATCTCTCGGAGACCTGTGGATTGCCGCGATCGGCGGCATAAAGAAATTGCATCAGATCGTTCGAACCGACCGAGATGAAATCGACCCGTTCGAGCAGCTCGTCGAGTTGAAACAGGAGCGAAGGCACTTCGACCATGGTGCCAATCTCGACCCGCTCGGGCAATTCGTGCCCATGCCGTCGCAAATGGGTCAATTCGACTTCGACAAGCGCCTTGGCCTTATCGAATTCCTCCACAACGGCAACCATCGGAAACATCAGTTTGAGGCTGCGCCCGCTGGCCGCGCGCAGCAATGCGCGCACCTGACTGCGCAGTAGCCCAGGCCTATCGAGACCGAGCCTGATCGCCCGCCAACCCAGCGCGGGGTTTTCTTCTTCGATATTGCGCATGTAGGGCAGCACCTTGTCACCGCCGATGTCGAGAGTTCGGAATGTCACCGGCTTTTTCCCGGCAGCATCAAGGACGGTGCGATACAAAGAGAGCTGCTCACCGGGGCGTGGTAACGTGGACGCAACCATAAACTGCAATTCGGTGCGGAACAGCCCGATACCGGCTGCGCCCGTATCCTCGATATGCGGAAGATCGATGGTGAGCCCGGCGTTGATCATCAGAGACATCTTCTGGCCGTCTTTGGTGATGCAAGGCCGCTCCCGAAGTGCACGGTATTGCGCTTGCCGGCGGGCACGAAGCTTTACACGCTCGCCATAGGACGCCTGGATGTCCTGTGGCGGCCGCATGTGAATGTGGCCTGTCGAGCCGTCGACGATAATGGCGTCGCCAGGCTCGACCAAGCCGGTGGCATTTTCGATCTCACCTACGGTCGGGATTCCAAGCGCCCGCGCGACAATCGAAACGTGCGATGTCGGTCCCCCTTCCTCAAGCACCAGTCCGCGGAGTCTGTTGCGATCATAGTCTAACAATGCTGCTGGACCCATCGATCGCGCGACGATGATTGCATTTTCCGGCAACTGCTCCTTCGCTGGCGCGTGATCCTGGCCCATCAGGATACGCATCAGCCGGTTCGCGAGATCGTCGAGATCGTGCAAGCGATCGCGTAAATAGTGATCGGAGGCGCGCAACATGCGGGCGCGGGTATCCGACTGCACGCGTTCGACACTTGCCTCAGCGGTAAGGCCGGTCATCACAGCTTCGCGAATCCGGTGCAGCCAGCCCTGGTCGTAAGAGAACATACGATAGGCTTCAAGTACGTCACGGTGCTCGCCGCCATCAGCAATATCTCGGTGTTCGACCAGCCGATCAAGATCCTCGCGCAGCGTGGCGACAGCAGTATCAAGCCGTTTAAGCTCATGCGGCACGTCGTCGGCAATAACATTCGTAATTACCACGCGCGGCTCGTGCAAAACGACATGGCCGAGCGCAATGCCATCCGATAACGAAGTACCGGTGAGATGCATCGTGTGGCGTGCGACCGGTTCGGCGCCTGGGCGGGCGAGGGATGACAACTCGCCCGATGCAATCATCTCGGCGAGAACCATCGCCGTGGTTTGCAGCGCCTCTTCTTCTTCCTCGGTGTAGGTGCGGCGCGCGCGATTTTGCACCACGAGCACGCCCAGTGTGTTGCCGGCGCGCAGGATCGGAACGCCCAAGAATGAGTGATAAATTTCTTCGCCGGTTTCCGGACGGTAAGAGAAAGCCGGATGCGCCTGCGCGTCTGACAAGTTGATCGGATTGGCTTCGCTCGCGACCAAGCCAACAAGACCCTCTTCGGCTTTCAGGACGGTCTGGTGAACGGCTTCTCGCTTGAGCCCTTCGGTAGCGTAAAGCTCGAGGGTTCCGTCTACGCGCAACACGTAGACAGAGCACACCTCGGCAACCATGTTGGCGGCGATCAACACCACCACCTTGTCGAGGCGATCCTGTGCGCTGACCTGCTCCGCCATGACTTCGCGAAGCCGGCGCAACAGCACGCGCGGACCGCCAAGCGCGCCACGCATTAGTGAGATCCTCTAGCCACGGCTAGGCCGCAGCTCATTACGGCCAAATCGTGTACGAATAGCGACTGCCGGATCCGATCCGCGGTCGCTTACGCGTCAGCCTATAGCCAATGGTGCATGCAAGGGGCAAGCCAAAGAGCCACCGCATTGCGGTCAAAAAGCTAATGTTGGGCGCGCCTCCCAAAGCTGACCTCATCATCCCAGGATTCCAGCCAGATGCTCCCGCCTGCCCAGACCATCCATACAGCAAGTAAAGGATAGCGGGCTCGGCCGCGAAACAGCGCTGACCCTCGATGCATTTGCCTGGTTACGGACCAGGTCTGGCCGAGGACCTGGCGACGGTGAACAGCACGAAACAGCAGAGTAGATAGGCCACGTCAGTGCGCCGCGCACAGGCGACGGCATGCGCGGCGTCGTGGCCAAAGTGCGCCTGCCTCTGAAATGATGGGGTTTCGCCTTGGCAAGGTCCCTGAGCTGGACCGTCGATTTTGTCAAAAGATCGTAGACCGCCCGATGGCGGGACGCCATCGCTATCGCGAGCACCAGCCCCCGAAACGCTTAATGATCGATTGCCTTCACCATGCCGACATTGGCGCCGCGGTTATCGACCACACGCATACTGCAGATATATATAGTGGCCAATCGTCCCACCGGTCATGGACACCAACAGTGGCTCGTAGAACGGCCAAGTAGCAGTGACGGTAAATCCCAAAATGCGGGCGACATCGTCCAATGTAAAGAAGGCCGCAACGGCAAGCGCGCCAGCCGGAATGAACATAAAGATGATGGCATCGACGAGCACGCCTTGCACCCGACGCGTGAAGCGTGCGTAAGCGTACGTGTCTAAGACGGTTTGGAAACGATCATCACGTTTGTCATCTATCGAAGTGGCTCAAAAATTTACTTCGATTACACGAGCCGGCTACCGGCGGTTCAAATCGGTCGCGAGTCTATGTCTTGTCCAGCCCGTAGAGCGTGTGCAAAGTGCGTACTGCCAGGTCGGTTTGGGTGGCTTTGATCAGCACCGAGAATTTGATTTCGGACGTTGTTATCGCGAGGATATTGATCTGCTGCTGGGACAAAGCCTTGAATGCCTGTGCAGCGACGCCCGCGTGACT
>Ga0126375_10000066_pt1 | contig 21200 bp, 27 predicted proteins | sample PanSoiMetPlot_14_FD_109577 | JGI IMG/M metagenome (GOLD analysis project Ga0126375, IMG submission 109577) | Tropical forest soil microbial communities from Panama - MetaG Plot_14 | ecosystem: Environmental > Terrestrial > Soil > Tropical forest | place: Panama | collected 2016-02-17 | reverse complement strand
GCGGAGCGGGAGGTGTTAATCCTTCAGCAAAAGCTTCTTCGGATGTTTGTTGTGCTGCAGTTGGTTGCGTAGGCGTAGGCGCAGTTGGTTGCGTAGGTATAACAGGCTGCGTGCCTGGTGGTTCTTCTGGAGGTAATTTACCTTCTTCACGCAAAACTTGATTTACCAACGGCTCAGCATAATACTCTCGAACTATATTCCTAGCTTCATCCAATGTTGTTGCCGCAGCTACACGCTGGCGCATTTCACCAATAGTTTGTGGTAAAGGAGGCCGAGTTTGAGGCGCCGGCCCAGGTGTAACAGTTTGAGCAGATGTAAGTGGCGCAGTAGGCGTTACAGGCGAGGGTGGTGGAGTTACCGATTGTATTGGCGTAGGTGGTGGCGTCGGCGCTTGTGGAATTGTTCTAGCTACAACTTCATCTGCTGGGCCTAATCCACGTTCAGCACGAGCCTGTACCACCATCCTATCTAAATCTGCCGATGGTATAGTAGCTGGAACTCGACTACGAATTGCATTGCTTACTTCTAGTGCTGGTATATTTCCACCTTCAGATAGTCTAATAACGTCGAATAAAACACCATAATTATTTAATATTTGTGAAGCATTATATATTGGCGGAGGTGGCGCAGGTGCAGCAGCAGGCGTAGGTGCAACTGGAGCAGTTGCAGGTGGTACAACAGGTTGAGTTAATGGATTAACAGGCGCTTGCATTCCCTGACCAGTTAGCGGATTAACTTCCTGTGCAGGTTGTGGAAATTCCGGTGAAACTCTAATAGGCTGACTTTGTCCCGTTAGCGGATCGCGTGCATAGCCGGCTCTATCAGATGGATAATTAACACGCTGTTTAGCTGCATCAACTGCTTCGGGGGAAATTTTCTTATTTAATTCGGCGGCTATTTGTGCTGCTTTCTCCATGTCATCTATACGCATTGCATATGTAAGTTCATTTACGTAGCGCGCCGCACTTCTATGCGATACTCTAAGCACTCTATCGGTTAAATATAAAGCCGCTATTTCCATAGCGCCACCAATGGTAGAAGCTAGGCCTGGATAGCCCGCTTGCCGTACTTTATTTTCTACGCCAGCTTGTATGTAATGATAGAGATTTAGCGGGGCGTTTGCAACTTCGCCTATGACCTTTTGGTAGCCAACACGCGGTTGATAAGTAAAATTCTTCTGTAAATATTCAAGCGGAGCAATATCGCTTTCAAGCATCGTTGGATCAACTGTAACTAATCCTTCGCCACGTCCTAACGCATTAGCACCTTCATAAGCTAATCGAGCTATATATTTCGAAGCACTTGCGACGCCACCCGCTGCAGTAGTAGCGAGTCCAGTTAGAGCTTGTAATCCAGGTTCAACACCAGGTATATATCGTGCACCACCTAACGGTTGTCTAGCGCTAGGTAACACGTTTGCTAAACTAAAAAAGTTTGGTGCTTCTGGTTCTGGAATAGAAACATTTTTATTTTGCCCACGAGCATACAGCATAGAATTAACGAGGTCTTCTTCTTGCATTGCATGCGGATCATCTAATATACTAGTACCGGCGTTTAGTTTACCAAATACTACATCTTCTAAACTTGGCACATTCATTATATTGGCCATAAAACCAAACCCTGTTTGTTAGAGGTTCCAACAGTTTATTCTACTATAGCCGAGGCCCGCGCCACGCAAATGGTTGTCGGCGGCTCGTGATCCTTCTAACCCTCCAACAGTTCATTTGGTAGTCGCCCATCGGAATGGGCCTGCTGGTGGCCCAAGCGGGGATCTCGGAAATTAATTTCCAGCGTTTAAATTTTAATCCGCAATTTCCTTCGGAATTGGCTGACGCAGTTCATTGTAGAGAAATTTAATAAACTCACGCCACTCTAATCCCTGCGGATTGTATTGCGGGTTGCGCCAAAGTATAGTTGCTTCTTGTGCGGTCATACGTCGCGTAATACCTGAAGTAATATCAGGTCGAATCGGCAAGGGCACTTTAACATTGTTCGCAGCAGACCAGGGAAGTTTGCCTGGTTTTTGCGGAACATAAACATAATAATCCCGTGAGCGTGAATTATATGTTCTCGCCGGACCAGATATATCCTCATTTTTATTTTTCGTAAGTGTAATGGTAGATTCTGCGTTGCTCGCTTCCATTTCATCTTTCTGCATATCTTCGTAGGTTTGGCGTATTTTAGCCGCGCGTTCTGCTGGCGTTAATTGCCCGCGTGCAGCAATCGCCATTCCAGTCTTCAATAGCTCGACAGCCTGTGGCGTATTCATGTGCATTACTGTACCATCAGGAAATGTAAGCGTATGCTCCATTTTACCTTGCTCTACTTCCTGCTGCACTTTCTCCAGATTAGCTTTCGCGAGATCATACGGCAATGTACCCAATTTTTCAGCTTGCGTAACTTGAAACTCTTGATATTTTGCTAAAGCATTATGGTAACGCGTTGTAGCATCCTGCGCTGCTTTAGCACCAGGGTTAGTTGCATTTAATTTATCCGCTTCAGCCTTCAAATAATCTAGGTGTGCTTTATCCAAACCAGCTGCGTTAATTGCACGTTGGCGATAAAATTCCGCCTGCGCGTCAGTTAGTTCGCCTGTAGCTTCACGTAAATTAATCTCCGACATAGTGTTTGCAGTGCCAACCAAATTAGCTACGTTAGTTTGCCGCAAGCGTTCTATATTCAAGTCTCGATTAGCAACTTCATTTACTTGTGCTGGAGTTAGCCCGGCGACAGGTACGCCACCACCTTCCGTCGGGCCAGCTAAAAAGGGACGAAGTTCCTTAAATCAAACATAGTTTGCGAACGTTGCCGCGGTGTTGGTGCTATAGCCGCTGTATTTGCAGGTAGATTTACACCACCGCCCTGAATAATCTGCGTTTGATCCGTAGGCGCGCGCAGAAAATTAGTCGCTGGTGGTGTAATTGGTTGAAAACCAGGAATATTTGGCGGATTTATAATTGTTGTTGCTTGCGGTGCGGGTGCCGGCGCTACTGCAGCAGGTGGTGGTGCTTGCGGCTCACCAGTTAATAATTCGCGTCCACCTGGGCGAGTTTCTGGTGGTAATTGTCTAGGCGCTTGACCACCAACAGTCATCTCTTCTCCAATTACACCTGTTCTGCTAGGATAAAATCTTCCACCTACCTGATAACCACCTTGCGGATTTGCTTGCGTTGGTCCAACGGGCTGTGGCTGGCGACCTTTAGCCGGCGCTGTTGGCATATCAGTTACAGTTCCTTCACCCGCGACTTGTACATTAGGTTCATTCGCTAAATTTCCCTGAATTGTAAACGAGCGATCATCGTTAGCTTTAACCGAAGTTGGACCCATCTGTCCTTTGGGACCAATTTGGCCCCATTGGCTCAAAATTTGAAACAATCTATTATTGTAATCTTGTTGGCGCCGCGATTGTTCTTGATACGCTCCCTGCGCTGCCTTGGATTGACTATAATTAACTGCACTCCGACCAATCGCTCCGCCCAATCCTCGTGGATCTAACTCCGCACCAACATTGGCTAAAAATTGCCCAATATTCTGCATGTTACCGCCGGCCAAAAATGTCGGAGCGGCGCGAGTTTCACTTACATATGGAAGTACATCTCCAGGTCTATACGTCACACCATTAATTGTTTGTTCTGGCCCACGATATATTTGCGTTCCATATCGCGCATCAACTAAATAATCATCCCTTGGCGAAACACCTGATGGTGGATAAGTTGCTAAAAATTGCCCGGTGTTAGGATCTATTGGCATTTGGAAATTTCCTTCCAGTGGTTAAAATTTGTTTCCGCCTTTCCCACGCTCGGTTACCTCCGAGGGCCGCCCGGCGGAAGCCGCACTCGGTTAACCCCCTACTAACAATCCTCCGACTAAACTTCGCCACCTGTGAGTAACCCTTATGAACAACCCAGGTTCGAAATTTAATTTCCAGCGTTTAAATTTTGTTTAGATAATTTCTTCCACTAATATTTCGCCTCTATCACTTCGACCTTTATATGGCGGAATTTCTATATATAATTGCCACGTATAAACCCCGCTCATACTTAGCACACCATCTTCCACAACATACATAACTACACCATCCGAGCCATCCGTTTCAAAACTTAGCGGTTTAGCAAATGTTGTACTATCTGGGCGTTTAAAATTTACTTGCTTCACCGTAGCTGTACTTAAATTTGCTACGTTTATGTCATCGTATACCTTCCACCGAAGTACTACACCCGTGTCTAATCTACGTAATTCTAGCATGTGCTACTTCCTCTTCTAATTCCACTGGAGTTTTAATGGCGTATTCGGTATTTATGTTGGCCTTAAATTCGGCATCTAAACTCAAATTTGCTTGCATATCTAAAAATACAATAGGTGGTACAAGTGCTTCACCAAAAAGTTCAAAACTTAATATTATGTAACTATTACTTACAACTACATCCGCCTGTTCAACAATACCTGTCCCACGTAACCCAAAATCTAAAGATATAGGCGGTGTAGCTACCGTTACCGGTATGGTAATGTGAACTAAAAATTCTAGCCGAAAGTCAATTTGGATCGGCGCGCCCTCGGCTACAACGTTTGTAGCTAATGCGCTTAAAAATCCGTGTGTAGTTACATATTGCGGCGCGCCAATTCGCCTGATAATTTCTTTAATCAACTTGTTCTAATCCTCTGCGTAGGATTATTGGGATTATCCATCTTAAATATCATTGCATTTGTTGTTCCATCTAATCGCTTTGCATTAATATTTGTTCCTTGAATCACAAATTGACTAAGCGCTGCCCAAAGCATAAATTGCATCTGGTCGCGACTCGGCGCAACTCCATCCGCAGCGTATGCCTCAGCCATTTGGAAATTACCTATCGCGGCTAAATCCGCTGTAGTTAACATACTTGTTGGTGCATCAAAGAACGTGTATCCATCGCCCCACTGAAATTCGGGATCACTCCATACCACTTGTATTTTATCTCCAAGCATTTCAGCTGCGCTTAAACTGACCGTAATACAACCGCTGTTTACTGGTACTTCAATAGGCAGCGTAGCTAAATTGTTTAGTGTTCCTCCATCTATACTTATTTTAAAATCTCCAGCTACAATAGTCGGTGTTTTCTTAATCCGCCCTGGATTAGCTGCATCGAGCAAACTTATCCGAAATGAATATGCCACACCGCGTTGTGGAAGTGCCATAGCTATTCCTTAGCCCATTTCTCTGGTGCTCTAACCCAGCGATAAGTTGGTTGCCAATCATTTCTAAAATATCGCAGAAGTGCATCTCCGGTACTTTTACACAAAGTTACCTTCACCGTCATTCTCTTTGGTCCATCCACTTCCCAAGATGCAGCTTGTGTTACGCAATCTAAATTTCTTTTCCAAAGCTCATCTTGCTCTTGAATTAAAGGTAATTTAGCCGCCTCGACACCTAAATGCCAAGCCTTAATTTCCTTTACAACCGTTGGTACTGCGCCAATAAGTGAGAGAAGTAAAGTCGGATATAATATCATAAGCTGCAGCGTCGTTTTAGGCGTAGGTTTGACCGAATCATCTTTCTCACTCAAGTTACCACCATTATATGCGGCTGCACCGACACAGTTGGTAAAGGTACCTCCGCGCCATTAGCGCGTAATATTTCTAAAACTACCTGCGAAAGTTGACCTTCCACTGCAGTACCGGTTCTTAAAACTTCTAAAACTACTTGCGAAAGCTGTGCGTCAACTACAAATGTAGCTAAAGATTCAATAATATTTTGCGTTACACGCGCTGCAGCAGTTCCAGTTCGTAATACTTCAATAGCTTGCTGAGTTACACGCGCAGCTGGTGTTGTTGTGCTTAAAACTTCAACTACATTTTGTGTAACACGACTAGCCACTACTGATTCTCCACACCAGCTTCGAGTGCATCAATTGCGGTTGTTGTCCACGCAGCTGTGGTGTTTGGATCTTGTGCATAAATTTGCTGATAATATGTGTATGTGCTTGCTAATGTGTACGTGGTACCTCCAGTTACTGTTGTTGCGCCACTCTTCAAAAGCGACTTAATTTGCCGCGTACCTGCGTCATCTTTGCGCGCGCTGATACAATGCTGAATACCGTACACCGTAGGTGAAGTCATGGTCGGCGTATTGGTAAAGTTGTGAGAATCGCGTGCAGCTGCGGTAGATGTAGTAATATAATCAGTGTCATCATTAGGCGCTGTTTCATCTACTAAAGTACTGTGCGTGCTTCCTGTGCTTAATGTCCAGGCGCTGTTTGAGCCATCTCCATTCGGCAGTAATGCGTCTACTCGACAATCGCCCAAGAAATTGTTATGTGGCGCGCTGCCTGTTCCATCAAGTACATACAAGTCGTCAAAATCTGCGGCCTGTGTGGGACCATTTACAATCGCGAGCTCATTAGCAAAAGCATTTGTCGTTTGCTGCGTATCTTGGCCAGTAGCAACGGTAATCCAATCGACGCCATCTACACGAACTACACACGAATTTGCAGCGATACTATCAGCGATAGTCACTTTCCACTCAATATAATAGTAGACATCTATACTCAAGCTAAGCGTCGAAGAACCGCCTGTCAATGCCACCGAACCGGCACGTAAAATGCTTAATGTTCCATTTGTATTTAGCGATAAATCTATCTGAGCAACGCCGGTGTCTCTCAGTCTAATAATAGTGCTTGGCCCAGAAAAGGCACCTTTTGGGCGAAAAGCAAAACCAATAATCCAGGTGGCTTGATTATCAAGCGTTTTGAAGAGACCACCGCCACCTTTCAGTCCAGCAGTTCCACGCCTGCCTGTACCTGCGCTGATTGTATGGCCACCAGCATTTGAGGTCCACTTCTCTGCTAAATCTCCAGTAGCATAATGATCGAAGGAATCCATGAAGCGCAGTGCCATTACACTACCTCCGCGCCAACTTGTGCATTATTAATGCCAGATTCAGTCCAGGCTGTTGAAGTTGCTGGATCAGTTGCGTGAATACTTAGCTGATATAATTGCCCTGTACTTAGCGAAGTATTTGAGCCGAGCGAATCGGATGAACTAGAACGTACTACATTTCGCACTACTCGGCTTCCCGAATCGCCTTTTATTATTGCTAAGCAAGATTGCGCACCATAAATAGTTCCTGTCATAACAGTTAAATCTTGCATACCAAATAACTCACGCTGAGTTGGAGTAATACTACTCACATAATCCGTCGTATTTGGTGCGGTTTCATCTACAAGGGTATAATGCGTACCAGCTGTGCTGGGTGTCCATTGCTGCGTACTGCCCTCAGCATTTGGAAATAATGTATCGACGCGACAATCACCGAGAAAGGTATTGTGCGGAGCGGAGCCAGTCCCGTCACAGATATAGATGTCATCAAAATCCGCATTCCCGAGGCTATTCAGCGTATTAATATTCCCAAAAAGCAACGTAGTTGCAGTCGCATTGCTGGTATTTTGTGTATCTTGCCCTGTTAGATTCAGCCACGTCGTCCCATTGACGCGGATTTCTGCTTGACCAGTGGTATTGTTGATAACCAGTCGCCACTCGATGTAGTAATAGGTGTTCGTCGATAAGGCGTTGGTCGTTGTGCCAATCATCGTGCCGCCACGATTCACACTTAACGTCCCTGCCCCGTTAAAATTCAAACCGCACTGGTCCGTACTGCCATCTTGCCAGAGCAAGATAAGCGTGGTGCTACTTGGAACCGCCGTACAGCGAAACGCACAACCAACAATCCATGTTGACTGCGCGTCAAAAACCTGTCGAATCCAATACTGTGTGCCTGCGCTTCCAGAGGTCCGATACGCATTCGTGCCGCGCCTGCCATTTCCAGGCCCGATGACAATTGGCCCAGCGGTCGCATTCCACTTCTTAGATATGTCCCCAGCAGCGTAGTGGTCAAAGCCGTCCATAAATCGCAGAGCCATTTTACCTAGTCCCCGCAAGAGATATTCCCAAATCAGCTAACGTTGCATCTGCGCTAGCGGGAGCAACTACAGTTAACACATCGCCAACAGCAAATGAAGTTGCACTTGCCATAGTAAAAGTAGCCGTAGTTGCTCCAGCAGCAAAATTTATGCTACCAACATTCGAGCCGTTTTTGCGTAAATCAATTACCTTTGCTCCTGTAGCTGCAATAGCAGCAACTCCGCGTGAATCAGTTAATCCTGATGGGAACGTTACTGCACGTGGAAAAGGATACCTAAGCATAATCTGCGAAGTTGGTAATGTTCCAACCCATGTTAAGCCTAAATCATAAGGCTGAGCGGGTGGAATTAAGTCTGCTGTAATCGAAGGTGTCGCATCATTGTAAGTAAAATTAATTGTCGCGCTGTCTACTAAAATAGTTCCTATTGCGTCTTGAGCTTGTTCATCAGTGTACGAAGTAATACTTGCATTAGCCTTTATTTGACCTGCGGTAGCTCTATCCCAAGTTACCGTTGCTGTATCAGTAAGAACCCTTTCAGCACTTAATGTTGCATCTGCCGTACTTGTTATATATTCCGCACCTAAAGGCGCACCGGTAGTTGGAGTCGAGCCTACAATAGTTAGCGTATTTGCTGTGTCGTCATAATTCAACGTTATATTCGCGCCGGCCTGTAATAGCGCGGCAACTCGGTCATCTATATTTTCATTTACCAGTCCAGGTGTAGGCTGAACAATAATTTGCATAATTTGTTCCAGCGGTTAAAATTTGTTTACACACCACCTGCGAACATAGCTGCCGTTCCTGCAATAGCTAATGTTGTTCCCAATACCTGTTTCCACATAGGTGTAGTTTGTTGCGTTGCTGCGGCAGCACCATTTAAAGCACCAATATACGCCCGCGCATGATCGAATAAACTTAAATCCCAAAGCAAATCTTTCGTATCATATTCCAATTGCCGCGCGTCATTATCTAACTTTGTTGCAAAGTATTCTTTAAACATATTTGTATACACAGTTATTACTTGGACATCCCAATCCAAATGTCTAGCCCACATTCTTTGCGATAAATCCAGCGCTGCAATCCGCAAATTTCCAGCAAATTCATTCACGGCCTTCGTATGCGTATCATAAATGAGTGCCCTACCAATAACAAACGTTGTAGACTGAATTGCATTTATATCGCGCATACCACCTAAGAATTGCGGCAGCACACGTGTATCCAATTCATCCTTTAATAGTGCCGCGTGGGCAGAAACAGTATTTGCAATTTCCGGTCCATGCACCACATCCTCATATACATCTCCCCAAAGCACATGTAAATCCATTCCACCCATGAATTTACCAAACATATCCCAAAGTGAAGGAAAATCTTCAATTCTATAATGCAAAGTTGGGTCGCCTTCAATAACACCAAAGAATCCTCGATCTACATTAATTTTTTCAAATCCCTCTGTATATGGCGATTTATGCCACACTGCATTCAGCGCTTGGGTCATCGTAAATACAACATTTTCTACGTCTATGCCAGATATAGTCCGATGAAGCTTCTCTAAATATGGCGCGTATCTGACTGTAACTTGACTATCACCGCCCATTAGCTTATCCTCGCAACATAATTTCGGCTTCGTTCTTCAGCACCAACTTGCTTAAGTAATTCCGCGGCGCGGGCTACGCTCGTAGTTGCTCGTATATAATCGCATCCATACGCGAGCGCATATTCCTTTAATTTATCCCAATATTCATACACAATTTCATCCGTAACTTTTCTGAAACCATACACCACTTCTATATTTAAATAAGTCTCTTCAGTTAAAGGGTCTTTTCCAATACATGTTATTGCAAATCCATAAGTTTCTCTCGCTTCATTTAACGCTACCCAAAGTTGAAATTTTCCCGCAAGTAAATTTGCTAAAACATTTGGCATAAACTTCGAATTTCCACTAACAATCCTACCCACTTCTTCAACGCCGGCCTGGATTCCTGGCCACACGTCTACCAATTGATCCGGTAGAAGTTGTAGTATCACTTCGTAAATCTCCCGCAAATGCTCCTTGCGCTATCGGCACAAGCGCAGAGCGTGAAAATCGTTGGTCGGTTGTTTTATAATTAATGTTAATATAATCAATAGCAAACTCAGTAAGATAGTAACTACGTATTTTAACTCGAAACTCCTCTCCAGCACACTTAAGAAAGCCCACACCAGAAGGGTTAACAATAACCCACGGAGTAGAAACAAACTGGCTGGATTTGCTAAATCGGTAATCGTATGCCAGAAATAATCTTTGGTCGGTGTCTGTTCCAACATGCACACTCTCCAATGTCTTCTGTCCGCGACGACCTAGATCTATAATATCCGTAGCAAACTCCAGTGGATCTTGTAAAATTTCTCCCGGTGACTGTGTTAGCAGATTTCCTTCGAGATAAGTATACGCGGTTAAATTTCCGTAGCCGCCGCCTAAACCTGCTGCGGTATAAATAAACCCCGCATCTGCATCGCTAATAATTACCCGAGTCAAAAATTCATCATAAAATAGCTGCGGATTCTGCAATGTTCCTAAGTATTCTTGAAAATCAAGAAAATTGAGTTCTCTATCCGTAAGTGACCAAAATTGGTCATTTCGGTCAATAAAATAGTGTACAGCTAACGAGCCGCAAACCGCATTTTTACTTTTAATTCCAATTGGAAGAATATCCCTAAATCCAAATGTATGTCCGCTCGGGATCATTCGCGTTATTCCTGCCGTGCCGTAAATTATAGCATCGTTCTGTAACTGCTTTAGCGCTAAAACATGCCCACGCCAATCCATTGGCCGAAAACCAGCATCATTTACACGATCTAATACAAAGCTCGCCTGGCCTATTTTACTCCATCCAACCCAATTTCGCCGCGCTGATTCAATTACCCACTCACCGCGAAGATCAAAATCAAGATAAATTCCAGTACCTTCGCGTAAATGCGCGCTATAGGGAATATCGCCTCGAAGACGCAAAAGTGTTATTCTAATAGGCGCAGCTATAAATACCGGATTTAAAATCACTCCTCTAATTGTAAAATTTAGCGTAATCCAAGCCGGTGGATCTCTATCGCAATTAAATGTAACATTATTCTGCGGATTAGGCTCGGCCATAATTTCACCAAATCACAGCAATGTTAGCTATGGTAAAGTTACCCGTATCGAATGTCGTTGTAGGCGCGCCGAAATCTATATATCCAATTACCGGATCAGCAACTGGCGCTGTAACTGTATCATCAAATATAATTGCTCCTTGCGCAACTAAATTACCTCCTGTAGCCAACCAACTCGCGTTATTCCAAGTTACACGTTCTTCATTGTTTATATTATCCCGTGTAATAACCACACCAGTCAATGTTTGTCCACCCGCAGTATAACCTGCGCCAGTAGCTAACTCCTGTGCGGTGATGTCGGCGTATACATTATGATTCGCACGATCAAATGTATAGCCACTTGCCATTAAAATTATCTTAAATGCATCGGCAGGAAAACTAATTATCTTCCGACCTATTAAGTCTTTAAACTCGTTGCTAGGGAGCGTAGCCATATTGTTACTTTTCCTCCAGTGATTAAATTTTGTCTCGCTATCTATACTGCGGATCAAGCAAGATTTTATCCTGCTGTTCACTAAACTTCCACCTAGGATCATCTTTTCCAAAAAATGATTCTTCATTCGATGCAAAATGATCTATCGGCGATTGCACGAGTTCCCATTCCGCACCAAGTGTCTGCGATACAGGCAAAACAATTCTCGACGCGACAAATATATTATCACGCATATAAACCACGAAATCTCCAGAGTTACGCACGGTTGTATAATCATTTAACTCATAATCTATCGAAGGAACAACAGGAAAATTATTCCATGTCGGCGAAGATATTGTATAATCCGGCGTATTCTCGAGCCTATCTGTATAAAAAGCAGTGGCAGATTTAGTTGCACCATCTGCAACAACAAAATTTGTAGTATCACTAAGATTTCTAGTAGTAAAAGACATTCCGCTATTTATACTGTAAAATAGCCTATTGTGGCAAATTACAAACAGCGTTGCACCATCATACCACATATTAAACTTAGTTGCTCCAGCTGGAGCAGTAATAGAACTTTGTAGCGTCCAAGTTACCACATCAGTCGAACGATAAATTTCTATATTTCCACCCAAATAAAACAGGCCCACAAAGTACGCTGTTCCATCATGGATTATTCTAGCATATTTATATGTACCACTAAACGTCCAAGTATGCCCAATCGAATACGTATTTCCTCTATTCGAAGAATATTGTGCCTGTAAACTCGAACCTGTTTCGACTAAAGCTACCACATATCCCGTGGCATCCACTACTACGATTTTACCTTCGCATACTTGCGCTACACTTGTAACAAGTTCCTTATCATAAATTGTTCCAGTTGGATGGTGCGTAGCTATAATCCTAATTCTATAATTCGAAATACTTCCGTCCAATGCACTTGTCCCACCAAATGCCATTACTGCATCAAAAGCACCATCTATACTGCCACCAGCCAACCACTGCGAAGTGTAAAAGTTAGTCTTAATCCAATAAGGTCCATACCACATCCGTGTGGATATATTGTATCGTAAAGCGATACATGGATGCGGATATCTTATTCCTAATCCATACAACACTACATCTGCACCATTAATATCTAAAGCAAAATCCCAACAACAAACTGGAATATCTAACGTTTCTCCAGCAGAATAATGTACTCCTCTATGCCAATGTCCACAGGGATTATGCTCGCTAATTTGTTCCGGCGTTGGAATAAAAATTTGTATTGCTGCTATACCTACGCCAGTAGCTTCGTAAGCTAATTCGCCTGTATCTAACGTTGGTTTAGCCACCTCTACCGCCACACATTGGTGGTCAGGATTAGCCCAATAATCACCATCAATACCTAACTGTCCCCATAAATCCGAACCCCAAGTAAAACATCTACCTTCAGATGTAATTGCGGCATGTGATGTATTACCAACAGAGAACCAAGTATATGTAGCCATTCCAGGTGCAGGTGACGCAACTAATTCTGGTAAACTTCCCGGTAAGTATGATTCCTCATCACAAAACGTATCATCTCTACTAATAAAATAGTTTGAGTATCCCCACCCCCAAATATTTCCTTGAGTATCCAAACCACCTGCGGTATATTCAAAAGCACTTAAAAATACAAAATGGTGTCCACCTGGAATAAGCGTTAAATTATCAAAATAATAATCCGGTGGCCCAGCAAATTGCAGCGACTCACCTTTCGCATAACAATCACCATTGGAAAGTAACACAAGAACACCAGCGTAAGTTACAACTATCTGTGTAACTACGATACCACTAGGCAGCGTAAGCGGTAAAATAGTCGGAGACGTGAAATTATCAAAACTAAATTCTCCCCAAATATAAATAACATTACTCTCTGTAACTATACCACAGTTATCTGCGGAAGCATGTATAAGTTTAATATCTACATCAGGTAGCGTATTTACAAGAATTGGAGTAAGCGATTTAGAACCTGCAGCATAACTCGGCATACCCCACGAACCACCCCAATAATCTGTTCCCCAAACATAAGCACGTTTATTTGTTCCCAAAGCTAAAATATGCGAATATCCGGTACAGAAATCGAGCCAAGTAAACGCATTTATCTGCTGTGGAATTAATGCAATATCACCACCAGGAATATAATATTTAGGTGGTCCCCAATGTATTGCGTATTGGCCTGTTAGACTCCACCCGCCAATCCCATAATAGCCATCACCCCATGCCCATAAAAATCCATCAGTATCCAACGCAACAAATTGCCGCTCATAAATTTGCGCTTTAATGTAGTTACTTTTATTCCCAACCTGGTACGGATATAACATCATATAGCCACTACCGCTACCATCAAACTGAGCAGCACTCGGGCTAAAATTGGGTGTACTAGGGATTGATACTGGCGTTTGCCCTGTATAAGTATAAGACGAAGTTCCCCACGTAAATACACGCCCAGCATTATCCACGGCTAACTGGTTATCTGTACCGCTACAAGTTGATACAAATCGAAACCCCGCAGGTGGGTCTGGTGGACAAACACCATTATTTAGCATGGTCCACATCGGGTATATCCTTAGAATTAAATAACATATCCATACCGGTTAGCCAAACACGATCAATGCTGGCTTGAATTTCACTTCGCATTTCCGGATTTAGCTCATGAATAAATTTTTGGTTTGCTAAACAATTTAATATATGTTCAAAGAATTCTCGCTCTATTTGCATAATTATTCCCCAGTAAAATTAGAGCCAACAACCTCGCCAGGCGAACCCACAATTAGCTGCCCATTTAAATTCAAAATACACGTCCCTGGAGGTATTTCGCAGTCTAAATATTCTAAAAAATTACCGCTTTGAGGATCACGATAAACAAGAATACGACCATTGCAACAAAGCACGTAATCACCAAAATCTGCGACAGTCCAAGTACAACCAGCAGGAGCATTCGAAAAAATAAATTCGGTTCCAAACGAGCGAAGCTCATATATATTTGTTTGAGTAAATACCAATACGAACTTACGTAGCACAAAAACTTGCGGAAAAGGGAAATTGCATTGCTCCGGCAATCCAAATCCGTTATACAAAATCGGCAAGGATTGCAGAACACCGTCTTCCGGTATACACCCCTTTGCGACATACAAAAATTCCTCGTTGCGCGAATTATTTATAGAAGTACGCAATCCTCGCGCTAAACCTTGCTTAAACACCACCGAATATTCTCTCATAATTCACCCAACACTTTATCGAGTTGCTGCACGCCCATTCGCGGCGCTGAGCTTACACGATTCTGTTGAGACAGTAATTGCTTCACTTGCGGCACCGCGAGCTCCATTATCTCAGAGATAGGTTTCCCTGGATATTTCGCTTCAAGCTGTTCAATTACTGTCCCAACAACCGCCTTGTGGGGAACTAAATCTTTATTTTTCTCGTAAAATTGATTTACCAGTCCTTTCATGGTTGAAACATTGTTAATTAAGTGCGAAATTACGCCCGGAAGAAGCAGCAAAATATGCTCAGTAATTTCGCGCGTAAGTTCAGCACGTTCTTCAGGCGTAATCATCAGTCCATCCCGTGTTTTGTCTTGCGTTTTTGGATAAAATCGGGATTGTGCTCGATTGCATTAAGCAATCGTACCTGCGCTTCAGCATTGGCTTTACTAGTGTGCTTCGCGTGGACTTGATTAGGCGAACGCACCTCGTAATCACCAGACTTTGTCTTACGAATCTTGTAAGGCATAACCTTCTCCAGCGTTTAAATTTTATCGTGGATTACTTGCCCCATTCTTCTTCGCTCGACTTTCCATAAAACTACCACCATCACGCTTATCGGTATTTCCACGCGAAGTCATACTCGGCTCTGCCATGTATTTACCCTTCGCTTCCTTAATACCAGGCTTCGTGCCTTCAGTAACTGGATTATACGTCCGTGTCTCACTCATGATTAACCCTTTATCTGGGTAATATCATTAGAAATTTGGTCAACTAAATCGAATCCCAACGTCAGTAGCTCTGCATTAATTGCGCTTTCCCAATCACTCGCTCCACTTGTATTTCGATAGCTAATTTCAAGTTGACGACAAGCCGCCAAAACTAAAACGAATGGAAATTTCTCACTCCAAATGTTGCTGTCTCCGTCAGCAACAAGTTCAGGCTGATAGAACAAACCTTGCACTTCAATTAACAATTGCTCCGCCGGCGCCGGTGACACTATGATTGAATTAAATCCCCATGGATTTCCATCCGCAGTGTAGGTAACCGCGGGGCCAAATCGTGCAATTGTAGTTGTTCCAATTGTTTCAGGATGCGTATTAATATTCCCAAGCGCATAGAATTTTGGAGTTCCAGTTGATACTTTTGCTGGGTCTTGCACGCACATATGCGCGAGTTGCGGGAAGTCCTTCCTGGATATAGGCCATCTATTTCCGTCAGCGTTAGACAAATACACATACCTTACGCTCCGGCAATTATCTAACATTGCGAACCAACTATTCGCAGGTAAATCGAGATAACTTTTACCTTCTGAAAAAGGCAAATCCATTTGCCTATCTAGCCACTTCTGGCCAGTTTGGATGAGAAAGTTCGCACCATTATCGCGCCAACTTTCGTCATCCGTCACCATATCAAAGCGGCCAGTAAACTGCACAAATTGTTTACGAATCGCTAATAGCGTCATCGCTTGTTCCTATGGATGATCGAGTCCTACGCCATTTAAATACCCAAATTTAATCGGATGATGAAATTCCAGCCCACATTCGGTCAACCATTCCTCTTTTGTACCATCAATTCGCTCATGCGAAGGGCCAACTTCTTCAGTATTCATTTTCATAAACATAGTATCATCGATATATCGATACTTCAGCATATCTGGTTCAAAAATCAACATCGCATTTCGCGTTGTTACATCGTAACTAAACAGTGGATGCGTCCACAGCGAAATTGTTCCAAAAGCTGTTACCCAATTTACTACCTTAATACCATACGATGTTGTTTCAGGAGTAAAATTAAATACATTAGCTCCACCTTTAGCCAGCCTATTTATACCGAGAAGCGCTCCCGAACCAACAAAAGCAATTTTTTCTGAAGAGCCAAATCGAAAAATTAATTCAAACTTTGTATCCAGCCAATCTTCGCCTCCAGCAATCCATGTAGTTGGCGATGTTATAATTGGGTCAACTCGGTAATCTGCAACATTCTGCGGCGCGAATTGTTTAACAGCATATGTCAACCCACCAGTTGTACGCTCCGGTTTACCATTAGTACCTACATTCTCTGTTGGAATACCAAACAAAAACGCTTTCTCCATTTCAATCGAGTGTAGTTCGAGTGATTCACGCTTGGCTTCTTTATACGCATCTTCGGTGCGAAGCGTCGTTTTTCGTGCGGTACGTGTAATATCGAGTGGTGTGCGAAAAATCTGCGTGTAATTCAAAAACTTCACTGGATCGTAAGCAATAGCCGATGGAATACCCGCACCTTCAGAGTTAATATTACCGATAATCAGAATTGTATCCGCAGTTGAGAGGTTAACTGCACCACCATTATCATCAATTTCCAGCAACTTTACTGCGATCTGCGAATTTGCGCCGTTAATTGTAACACCAGTCACTTTTCCATTCACGTCTACATTCAAATTTGTCGAAACGCGCAACAAAACTTGGTGACCAACCCGAAATTCGCCCGCCAGTGCAGCACTAACTTTAGCATACAAGGTTGTACCTGCTGCAGTACCACCGACAGCTAAAGCCGCAGTCATACCTGCATCTGTATAAAGCTCGGTCATTACGCCGCCTTGCGTCGCGAGGTTCTTTGTCCACCAATGGAATTGAGGATCCGTTGTAGTCTCCTCACCCATCTTCGAAAGTAAACCAGTTAAAGGCGCGCGGCCATTTGGATACAAATAAAGTATGCCTTGACGCCAGTTAAGCGGCCTTTCGTCAGTTGCCCAGTTACCAGTTCCGCGCATACCTTGGAATGCCATTAGCGTTTCTCCTTAGAAACAAAATTTAATCACTGGAAGCTAAACAGCGACATTAGAAAACACGAGAAGCCACTGAGTACCATTCGAGAAATACAACACCGCACCACCACTCGGCAAATCATCAGCAGACTCAAATCCCATCGAATCTCCTCGATCTACAATATGCACAGTATTTCCAGAAGTACCAATATTATTGATCGAGTAAAGTGCTCCAGCAGATTCACCAACATAGGGCAACTTTACTTCAACGTATGCCGCCTCTGGATCAACATTTACAACTAAATCTACCGGGATCATTTCATAATCACTAGCGGTAAATGTGGACATATTAAACTCCCGCAATAAGATCGTCAATTTCTTTCGCTACACCAGTTAACGCCGATGTACCGTTCCTCCTATTTCCAGGACTACGCCGCTGAGGTAAATTAGGCCTCTCTTGCGAACCATTATTCGCTGGCGCCGCGACGCTCGGCAAACCTAAAACTTCACGCGTTCTTTTCGCAGCCTCTGCAAAAACTTGATCCAACGTTAATTCTTGGTTTTCTTGCGAAACTTCATTAGCAATAGCACCAACAGTTTTACGCGCATTTAATAAATCCGGATTATCTCGATAAAATCCATCGACTAATTCACGCATAGTCATATGCTGATTTATATGCTCTCGCATCATGTTAGGAGCTTCGCTACTCCAAACATCACGCGACATTCGTATCGATTCTTGCAACCCACGATTATATACACTAAGCAACAGTTTATTTAAATTTTCTCCAGAGCTTAGCACCTCATCTATGTCTAATCCATCGAGAAAGTTATGCGTTTGAGCTTCGAATGGTGAATCACTCGACTGAATTTGTTGGCCTTGATGCGTAGCCGCTGTTAATTGTTCAATTCGATCTAATAATGCACGCTCTCTCGGCGAATAATCTTCATTTGAGATAGCAGGAGAGCTTTGCGGCTGGCTGCGAGATGCACTAGAAGCCGAACCTACATCTGCCGATGAGGATTGCTCTTGTGGCGACTCGACCGCATCACCCTCGCTGCTATCGCCTAATTGACTATCACCACCTTCAAGTAAACTAAAATCGAAATTTTCATCGGCCATGATCTATCTCCATCGCTTCGACTAAAACTTCTGGAAGCCTTAAAAATCTATTCACCGCCTCAGCGTTTCCCTGAAGCTTCCTAATAATATCGGAGTTATTTTCTACCTCAAGCTGGTTTCTAATATCGTCTAACCAACGTGAGACTTCGTAACTTAAATCTTTCCAAATATTTGAGTTAATAAAGTCGCGCATCTCGCGCGCGTTGGAAATAAAATTAACCTCCTGGAATCGCTCCATTCATTGTTACCTCAGAATTAAGCGGCTTTAATTGACCATTAGCCACCGCCTGTTGTACCTGCTGATCTGGCATAGCATTCGCGCTAAGCTGAAAATCATCTACATTCTTCGCACCTAAATTGGTTGCGATGTACTTAAATAACCGGGTAATATCAAACTTTTGCAGGAGGAATGGATTCTGCGAGATTATTTGAAAAAGTTGTATCCATGAATCACTAAAAGCACCACCAGGAATACTACCATCGCGAATAATAACGTCGTAGTCAACCAATATATCAAACGGACTAACCTTAACTCGACCATCTTCCACGTTGAAATTTTGTAATATTTTATCCGGCCATTCTCCCGCTGTTTTAACATAAACATCCTCGCTCATAAATTGCTGCAAATGCATGGCGAACATATAGCCAATATCTTGCATAGCCTGAACGCCAACTACCTTTGCGATTCGTTCAAGTCGATTAATTGCGCCTGCCGCTGTGCCTTGAAACTCCTTTGCTGTAAGTCGTTCTGGTCCTCCACCTCGCAAATTCCCCATAAACGGATTGTCCGTACCCGCAATTTGCCGCATAAAATCAATGACAAAACTAACGTCCGCAACGTTATTTCTAGTAATATCGACGACAGATAACTGCATAGCCGCGTTTTCCACGCCGCGCCCCCACGCTGGACGACGCAATCTAATAATCCCACCAGCTTCGCTGTTTTCGAGGTCTGGAAGATTAAGTAAATACGGGTCCACAATAATAAGATCGTTAATTGCTTTTCGAACATTCGTAACATGGCTATTAAACATCCAATCTACGACAGTTTGCATGCCGGATAAAATTTCCAATCGAGAAAACGCAACTGGAGAATACCCATCAAATTCCGGAGCAGCTACAGCAACTGGAAACATGTCGTGGTTTAAGCCTAATGGTTTCGCTTTAATAATGACTCTATCAGCACCTACCATAAACATCCATTTTTCGGGATAAGTCGAATCACTCAAATCCCATTCTTTAGGAATCAACTTCACCATTATATTTAATAAATCAACAGGCTCCAATAAAGCCGTGTTCGTAAATTGCCGTGTCCAATTATCTCGACGACGGGTCTGAGAACGCGATGTTTCTCCGAAAATAGATGTCGATTTAGTTGACATATCCTTTAAATATCGAACGTTAAATAAGTCTCCGTCAACCTCCTCGTCACATAAAAGATTAACATAAGAGTCCGAATCCATCCATGCTACAAATTCCCCACGTTGGGGTTGGTGTATTGGTACATTCGGATCTGGCAAGTAACAATACGGGTCAATATTGTCAAGGGCATTTCCTTCAAATAACACCACCGACTCTGTGCGTTTGTATTTTCTAGTTTCACGAAAAGTTCCATTCCCATCATAGATACCATCTCGTACACTCTGCACCTTCTTTCCACGTTTAATCATCCATTGTGGCGCCACAATTCCCAGACCATAAGCCGAACAATCACGATAAAAAGTATGCAAGTTTAAAATCACTTTACTTTTATTACATTGAAGATTAATCACTTTCTCCATAAGAGTTGCACCTGCAATATCAGACGGTGATACACCTTCATAGCGGAATAATGGTTCCGGCGTAAATGCAGCAACCAGATACGAAACAAGTGTCTCAAGAATAGCATAGGTATATGGAAAAACAATAGACACAGGCTTACGAGGATCGTCCGCAATAACTTTCTTTTCTTTCTTGTCAATTGATATGTAAGCCTGTAACTTTTTATCCATTTCATGCCATGAACTATAACGCTCCTGGATATTACTTGCGGCATCTTGCGCATAACGAATTAATTTACTTACCGTGTCTTGATGTAATTTAGAACCCGGAGTCCAATCTAAACCTCCTGGGTACTCATAATTCCAAGTCTTATCGGACATAAGATTTCCTCAGCGCCGCACACAATTTACAATATCCATCTGGATACAAATTCTCCGGTTTTCTTTCGTGCCCACGTAAACAAAAAGCTAACTTTGATCTTCCCACGGCAGATTTACGTGAATTTTCTGCACGTGTAATGGCTTGTAAATGTGTAAGATTAACACACTTTCTATTGTTGCATTTATGATCTATAACATATCCCATAGGAATTATTCCAACATAATATTGATAAAGCCACCTGTGGGCTATTACCGCTCGATTTCTAAAATGAAACTTCCCGTAACCATCATGAGTAGAACCAGTCCACTCCCAACATGCATTTTCATCTGCAAAATCTAAAATAAACGAATAAAAGCGCACTAAATCCTTATCCATTTCCAATCTCCTGTTGATTGGCCTGATTTAATTAGTGCAGCAATCTAGTCAGGTTCTAGACTTTCGGGAGCTACCCTAGCTGCACTTTTTAGTTATTAGAGGCAAGAACCTTTTATCGTAGCCCCGCCCACTCCTTCGGAGTGTGCAGT
>Ga0126375_10000065_pt1 | contig 21576 bp, 28 predicted proteins | sample PanSoiMetPlot_14_FD_109577 | JGI IMG/M metagenome (GOLD analysis project Ga0126375, IMG submission 109577) | Tropical forest soil microbial communities from Panama - MetaG Plot_14 | ecosystem: Environmental > Terrestrial > Soil > Tropical forest | place: Panama | collected 2016-02-17 | reverse complement strand
CTTTGGCAATAGCTGCTGGCGGAATTAAGTTAAGAGGGTCAAGAACAAGGTCCGCGGCTAATCCGTAGGCTACGTTTCCCGTATGACGCTTCTTTATTTCATTTTGCAGATAAGCTTCAGCCGCCACAGGATTTTCCGCCTGTAGCCGCTTGTATTTATCGCTATTTTTAGTATGGCGAACTGTATCAGCCTGATTAACATCAATCCAAGAAGTCTTTTGTTTCCAGGTTAAACCTTCTAATAAACCTTTAATAGTACGTTCGGCTAATGGATCCTTATTTTCTTCGGTAACTGGCTCATTAACTGCACTATCGACAGCCTCAGCCACCATATATTGAGGCGTCGAAAGGACATCCAGTAGAGTTTGACCTACACTTTTCGCCTTTCCCCAAAGACCCGTTTTCTTCTTTTGAGGAACCGAAGGACCAGGTTGGCCCATATCGATATGAGCGTTCCGAAGAATCATATTAGCGAAGTCAGAACTACTCAGCGGATTAGGGGCAATTCCTGTGCCGCTAGTATCTAATCCGCTGAGACTCAATGAGAAGTTTTGGGCTTTCCTAATCGCATTGAGTCGCTTAACATACTCTTCAACGTAAGTCATTAACCCTTACCCTGAGAGAAATACTGCAAAGCGATCTGATACATTACATTACGATCTAAACCACGAGCAGCCGCAGAATCAGCAACTAATCTAGCAGCAGCTTCTGGTGTTAGATTCTGGATACCTCCATAGCCTTCCAGTGGAGTAGTGCCCTGATTACCAGGACCCATACCCGGGCGACCACTAAGTTCCATACGTTGATTAATTCCACCCAATAAACCAGAAATATAATCTTGACCTTGACCAGGAGCTAATTGATTAGCGAATAAAGAAGTCTTTTGTAAAGAATTAAGATCAGTTTGTCCATACTTCGATTGTATCTCACGAAGTTGTAGCATTAATTGAAGTTGCTTTAGTTTTGTATCCATTTCAGAAGATGCCATGCCGCGAACATCACCGAGATAATCACGCTGTTGCTGATATCCAAATTGAGCATTAGCAATATCTCGCTGATAACCAGCTTCTGCTAATTTATACATTAAATCATTGATAGAACCCGCACGCTGTGATTGCACATTAGCTAAGTTAGTTCCAGATTGAGTCATATAGTCTTCAAGTTGACGAGCAATATCCGCTTGCTGTTCAGCACCTTCTGCCCGAGTAGCCTCCGCCATACCACGGTCATAATCAGCTGCTGCTAATTGCTGTTGTTCATAAGCTTGCTGGTTGGCAATATTACCTGCCCCAGCCTGCTGTAAAGCAAACTGTTTATCAGCATCTTGTTTAGCAATAGCTTCGTTAACACCTAATGCTTCTGTTCCAAGCCTTTTAGCGGCTGCTCTTTGGGCGGCAGCATCCGCTGCATATCCCGCTGCGATACGATTTCGTTCATCTTCATAAAGCTTTTGAGACTGCGCCTGAGAAGTATCATACATACGGTTTGAAGCGGCCAAGTCTTTACCGAAAGACGCAGCCATACCCGCATATTGAGAACCAACAGCCGCCTTATTACTAGCAGCACGACCCTGGGTAGCTTTTTGCTGAGCATAAATCCCCTGAATAACTGGATTGAACTGAGCGTTTACACTTTGTTCGGCCAATGACTTATATCTATTAGGATCAAATTGAGGAAGTGTAATAGGATTGAACGCAGGAAACTCCCCTCCACCACCTTCTGTTAAACTTTCAATTAGAGCTTGAAGCGGGTCTTTCATTGGCGACGGGGGAGCAGGTGTAGCACTATAATCTTCATGAATTCCATATCCAGGATAATTCATCATAGGATTAAAGTTAGAAGCTTGACCTAATGCAGCAGGAGTAGGAGCAACCGTTTGTGCTCTATTAGGATAAGGAACTGCACCACCCGCACGCATACCAGGATTACGACGTGTCATAGCCCTTTCTATAGGGCCGGGACTACCGCCACCACTTACCTTAGATAATAGATTGGAAAGCCAACCCATTCCACCAATAGGCATTAGAGGTTATACTTTTCTGCTCGACGCCGTAACGCCTCAGCCCTAGCATTCTGCTGCTGAGCCGTCTGTTCTCCTTGATACTTGGTAAGATCGATACCTAATTGCTTAAGGAAATCAAGACGTGCCTTATTTGCATCAGTATATTGATTTCCATATTCCTGATTCAGTTCACCAACATCAGTGTTATAAAGACTAGAATGCAATAATCCACGAGACGCATAATCAGATTCTAGATTCTTAAGAGCTTCACCTTTAGCCAAACCAATATCTCGCAGAGTTCCCTGATAATTCTGAAGGTTACCAGCACTAGCCAATCCTTGTTCAGCTTTGAAATCTGCAAGAGATTTAGCAAACTGCAACATCTGCCGCTGATAAGTAGAGTCTCCTGCTAAGAATGTACCAGCACTTGGAAGAGCAGGCGCAGGCGGAGCTACAGGGCGAATAAGTTTAGAAGTTGAAGAAGGAGCGGCTTTCGGGGCAGAATACGTAGTATGCCTTCTAGTACCGGCATAATTACCGCCTACCCGACGCCTAATAGCTCCTTGACGGCCCTGATTAGAAGTATACCGCCGAGGGGCACTTACCCTTTTCCTCGGAAGAGTCCTCTGGGCTGTTTTCGGAGCACGAGTTGGTCTACCATAATTGGTATAATTAGGAGGACCTTGAAGAACGGGAGAGGAACTAGCACCCCCGCCATCAGATAAATTTACCATTTATACTCCCGGAGGCTTAAGGAATTCCGAAGACATGTACCGCTTTTGCTGCCTAGCTTGCAGTCGCCTTAAGACTGCTTGATTCTTTTGTCGCGTCTTGTACTTCTTATCCCGTTCTTTATAACCTGTTAGATTAGTAAGTGGCCCGATATTAGGGGCCGATGAAACGCCCCGGTATACCCTGCCCCCTGTAGCGTATGGGTTTAAGTCCATAGTAACACCTATGTCAACTGCTTGGAGACCGTTTGCTTAGACCCAATTAATGTAGTCATAGCAAAGAATCTCAACGGGCCTTGCACATTCGTGCCGTTATAAGACATATCTACTTGATAATTAACTTGCCGGAAACGCGTTGTCTTCGGAAACTTGACGAATTTTCGCATAGCCGAATGAGCAGGTGCTGAACTTTGGACTATAAATGGTACATTTAACGGCTGGCCCCAAGTGTTTCCCGACACTTGACCCCACGTATAAGTCGAAATTTGGCCCCATGTAACGGAAAAGTTCACAGTAATCGGCTGAACTGTGCCAGTAATTGCTTGAACGCAACTTACATCACAACCCCACCACATGAGTCGTTTATAGCGTTGAGGAATTCCATAATCGTAATTTTTCGTCTTAATTCTGATACTAATCGATTCTGTATTAACGCCGTCAATAATGTCTCGGAAGCAATGAATATCGTTATTAGACGCCTCAGCACTAGGCATAATATAACTAGGTACAGCACCGGCTTCATTCCTAATAGGCACAGCTACAGCCGGACCAATATAACGACTGTTAGAAGCTGTTTCCCATTCAGTCCAGATTTTAGTCTTTAATCCAAAGACATATAGTTTGGCATAATATCTAGCAATTAGCCTATCGCCTAAAGTAGAGAGAAATAGCGGGGTTAGCCAAGGAGACGGTTTAGTGGAATCATAGTAGAAAGGAACTTTTGAATTTAGTTTAGCAAAGTCATAATTAACTACTTCGTACACATTGTTGCGATGGAGCACATAAAGTTGATTTTCATAAGGTACAACGCAATTAATATCAGCACACCCAATAGTGGGATTAACACGACGAACAACAGCATCGGCAGGATCAGAATCATAAGCGAACACATAAGTACTATCTTCTTTAAAAAGCAGAAGATTATCGTTATAAACCTTAACATCTATTAGTTTCTGCCCATCACCTTTATTGATATAAACGGCGATTGGGAAGGTGCTAAAACTAGCAGCAGCCGACCCTTTTAACAGGCTCGCATCTGAACCTGTTTTAAGTGGGCCGGGAGCCACAAACAGTCGCTCCTTTAATACTACTGCCGACCCCCCGCGCGGTAAAGCAGCAATAGATGAGAATGTAAGAGTATCATTAATAGAGCCGCCATCAGCAGCAGAATCAGGAGTAGCAATGATATAGCAGATATTGTCATATTGAACCATACAAGTAGCTTTAATCGCAGGAGAAGTAGTACCGCTTACCGAAGACCAAGCACCGCTTTCGTATGCCCAAATTCCAGTACTCGTACATGCCATTAATCGCGTGTGAGCATCAGTAATATAATAACCAAGTAGACGGATACTAGAACCAGAACCGGGTGAGGCCAAATCAAAGAATGGGGGTCTCGCAATATAACTTCCATCTAGATCCAATTCTACATTTAGAGCTTGCACTAGTTCAGTATCCTGTAGCGCGGTTGGATCACTTAATAAGTTCAACCCACCCACGAAAGGACCTAACCTAATGGCTTCTGATGGCATCAGCGTTTTCCAATCCCCTATTAACAGCTTTTACAATTAACTCCGCATCTTCTTCTTTATGGGTATGACCAACACATTCGTCATTAGCATCATAAATATTGTGAGATACTCTATTACCTACTCGCCAAGGTAGAGGACTGTTTTCCATTATAAGTCATCCTGTAATATTGTGATCGTATCGTAATACTCACGATCCTTATTGGTTTCTTGTTCCTTTAGCCGATCAACACCATCCTGGAATTGTCCAGCCATTTGCCCAGCAGCATCCCAATCTTCATCCGTTTGATATGCCCGCTGCAAACAATACTTTACAATTTCAGGGTGATACTCAAGAGATAAAGGCACAGTATCGGAGGTACTAGCAATATCAGCAGGACGCTGTAAATAAAGAAGCTTAATACCATTAGTATAAGAAGTATTAGGCTTAGGATAGAGAGTAAACTGGTTAGCCCAGCGCGTATACATCCAAGGAGTACCACGTTGGTCTTGATTCGGATCACTCGAATTGACGTACTCATTAAACTCCGTATGCTTCATATACTTTAATTTTAAGTTGTTATAGTACATGGCTTCCATAGAAAGCATATCGGTAGGGAAATTATAATCTGATTGATCTATTACAGAATTCATTGTCCCTGTAGCTTGAAGCAGGTTATTTGAAACTGTAATGTATTTAACACCGTCATTAATCCAACGAATAATATCTGTATCGTCAATCTGAACTTTTGCTTCGTCGCCGAACTCACGAAACACCCGGTTCATAACATCTGCGACGATCATGTCGGATAAATCTTTCCATTATGTTTAAACGTACTCTTGTTATTACCTGCTACCGCCCTAACAAAATCCATTCTTTCTTCGGCTTTTTCTTGTCGAATCTTCCTTTGTAGAGCCCAATAAGCTTTTTCATCAGATTCGATTCGAGCTTGCACATCGTGCTTGGTAAGATCAGCCTCATAGATTCGACCTAATACTCGATGATCTAATTCATCATCATTAACAAAGAATAATAAATATTGATACCCATCCTTGTTCGTATGGCGAACAGCATATGGTGCTTCATTACCATTCTTCACACGATTTTCAGGAGGAATCCATACTAAATCCATACTCGGATCATAATCATTAATCAGTTCCGCAATACGAGCATGATTCTCATTAACCCAATGGCCATCTTCTGCGGGTACTAACACTACGGTAATCCTGTCCAATAAGCAAGCTCTCGGTCCGCATTCGTACCTGCTGGAATTGCTTGCAGGTCATAGAATGCTTTTTCTAAATCTGCCATTGATGCAGGTCCAGAAACACCCGTCTGAGTTTGCCAATACTTCCGCTGATGGTCCGTAAGACTGAACTGCGCTACAGGGGTCAAACCACTTAGGCCAGAGTAATAAACGAACTCTAGATCACTAATCGTGCCTAACTTACCAGTTAGACCCTGCAACTTTTGTAGCTGCACATCACTAACGCTCAAAGGAATCACCGGTCCTACTGGTCCGCCACCTAAGGTAACATTCTGTGCTGTAATACCGAGGAAAGCATCAAAGATAAAGATGTTGTGAACTTGACCAAGATCGACCTTATCAGAAGTCAAGTTCAAGAAAGCATCCTGAATAATCAGATCAAGTCCGAATCCCAGAGTAACGTTACCCGAAGAAGTCGGAATTGCAGCATCTTGAATAACTAGCAAGTGATCCTGAGTAACATTAAGCTGGTCAGCAATCATAGCCATAGTGGCGTCTTGAATAGCCAACTGATGCTGTTGAGCTAGAGTTACATTATCAGAAGTAACTCCAATAGTAGCATCCTGCGCCTGTAGCTGATGTTGTTGTGTTAATGCTACGTTATCCGAAGAAGTTCCAATCGTAGCATCTTGTACTGCTAAATTATGTACCTGAGTAAGAGATGGAACTTCACTAGTTACCGGAATAACAGCATCTTGAATTACTAGTTGATGCTGTTGCACCAGTGTAGGACTATCAGAAATCATCGAAATAGTGGCATCCTGAATAGTAAGATTAGTTGATACGTTAACAGTAACATTATCAGAACTTACTGGAATTGTCGCATCTTGAATAACTAATTGGTGCTGTTGAGTTAGTGCCACGTTATCAGAACTAACAGGGACAACCGCATCTTGAATCGTTAGTTGATGTTGCTGAGTAAGTAAAACATTATCGACAGTAAGTGAAATATTAGCATCTTGAATAGCTAGATTATGGACTTGCGCAAGGTCCACATTCTGACTAGTCAATGCTAGTACGGCGTCTTGAATTGTAAGTTGGTGGACCTGAGTAAGTGCTATACTATCTGAAATCATTGCCATTACAGCATCATTAATTGAAAGGAAATGATCTTGTGTGAGAACAACATTGTCAGCATTAACACCGATTACAGCATCTTGAATTGCCAATGTGATAGCAGCCGGAGCCGTAGGAAGAAATATACGTCTTTTCGTATAAATCTTATTCCATCTACGACGGAATACACCAATCACAGAAGCTCTCCGATAGCAATACGGCCAACAATACCACCAATAGAGTCAGCCGGTGTAGTTGCTAACTCTAATACGAAACGAGTACCGGCGTCTAAAACATCCCGCATTTCCGGCGGTTCCATGTAAAGATACGGCACTCGAACCTGCCAAGGAATACGTCCTAGTTCAACGCTAGTTCCACCAGTAAGCTTAGTAGTATTTCCAGTTTCTAACGTAGCAGCAGCGGCCGCATCATTAGGAGCCGTAGGAACAAATGTTCCAGTACCCCCACCAGAACCAGAAGTAGGAGAACCAGTAACTCGCTTAAGAATTAATGTTAATACTTCTTCCTGAGCATCTCCTAACTCTGTAGTCTGACCGATCTCAAAACCTAGCAGAATAAGAGGCTTAGCAGTTCCGGCCAGAAGTTCGAAAATATCAATCTGGGCCGTAAAAGCCGCCGTAATGTTAATCGACGCCTTATAGACCCTGATATTTGTATGCATATCCTACCTCACTAATAGGCCAGAACGACGCCGTCGATATCCTACAGGAACATCAGATACAACCGGAGAACCACCAGTACCAGCAATTTGAACTCCGACAGCACCCCAGAAGTCAGAAGTACAAGCAGCGGTTAAAGTAACACTTGCTGCGCCTGTAGCATCATTAGCAGCAAAGTTACCAGCACCACCATTAGTATTTAGATTAGAAATAATTCGTTGGTTATTACTCGTAGAAGAGAAAGAGTTACCACAACAATAGAATCCAGCTACCATACTATTAGCGTTTGAAGTGATAGCACCTGTAGATGCAGTAGCGGAGCTACCAAAACCAGTTACACTTGTAGGGTTAGTACCATCATGTCCAATATAGGAGAGTGAACCACCCTCCATATCACCAGTACCTGTACTAATAGATACAGTAAAAGTACCGACACTTGGATTCTTTAAATAATATACATCGATATAACCAGCAGAATCATTATTTGATGGAATAGTAGCTACACGAGTCATAGCAACACTGTTAAATGTAACAGTTGCTGATTGGCTACCTAGACCACCAGACCATGCAAAGCCAACTAATAAAAGATTAGCCGAAGCACCTACTACATGCGACCAACTAAGGGTACCAGTACCTGCTAATTTCTGTCCAGCCGAACTAGGACCAACAGCATTAAACGAGGTTACCATTGCAACCTACTAAGTTGGGTCGCCTACTTCGATCTTCCAGTTAGGGAAGTTAACAGTGTTACCAGCAGTTAAGGCTTGAGAAGTACAAGTAGTAACGAAACGGAGAGTAGTATCAGCAACGCGACAAAGAGCAACGTGAGTAGCAGTACCAGAAGCATCAACAGGAACAGCACTCTTCGAAGCAACGGTAATCTTTCTCCCCGTAGTACCGTCAGCTTTTGGATAATCTGTGTCTGCCGTCATAGTTACATCTGCTAGCGCATAAGTAGATGTAGCCTCGGTATAAGTAGTTGGCTGCGCACTACAGGCGACCATAACAGTACTCTGGTCATAGTAATCACCAGGAGTATCTAGGCCAGCATCATTAGACCACTTAGCCATTATGGCGTCTCCGAACTGGTACCGATCGTAGAATCGTCAATCTCTAGATTTACTTCTGTAGGCTGAACTTCTACATCTACATTAACATCCGTGGAGTCAGCCCATCCCACTTGTACGAAATAGAAGCCCAACTTTTCTTCTACATCGTACTCTTTACCTTCCTCATAACGGTCAGTTTCATGGAGGAAGGTTTGATTGGCTGTGATCTTCATAGTTTCTCCTAAATAGAACAGGGCTACAGGGCCACTTTTAATCCCTGTAGCCCTATTCTGAGGGGCAAGCGATTAGCCTTCGGTGATATCCGCTAAAAGACCGTGAGAATTACGACGGTGAGTTCCCATCTCGCAGTAAGAGAACATCCGAGCCTCATAGGCATCGAAGCCAATTACGCGCTGAAGAATATCGCCATCCTCATTCATCCAGGACCAGTCTTCCTCACGATAAAGCTTGATAGACTTCTCGTTGACGAAGTAAATCCGGTTGAAAGGACAGTCAACATCTACGACGATGGGGATATCGCCCTTGTCGGTAGTAAAGGCGAGACCCTTAAAACCACCATCAAATTCGGTAGAATTCACATAACGACGATCAGTCTTAAGAAGATTGAAATAAGCACGACGGACGCCAAGATTAGTAAACCCAACAGTAGTATCCCCACCATTAACGCGAACATCATCTACGACCCTAATCATAAGAGCCTCAGTTAATGCCCGGTTAGTACCACCGTTGGCGTTAACAACAGCCTTCCAAGAAGGCTCGACGACCGGGTCCACGTTATACAAAGAACCGGCGTTGTTAACAATCGAAGCAAGACCCGTAATTTCACGAGCGTTGCTGCCAGTTCGGGTAACAATATCCGTAGCTACCGTAGTACCATCAGCACCGGAATAAGTGACTACACCAGTACCAGTGTTAATAGCGGTAATCGTACGGTTAGAAAGCTTGTTGGTGGTCGTACCCGTAGCATCCCAGACATCGATAATCATACCGACTTCGAGATACTGCGTACTAGATACCGTAAACGTGTTAGAACCGTCAGCAGTAATCGTAGCGCGAGCACCAAGCGTGTTACCATAGAACTGGAAGTTCATGTCTTTAGCGAGGTCTCGCTTAAGACCATTCATTTCCTCATCCATAGCCGATGAGAACGACTGTGGATTCTTTTCTGCCAGCTGCATAGCCTGGCCGGTGATATTAATACCACCGTAGAGGTATTTCAGACCCACACGAGCAGCAGTGGTTTTCTGCTGTCCCGGAGTAGGAAGTGCTTCGTTTTCATTTCGAGCGCCGATACCATGGTTACGTCCGACCCTAAGCGGGAAGGTAACATAACGACCACCAACATCGTTAGTTACGCCTTCCGAAGTCTTTTCGATCCGACGAAAACCTACAACATCGTAGTTTAACTGATCCTGCACGTCCGGCTCGTAAATTTCCTTTAGGAGTGCATTCACAGTAGATAGAGTCGCACCCATTTAAGGCTCCCCATTTATCCCTGTTGGTTAGCTCGTTGCAAAATATCTGCAACTAGCTTACGCCTATCCGGACCACTTAATCCCCGGACCGAAGTAACTTGGGAAGGAACGCCGCCCCCGCCCCCGGAAATAATTGGTGCTTTGCTTCCCGGGCTACGGTAATTAGTGATAATGTTTTGATTGTACTGCTTCCACGCTTCTACAGCTTTGTTCACGTCTAGACCATGGAAATACATCTGCTGTAAAACGAAGTCTTCGTCGAAGTCTCCATGTGTTTCCCTGGCAGCGGCTAAGTCCGACTCTAATCTCGCGTCTTCCTCAGCTTCCATCATCTGCTGCTGTTGCTGAACCAGCATCTGTGCCATATTCTCAGTCATCTGAGAATAACGCTGGAAACGGGGATCATTACCTAATTCAAAAGGCGGGTTCCCATTATACTCCGGCTCGGCTCCCTCTTGCTGTGGCACTCCGTTTTGGCCCTGCCCAGGAACAAATTGTAAGCCGTAATGCTGAATCATCGTCTCCGCAAACTTCTGCGGGTCCTCTTCCAAAGCATCCATGATTAACAGCGCATTATTAATCTGCTCCGGAAGGACTTCTGCATCCTTAAAAGGCTTATAACCTGCGTACTCTGAGTGTACCTTCTGGATACCAGCCGAGTAGTTCTTATCCCACTGCTGTAAGTGGGGTGTTACCTGCGAGTGAAATTGTTGTGGGATTACTCCCAAAAGATTATTCCATGCAGGATTTGAATTGCCCTCGCCGGATGAATCGGGGGGTGACGGATTTCCAACTACACCCGGCGAGGAAGGATTTTCATTACTTGGCATCGTCATTATTTATCTCCGAGACTGTACCTTACGGCCCTGGTCTATGTCCTTACTACTATGCTACAGGGCGTGTCAACCCTGTGGAGGGGGTGAATTTTCAGATTCTGGCATAGGTTCTGGACCCGGAGGTTTACCTGCCGCCATATCTGGATTAGTTGCTTCTGGTCCGCCCATCGGAGTATTAATATCCGTAGGAGCGGGTTGATTTCTCTGCTGCTCTGCAATGCCAATCATCATTTCGCTGGTTGGCATTCCACCAATATGCGGAGCCGCAATTGCTTCCATATGCTTCTGAACGTGAACCTCAAAAAGAAGTTGCTTATCTGGTTCAAGTTGTTCAAATGCCTGAGATTTACGGAAACGGTTATGAATATCAATATGAACAGCATGATTATCGAATGTATTAACAGGAATAACAGGCTCTGGTAGTAATGGCTTACCAGAAACAGGATCTTGCATTTGACTAGGATCAGGTTGACCCGTCATAGGATCCACCGGAGGTTGGAACATTTGCTGAATTAATTCGGGAGCAACATTCTGCATCTTAAGATTTTCACGTCGAGCTTGTGCTTGATCAATTTGAACTCGCTCGTAAAGCTTTTGAATCCCACCAAGTTCCAGGATTTCCATACCATCTTCGGGCTGAATAAATCCCATCTTCATCCAGTCCGTAATCAGCGCCTGTTTAGCAGCCTTAGAAGTAGGAAGAGCACTCCCAGCCTCTACACGAATATCCGTATTACCTCTAAGATCACTACCTTTAAACATCGCAGAATCCCAGGAACCGTCCACGCCCACAATTTTAACAATACGCGCGACATCCCAATATTCACCGACAAGAGAAAGAGTATGACGAGCTACCTTTTCCATACATGCTTCAATCGAATCAATTTCATTCGAGAGCATAGTATCATCTTGCTCTTGAAGATAGCTAATTGCCGTAGCAGCAGTAACTCCCGAGGGTACTGATCCATTAGAAACCTCGTGTTGGCCAGATAAATCATCGAAATCGGCCTGTAGCTGCTGGATTTCATTAAGAACGTAAGAAGGTAGTGGAGTTAGAGGCATAGGCTGCGGAGGTGTTAAACCTGGCTTATAAGTAATTACTTGCCCCGGCTCTGTAGTAATCTTCTGCACATCTATTGAGCCAGCAGCAGCTAAGAGCTGAGGTTTAGCCATACGATTCTTAGCTTCTACAATTTGACTTCGAGTTCGATTGTATTCTCGTTGAATAGGAACTAAGTCTTCAATTACGGATGACGCATAATACTTACCAGATTCAATGTGTTCCAGCTTAGCAACGCAGTATTCACCGTGCTGATAAGGGAATACGGGATAATACTGAACAACCTGGTCTCCAGTTGTGGTGATAACACCACCTTCTGGAAATTGCTTATTAGCCCCAGGTTTAATAAACATTTCATGAACAAGAACTGAATCATAATCCATGGTGTTTCCACCAATAAGATTGAGAAAGGCGTCACTAAGAATCTCATTAGCACCCTTAACGTTTGGCTTAATCTCTTTACCGCTAAGAGATTTAGGATACCGTAGAGATAACCATTCAGGAGTACGAGTAAATGAATGAATAATAAATGGCTGGTCTTCTATTTCCGAAGTCCTCAAATCCGGAACAAGAATGTGGAAGGGAGTTTCAGCTGAATAAACAATATCTCCCTGCCAAGCCATATCAGGATTAGTTGACTTAACTTCTTTGCTATTATCCCAGAATGTCTTGATATAGCCAGTCCCGCAAACTAGCGTCCACCAAACAGCCTGTTTTTGAATAGATCGAATCTTTTTACCATAATACATTGATTCCCAAATCTGCTCCCCAGCTTGTGCAGCAAATAAATCTGCGTCCTCAGAAGATGCGGGAATCACACTAGCAGAAGGCTTTTGGGCCGTCAATTTAGCTAATTCTTTACGTACGATTTGTCGAGTTCGATTGATAACCATTCTTACACGCCAAGGAGGCGCAGGAGGCACGATTAAACGTGTTCCTACGCCTCGAACAGTCATAGGCACTACATTCTGCCGCCCCATATAGAACGCCATATTAATATACCATTGGCGTTCAAATTGCGAGCGCGCAGATTTCATCCGCGTATAGTTCTCGTTTACAAAGCTCGCAATCCTCGTCTCATCTTTAGCACTTAACTTAATCTGCTCTTCAATCGCGGGTGCCAAAGAGTTTGAGGGCGTCAGCGGCGTCAAAGTCATATGCCTCTTCCCCTAAGCCAACTGCGCCGTATGTATCCATATAGCGCGCTGCTTCATCCAAATCTGACATACTAGCTACAGGGAGATTAGGATTAGAGACCGTCGATTCCAAACTCTGATACGTCATTGGATCTTTGCTCGCCAATAAGTGGTTCTGTCTCGTCACGAGTTCTAATAATTCTTGGTTTGTCCGAGACAGGATTCCCCGATTGTCCCGTTGTTCTTCGATGAAGTTCTTTAACACTAGCAGGATTAAGATGAGGAGAATCACCGTCGTTAATGTAGTCAAACAGGCCAGAATCACGTAGATATTTGATTGCGTCATCTAAGGCTCGTTCCTTTGCATTAAAATTAATAATGCGCTGCCGAGCTACATCTAGCTCATTTTCTAGGATATCAGTTTGTTCTTTGGTAAGACATCCGAGATGATTAGCAATTTCAGTAAAACAGAACGAACAGAAGTAAACTACACCGTACCAGTCAATATCCCACCCGGTATCTACATACTTCCGCCCATCCGGGCTACTTGCACCACATAATGCACAAACACCCGGATTCATAATTGGGGCGTCTAATAGTCTAACTTTAGACGACTCCCGATAGCTAACGTCAGGCATCCGGGCTTGTTAAATCAGCAACAGCAGGTGCAGGTTCGGTAACTTCCTTAGGCTTATCCGCAGAAAGTTTTTCGAGTTCAGCACTAGCTACAGCCGCGTCCACAATAGACTGGTCATTATTCCAGTCAACCTGCTTAGGATCGGGTTCACTAGTTGGCGGAGTGTATTCGTAGGAAGCCACGGGCTCATTCTCCACTTCCACCGTATCTGAAACGTGGGAAAGATTAGTGTCCCGTTCAACGAGTTGACTCTTGGGAACTAATAACGTTCCCGCATAAGGACCAGGGTTATCTAAATCCGGCTCCCGACCTTCTACCTTAGCACGCCATTCTTCTGCCGCTTGTGCTGCCAAATCATCCTGATAAGGTCCACCCGTACGCGGAACTTTACCCTTATTCGCATCGTAAAGATCGACGGTAACAGTACCGTCATCGGGCTTTACAACAGGCTCAGTCATTCTTGTCTCCGTTGTCTAGTTTGTCCATCTCTTGACCTATAATACGACGTATTACTTTGATTACGAATATTCCACACATGATTCCAAGACCTAATCCGAATCCGCCGACACCTACCGCGACAAGAGTTCCGAGAAAGTCTAATTCAGTCACATTACCATTCGCCGCCTAAATATTCATCGGTAGACTCGACAAACCAATCGCCCTGTAGCTGCGTTTTCCTCTGTACGTTCCTATCATACACCGGCTGTCCAGCCCTAACTAAATGAGGTTCTGGCGGTTTCCATTCTTCTTGACCCTTAATAGGTGTCAAGTCCGGCATTAAGGTGAAAAAATAACGTGCAGAGTCACAAGTATGGTCATCTTTCTTATGTGGAACATCAAATGGATTATTCTGACGCTCTGATTTCTTATTCGCCCACGTCTTCCAACGATACTTCTGGTGCTCTTCTAAAGTATGCGGACAGTTATTTGTAATATGCCATCTAGGAGGATGCTCAGGCGCCCATCTTAAATACGAGTTAACTTTATTAATTCCCACGATAACATCATTATTGCCCGGCGTTAGATAAATACCCGCCATAGCATACTCTGTTGTAACACTAGTACCGGTAACAGGATTCCTTTGGCTACAGGCGGGGTCACAAACCCTTATCCCAGGCTCACGGCCTATTGATTTCTCAATTAACTTAACTTGTTCCGCATGTTCTTCAATGACCATTTCTCGCTCGTAATGCTCAGCAAAAGTAATTGCATTGCCGTCAGGATCGACTGCGTGCCATAGCCAAGCAGTAGGATTATTAAAACCGTGGTCCAATGAGGCATAAATTTCCCAATTGTCTGGAATCTTTTCAAGAGGATCAATTACATGAACAGACGGACTAAATGACTTATAGATAACACCGCCACGACGAATGAACTTACCTTTGATTCGAGCGTCCCTATCTTCTTCCGGTAAGCTAAGTAAAAAGGTATCAATTTCCTCACGAGACAGGTAGGGATTCTCATACGTATCAACTTCGATTACACCAATATTCGCTGAGGCGTCTCTTAATCCTTTTGTATAGATTTCGTCGTACATCCACTCCATCCCCAGAATAGGGGTTAGAGTCATCCACCAAGAACCTGCTGTATCTACGAGACGAGCGAGACATTCAATATAAATATCCTGTGGCGGTTCTTCATCAAAATGAACGAAATGGCGAGATGTTCCGGCGAACTTTTCGACATCCTGATCGTAAGACATAAATTCGATAAACGAACCATTTTCAAATGTGACGGTCCTAGTTTGACTTTCATAAGCATCGTACCAGGTACCTCCTTTAAGTGCAGATACAGGGCACCAACGCATAAATTCTGGCAAGATGATCTTTTCAATACCATTCATAAAGTCAACGCCGACAATACGACCTCTGACGCCGCCTTCTGGCATTCTACGATATGGATGAATATTAAGGGCCCACCATAAATCTTCGGCTATTCCGGCGGTAGTTTTCCCGGAACGGTTTCCACCAATATAGAGTCTATTACGAGCCGAGTTAATGTGAAATGCTTCCTGCTTCATATGCGGCCTGTAGCCAAAGATATTAGGCCGCGTGGCTTGAATACGAACCTTTTCCGACAGATCCCTTAACATGCCAGCGAAATCAATTTGTTCTGGACGCGCTTGTTTCTTCATGTAGTGCTATCCGTTGCTCCTAATTTAACTAGAGCCGCAATAACACTAGCTAATGCTGTGTTACCTGATTTGGCTCCGGTAATAGTAGTTCCGGCTAGGACTTTCTTATAAGGCGTCGGATTAGCATGATTATGATCCCCGGCGGCCGATTGATCATGCCGAGGACCTATTGTGTGATGAAGTGCTATTTGAGAAGAGTCTGTATCAGCTTTCTCATGAAAAGCTGTAACTTCCTGAGGACTTACGAAATCCTGTGTTCTTTCGTAGGGAGCTTTATATTGCTTACCGCCTACTTGATATTTAGGATCGTCTTTAGGATCATTGAGGGTCATGAAATGTTACCTAACCAGATAGCTGCCAAATAGACACCCTGGGAAGCAGTTCCTACTACAGCCAGTGAAGCAGTAGAGTTTTGATAAGCTGCTCCGCCTAATGTATCGTTAACCGCCAATACCAAAGGTGATACCATGATTAGAGTGTTGTTAGCAGAGGCATAAGCACCCACTGCGTGAGTTTCGAAGAAGCTACCATTAATATTCAAGTCCAGACGCCGGACGCCTGTAGCGTTAGGTGCAAAAGCTACCTTATTTATAACAAGATAAAGTCCCGCTTTACGGATAGTAATTAAATCAGTGGTAAGATTAACCATTGCCCCTTCGGGACGAGCAGCATATGAATCATAATCGACAGCGTTATAACCTAGAACAGTAACCGTAGCATTGGTGAGAGTTTGATCTGATGTTGCTTTCATTTTTGCAGCAGGACGAAAATCACTATCAATTGCGTCCATATTGTTATTAAGAAGAGAAATTGCAATTAGCTCTGTAGCATCTGGTTTACTTAATAACAAACGGGGAGTAGTTGTAACGCTCATTTCATTAAGCAGCTCCTTAAATTAAGGGAGCCTCAATCTCTCCCTGGACTGTAGTACCAGCTACAGGGCTAATACTACCAGGATTGTCAAGAGCTACCAATAAACTTAAATCCTGGGCAATTGACTTTAATGTTTCAGGATCACGCACATGGCGTGCTATAATCTCGAATACTTTATTGATTATCATTCTCGGGTCCATACTGGCGTCCTTACCAGTATAACGACCTGTGATTTCATAAAGGAATTTGACGCTTCCGAGGTCTCCACGTCTAACATTTTCTACTAGAGCCATATGTGCGTCAGGTACGGCGTCTCCTAGTATTTTCTCGGCCCGAGATGAGTAATAGCGCATGAATGAAGGATTGTTTTTCCATCCCTCCCACTTCATCGGAGAAATGTTCATATCACTTAATTTCTTACGTTCTGATCTAGTATCGAACAAATTTAATACCGTATTTACCGCTAGAACTTGTTCCGGCAATAAGTCACGGCCCTCTATAGTGGGAATTCCGCGTGCTTCGAACGAAGCAACTACTTCTTCATTAAGCAGGAATTCTTGAACCTTAGTGGCCGTCAACCTGAACTTTTCTCTTAATTCTTCGGGCGTCGGAAGACGATTATGAAGGAACCAAGCTTGTTCGCTCCACGCTATCATCCTACGGTGGTTTTCACTTAACATAGTAAACTTCTCTTATCTCCACTTCTGGGTGCATCTTAATCAGGAAAGCTATAAAGCCCTCTAGAACGGGAATTAGTAACTTGTTTGGTTCATCCCATTCTAGTATTACCTTATGAAGCTCTTCCTCATTTGACATAATAGACGCGAGCCCATTCTCCGTCGTCTCGGAATTCAAAATGATCTGTAGGCTCGTACCGAGCAGGATCTAAGTTCTCAATAGGTAATCCGTGGATGTTACCTCGATAGAACCACATGTTATCTAGATCGGGAGGGAGGTTGTACTCGGCTACAGGGGAAGGATGAAATACTATCAACTCGGTTAGTCGGAGGCGTCTAGCTTCTTCATCTCTAAGAGCGATCATCTTAGAGATGTAATGATACTCAGGGAATTTTAGCCAGCTGTAATCTAAGTCTGTCTGCTCGCCCATCGATCCTCCATTCTGTAACTGCGCTTTCTAAATGACCGTAGTTCCAAGCTATATCGTTACATGCGACGATCAATTGCTGGGGGATTCCTCGTTGTTGGTTGAGTTCATAATCTCGGATCGGGTCGGGGTGCAAACAAAGTCCTTTGCAGAAACCCACTTGTGAAAGGTTATTATTATCTCGGTAGTGGACGAGAGGATGTTGGATTCCCCTGTAGCCGTTAAGTGTGACGAACGACGGGTATTTTTCCTTGAAGGAGTCTCGGGTTCTTTGGATGAAGTCATAATAAAGTTCCTTCATAACCTTTGGCGTGGAATCGTAAAGGGTAGCTAGTTCTTCAGTGTAAAGTGGGTTACTGAGTAACCCTTGCTCTAGACGCATCACCATATGTCGTGATATACCTAGATAGTCAGCAACTCTTTGCTGGGTAAATCCCGAACCTCTTCGGAGGGAGGCCCAAGATTGAACGGATTTAGTCATGATTCGAGTGTACCGCTCAATGAAGTCTCTGTCAAGTCTGAAATTAAGGTCAAGTCTGAAATTAAAGTTAAAGAAAGAATCGTGGTATACATGGAGAAGCACATTTACACAGTGCAGCTACAGGGGGAAGAACTAATGGCATTGAGAGCTTATTCTAAGAAGAGAAAGATTAGTGAGGGGGTAGCTATTAAGGAAATGATAGAATTGGCATTAGTTAGGTCGGGAGACTTGCCTAGTTGGTGGTTTACTAGGAAATCTAAGCATTGAGTTATATAAGCAGGGGACTTCGTCCGGTGGAAAAAGCGCGAAAATTTTTGGCAACATGATCGATCGGGCCGTTAGTTACTTTCCTTCATTAGTTAAAGTGTCTTCGTAATCTATTGCCATTACCCTCGGTAAGTGCCGGCGTCACGCAGAGTATATGGCACTATGGTGTCACGGGACATTAAATAACAGCTGGCACTGATATGTCATTCTCCCGTTGTGTACCGCGCTATATCGGCGTAGTCTGTAGATAGCTGGGGGCCAGCCGTGGCCTCCCTTGTCCAGAAAGGGTCATTATCATGACCGATGCTGCCGTGCGTCCGGAAGACGTGACCGAGGATGTTACCGACGAGGTAACCGAGGAGACCGACGAGGAAGAGTCGGACGGTATTCCGGAGGTTTCCACCCTGCCGGAACTGGCTCAGACTATGTATTCCGCGTCTGCGCCGCTGTGGCAAACCATTACCGATCGGCTCACTTACATTACCCGTGGAGAGAATCGCGGGAAGCTGTTAGGTGAGGCCGTGTCGGCATCCGAGGATGCTAAGGTAATGGCGCTAGTTGCGCAGATTGCTAAGGCTAACGAGAATATCCTCGCTTGGCAGAAAGAGGCGGAATCCATCGTCGCGCCGACTCTCGAAATTCCGAGCGAGGATGACGTCAAGGCCGCCGAGGATCTGCTCAAGAAAGATCTCACGCTGTGGAATTCTTACGACACGGTGTTCAAGTCGCAGCTAGCTAACGCTCCGGAACTTCCGGACGATATCTCGCTTGACTTGAACGATTACCACGGTGCATTCCCTCGCCGTCGGGGTACTGCCACTAAGCAGGCGGCCTCGGGAATTCAACGGCCCCGATTTTCCTCGGTCGAATGGGGAGAGGGAGTCAACCCGGAGTCCGTTAACTTTGTCAGGGTGGGTGACGATAAGAATTCCAACCTGACTCATTTCGCGGTCGCGCTCCGGCAGGCAATTCCGGGGATCGATCTAGAGCCGAAGGAAATCCTGCCAGAAATTCTCATGCAGAACAATCTGCAGAAAGATTCCGACTGGCGACTCCTGCCGGATTCCCCGAACCTCGCGAACTTCGTTCGTAAGGGTGATGACGGTAAGGATCACAATGTGTGGGTACGCGTAACTAAGTAGCCATACATAAGCGAGCCCCTTACCTACTTCGGTAGGTAAGGGGTTTTCGCTGCGCGGGTGGAATCTAACTGTCGCATCGCTATTCTGTTTATATATTCCAACACCCGAGCTACAGGGCCAAATCAATATGCATTATCCATTATCTAATGGTGATGTTCCGGATCGTGTTTCCCAAATTGGCCGGGATGGTAGGTGCAGTACTATATACTGCACCATACCTGCACCTTCCATTTCCCGGTGTGTCAGACGTTCCCAGAGCATAACCCCAGGTCAGAGATGTGTTTCCCTACGTTCCGCTAATTCCGACTTTCCCTCGTAATAACAGTCAGACATGCAAAGGAAACACGGGAAAGACGATTTTTTATACGGATAGTGATTGTTACCGCTCCCATGCCTACTGACCGTGTTCCGAGTTGCCTTCCCTCGTCATTGCGCGTAGACTGAGAGGGCCAGATCGGGATTCCGATCACTCTCCGTCAAAAATCTGGAATGTAAAGGAGCATTTACCGTGAGTGAACAGTCCGATTTACTTAGATTGCAATTAATCCCTCTCGAAGATAGAATCTATGAGGTGTTTTCTAACCAGGCTGTATTCAATACTAGTGAAGTTAAAGAGAGATTTCCTGCTGAACGAGCACGTCGGATTTATGATGCACTGGATACCTTAGTCAAACAAGGACGTCTGAAGTTTCGAGGGAAAATCAATCGAGTTAATCATTTCTCCCCTGTAGGAACCAGTATCTTACCTTATTTTCAAGACAGCCAAGGTAATTCTTGGCCTATCTCTGAAATTTTAAATCACATTGACGGAATACTACCTAACTACGAGCATCGTGCTGTTCCTGAGCTAAGTGATATCTATCCTCTTATCGCGCGTCTGTTCTTAATAGCGAGAGAAGACGACATCAAAAAGCGAGCAGCGATGCTGAACGAAACAGTAGCGATGCTTAATGGTTTCAAGAAGGACTTGACTCGACTGCTAGAATTAATTGAAGGCGTTCAAAGACACCCATCAATGAACGGCAGCGATGAGGCGTTCATTACAGTATTTCGATCAAGTGATCCAGCTATGCCTAGTTTGAAAAACCTAACTGATTTCGAGTTATGGTGGAGACGCTACGAGACATATAAAGATCAAGTAAGTAAACTTAAAGAAAGCTTAGCCCAAGGAATTGAGAACAGATGACGTATCAAGAATGGATTGATAAGGCGGAAGAACTTAACGATTCCCTAATGAGCCCTGAGAACTTCGATGCTAATAGATGGGATGAGAAAGTAGCAGACCAACGAGATTACCATTTACAAAGAGGCAAGCTACAACTATTGGAGGATATTCTCGATGAACTCAGAACATTTACAGACACTACTCGCTATGAAAAGACTGAACCCACAGACGGGACAGGAGGAATATGATTACGAAGCACAACAGATTTACCTCAATGAACTAAAGGAAGGAGAGATTAGAGCTAACATTGGAGCCATCGCCGCAATGAATGAACTAGGCGAGAAAATGGTTTGTTGGTCTCGTAACCATGAAGTCTTTATGCATCTCTCCTGTAGCCCGGACGAAGTCCCAGAAGGATTCACTAAAGAAATGATTAGCCAGGAGATGCGGAGCATTAAGTGCATCGGTTGTGGTTTCACATTAGATAGCGAATACGCATGATCTATTGTCGCAGTGAAGGTAGCCCCGCGTCGGGATTCACTAATTACTTCCTGCACGAAAATTGTCTAGAGGAAATCAAAGCATCAATTAACTTCGACCTTCACCCACTATTCGCCATTCCACTATGGCAAGAATACACGGGCACTACATATACTGACCGTTATTGTGGTCAGTGTCTAGATTCCATTGCACCAAAAATCCCCGAGGCGAATGGAAAATAGTCATGCCATT
>Ga0126375_10000064_pt1 | contig 21611 bp, 26 predicted proteins | sample PanSoiMetPlot_14_FD_109577 | JGI IMG/M metagenome (GOLD analysis project Ga0126375, IMG submission 109577) | Tropical forest soil microbial communities from Panama - MetaG Plot_14 | ecosystem: Environmental > Terrestrial > Soil > Tropical forest | place: Panama | collected 2016-02-17 | reverse complement strand
GGCCGAGGATCCATTCGGAATCCAGAAACTTGACAAGATGATTAAGGCCGTCAAGGACGACCTAGAACGACTTCACCTGCCGTATCCCACCCATACGGCGGTCGAAGTTCCCTACGAGCGCGGCGATGACCGAGAAATTGTCTGGATCGGTGTAGCTGTACACCGGAACCTCCGTGACATTTTCGAGGTCAACCGCGCCCGTACGGGAGAGGAACTAGACCCGGCGACAGTCAAGTCTCCAGAACTCAACGAATGGATGCTGATGGCGGGCTACGATGGCACCGACCTCCTCAGTATCAGGATCACTCGCTGGAAATACCCACGCTTCAAGAAGCTCCTCTGGAAGATCTCATTGAACGAGGATGTGCTCTTGGTGCGAGGGGTGAAACCCGGCTGGCGTGCGGCCAGAGAGATCTACGTCAACGATCTCTGGGTGCTACAGCCATGAATCGCGAGAGGAGGGATACATGCGTTGGGAGACCCCAACCGACGAGCCGCAGCCGGGCGAACCCACCCCGGCTGAACCACCGGACAACGGTGGTGATGACACAGAAGGCGGCGAGGGCGACGAAGGCTAGTCGTCTAGCGGGCAGCGCAGCAATGGAGGCACAGTGGGAGCTGCGTTACGACGCTGGGGTAGGCGTCGTGTCTTGTCATCGGCCCAAGGAGGGTTGTGAAGGGTGTCGTCGGGATACTAGCCGCGCTCTGCGTGGCGTTCAATATGGTTGCGTCCGTATCTGCCCATCCGAGGCAGGACTACGTGACGAGAGGGTTGCTGTGCATCCACGGCTACGAAGGAGGCTGGCGAGATGCGGGAGCGCCGTTCTGGGGTGGGTTACAGATGGACTACTCATTCCAGTCGGTGTACGGATACACGTATGTCAAGGTTCACGGCAGACGTGTTCGCATCAATTTCCTCCAGCAATGGGGTACTGCAGATCACTGGCCCATAGGGGCACAGATGGAAGCCGGAAGGAATGGCTACAAGAGTCGCGGTTGGTCACCGTGGCCCAACACCGCCCGAATGTGCGGGTTGTACTAGTCGATAGGAGGGAGCATGGATGTAGTTAGGATGCCGTACTTGGTGGAAGAGGTCGCGGCCGAACTGGACATGAACAAGCGTCATGTCAAGATCGTTCTCGACACCTTCTTCACCATCATCGCTGACGAGCTAGCGGAGGGGAACGAAGTCGCCGTGTCTCCGTATGTCCAGTTCAGGTACCGAATTTCTCCGGCCGTCAAGAAAGGCACGATGGTCTGGAATCCGGGAACTGGCGAGAGGCAGCCGTCAGCAGGGCGTCCGGCCAAGATCAGTATCAGGGCTACGGCCTTGTCGGGTCTGAAGAAGAACGTCCCTGTTGCTGGTACCAAGGCGGGCAAGGCGATCCTTCGCGAGCGACAGGCCGCGAAAGCGGCGAAGGCATAGTCATGCCTGCGATAGTCAAAGGGTTGTGTCAGTGCGGTTGTGGGCAGCCCACGACTATCGTGACATATAACAACAACAGTGATGGATCGGTTAAGGGTCAGCCCAGACGATTCATCAGGTTCCATCATCTCAAGTTCCATCAAAAGGGAGCGGCAAACCCTAGGTGGGAAGGAGATGATGTAAGCTACGGCGGTATACATTCTTGGCTAATGCGGAACATCCCTAAACAGGGAAAATGCTCCGAATGTGGAGCGACTCCAAGGCCGCAAGGGTCAAGAAAATATGGGACCGAATGGCACAATCTATCCGGAAAATATCAAAGAAATACCTCGGACTGGATCGAGTTGTGTAAACGGTGTCATTCCGTAGCAGATCAAAGGAGGGAGCAATGACGTTAATACCTCGCGTACCAGGCGCATACCAGGCATCGCGGCAGTGGGACGATCAGACCGAGACTCCCCTGCTTCGCGACGTGGCGTTCAACCGCCATTCGATGAACGATGGGCACCACGTCTCGCCGTACGACAACGACCGGATCCAAGTGGGCGACGACGGCATTCATGTCAACCTCGTCCAAGGTCTGAACCCTGAGTTCGAAAAGGTCTTGTCGAAGGCAACGAGAGCGACCATCGGGATCGACCTGTATAGCCCGGACAACGACAGTCGTGATTGGGAAGAGATGTTGAAAGGTGGTCTTCAGACGGCTCTCGAAAGTCAAGTGGTCATATTTGAGGTGTCTGGCATATCGAGGGCCTGTACTCACCAGATCGTCCGAACACGTAAGGCGGCATTTCACCAACAATCGATGCGAGCCTCGTTCTACGGAACTGGCCCCGAGCAGCGCTGCCCCGAGTCGATCTGGAACGCACCGGATGAGGTCAGGGATCTCTGGTTCCGAGCGGTCGAAGCCTGCCGGCAGGCCTACATAGCCGCGACCAACGCCGACGTGTCCTACCAGGATGCACGCTACATTCTCCCGGAAGGAACAACGAACTACATCATGATGGAGTTCCCGCTGCGGGAATTCATCGCGGTCTACGCCTACCGGGGCTGCTCACTTTTCCAGTGGGAAATAGTTTCGGTGATGCGCATGGCGAGAGAAATCTTGGTCGGGAAGTATCCATTCTTGGAACCCTATATCAAGATTTCCTGCGAGACGACGCATGGCCCCGAGGAGTACGGCGGGCACAAATGTACATTCCAGGGCTGGGAGAACGTCGAAGGTCAATGCAGTTTCCCCTGGGCCCGCGAAGACAACCGAACCTTCCGGAGCGAACATCATCGAATCGAGCGCAAAGATGCCGGCAAGACCGGCGAGTAGAACGGCCAGACAGATCGTTCGCGACATGCCTGCGATCTGCTGGTCTTGCCACGAGCCCATCGTAAGCAAGCCAGACGTTCATCATCTGAATGGAGATCACGATGATGACCGTCCAGAGAATGTCGTCCCAGTACACCATGCGTGCCACACTCGGATTCACAGGCCATGGAACGGAGAAGCTGTGGCGGCATCGAACCGCCGAAGGGCGGGAACATATACGACTCGGTGCAAGCCGGGGTGTACGTGTAGGAGACACCGTGCCTCCAAAGAAGCATAGGACGAACATCATCGTGACTTCCCTCATGGGCAAATGGTACCAGGCCGAGTGTTCCTGCGGCTGGCTCTCACCCCGCAGCTACGCGGTACGCAGGTACGCCGAACGAGACGCCCGCGAGCACAAGAGGGGCAATCGGTGAATCTAAAAGACGGCGACACGCAAAGAGCGAACCATGAACACACCCGCCGTCTTCAAGATCAGCGGAACGGGAGGATAGTGCCCGATCCGATTCTGGATCGCGAACTGACTCTATACTGGCTCCGGCACTATCCTGCCTACCGCGAGGTTATCAAAGATCGTGTGAGCGCAGCAGCCAAATCAGCCGAGAAACTCTCCCGCCGGATCGATGATCAATACAAGGATGTTGATTACCTCGGTCGCGAGGTCGAAGGATGCGGCTAGGAGCTAGGAGCGTGTAGGATGGCCCCTCATGCCCCGGATAACCCGGAACGGCCCGCTAACGGTCTTACCCCTTGGGAAGAGCTTATACAACAGCGTACAAAGCCGACGGACTATCTCGGCCGCTGGGTCGATACCGGATTACGGCTTTCGAAGGATTTGACCGAGAAATCCATCCGCGAGGGCGAGATCGGCCGGATCCACTCGGCCAAGGTCATAGTTCTGGTCGCCTGGTCGATTCCCCGGCGACTCGGCAGCGATGCGAGCGACGTGGAGCTAGCTTTGGACAAGCGGCGGGCACGCCGCGTAGCTCACGCGCTCGACCAATCGCTCTTGAGCTGGACGAAGAAGCCGCCGAAAGTCAAACCAGACGAGAACGATAGGCGAGCTGGAGCGCAGCTCGACTGGATCGAATTCGTCGGTCATCACGCGCTCGGCGTTCAAGATAGCCTGCGACTAGTAGCCACCTGGTCAATGCGTAATGATCAGGAGGTCTGGGGCCGCTCGGCGGTCGTCCGTCTCAACAACGAGCTGCACTGGGTCTCCTACGCTCTGCGCGATTAGTCCGCAATGCAGGTATAGATTTTCGTCTGCCCGCCTGGATGGTTGATGATGAGGATCCCGGGCGAGTAGCCCGTCAAACATTCAGCAGTACCGGCTGGCCCCGGAGGCCCGGGTGGCCCTTGCGGTCCAGTCGCGCCGGTCGGAACATTCACCGTGACCGTTTGTGTCGGGGCGGGTGCGGCAGCAAAAACGTGCGCCGCGAAAAATCCGGCCGTGGTGGCGAACGCGCCACTCACGCCAATCAAAAGGAATGACCTCCACCTACTCATCTCTCAGAACCCCCGAGTCGGATTGCAACATATCCTCGCGCATCTTGATCCCCTTCAAAAAAGCGTCGATCCGCTCCTGGCAAACCCTCTCACCGCGCTTCGCCTCATAGCGCAGAGCAAGCCAGCCGGTGAGTACGCTGCCGATCCCCGAGAGGAAGGCCGCAGCTGCTGCAAGCGCATCCCCGCTGAGTTCGCCAACAATCAATCACTTGACCTCTTTCTCTGCTGCGGTCGCGATCCGCTCCATGGCGTCTGCGTTCCGCTCCAGAGCTTCGATGATCGCATCGAGTCTTCGAATCAGCAAGTTGAAGGATTCGATGAACCAATTGAGGTTGAGCGTCATGCCCTTAACCAGCGCCGAACCTACCGATGACTTCCCCGAGGATGGCATTCTCGTCCTCAATCCCTAGCTCAGCGATCCGTTGCGGCAGAGCCTTAAGGACTTCGTCATAACCGTGTGTTGTTCTGCCATCATGTTCTCCTTGATCATTCCACCAAAAGAACAGAACGTGATCTCCGCTGATGAGCCTGAAGCCATGCGTGGCGTTCTCGGGTAGATCACTGGCAATCTCGATCTCGAACATGTTCCCTCCTAGACCAGCGCGATGGCGACCATTGCCAGAGACATCGAAAGTGCCTGGGCTGTCCAGTTCGCAATCGTCCCGTTGCCGGCGCTGTAGAGCAACGGTGCATCCTCCAACATGCAGTTAACGTAGTCCACAGACACCGACGAGTTCCGGTTACTTAGAGCACTTCGTGAGCTGCCGGTGATCGTCAAGGTACCACCGTCGGCGTTCCCTGAGATTACCGCTCTCGACAAATAGTAGCCAGTACGCGGAACGACGATGGATACCTGATTAGCATTACCGCCTGCCAGCCACTCAGCGTTGCCGAGCGCGAACCAGGGATAGGTTGCGTTCAAATCGGGCCGGTACATGAAGAGCGCCCCGGTGTTGTAGCCCGGTGCGCCCGTGGCGGCGAACAGCGTAAACATATAGCCGGTGAACAGGCCTGTGGTCGGGAACACCGTCCCATAGGCCGAAGACATAGCCACCGAACCGGCCGCGAGCTTTGGGGCTGTTACCGCACCGTTCGCAAGATCATTAGTACCGATCGCCCCATCGACGATCTTCGCGGACGTGACCGAGTTGTCGAGCGGCGTACGCTGATCAGAGAGCCGCGCGTCCGCCGTGACGACCGCTGTGCCAGCGATCTTCGATGGAGCGATCCCGGCCGCAGCATTCACGTCGGCATCGACAATAGCCCCATCGACGATCTTCGAGCTATCGACCGAGTTCACCGCCATCTTGGCGAGCGTCACGTTACCGTCTACGATCTTGACTGTGGTAACAGATCCATCCGCCGGTGTTCTCTGATCAGAAAGACGCGGATCGGAGTTGATTACCGCCGTGCCTGCGATCTTCGCGGGCGCAATCGTATTGTCCACGATCTTCGTATTGTCCACCGAGTTCGGCAAAGGAGTACGCTGATCAGAGAGTCGCGAATCAGAAGCGATGACGGCGGTGCCCGCAATCTTCGCCGGGGTCAAGGCTCCATCCACAACCTTGGAGTTATCGACCGAGTTCGACGTGGGCACGCGCCAATCCGAGAGACGCGGATCGGAGAGGCCAACGCTGATAGCCGTCCAGATCGTTCCGTTGGAGCGGTAGATCCTGCCGCCCTGATCATCGGACGCGAAGTACAGGTAACCCGCGTTGAGGCTGGTGGCAGCCGGCATAGCTGCGAGTGTCCCGGTCATGGTCGTCGTCGGCGCGAGCGAACGCCAAGTCGTTCCGTCATCGTACCACATCAGAAGCGTATCACTCGCCCACCAGAAGCGACCGCCACCCGTCTGGTGCGCAGCCGCTAGCCGCGCAGCGTCAGTCCCCTGAGTGAAGAGAACATCTACATCAGCGGCCAGAGCGATATTCCCGATGTGGACTGCCATGTCGGCGCGGTCGCTGCGATCCGAATTTGGATACTGGATCGCCCGTCTGGTTGTAGTGAGCATGAGCCTCCTTAGTGCACGTCGTTGTAGGTCTGGAAGGTAGCATAGAGATCCGCATACAGATCACCACGGTTGTAGATCGTTCCGTAGGTTGAAGGCGCTGCGGTACCTACCACCAAGGTCCACTGCAGACCAGCGGGCTTCGCGAACCGATTGACATAGCTCACGAGACTAGTTGTATCGGCTGGAGCCTCTGCCGTTTGAACGGTTACCTGAAAATGATAAGGCCCGGTATCGCGCTCTTGCAAAACAACCGATTTCGTCCCGGTCAAGAAGAGACGTACCGCCGCAATGATCGACTTCGGCGTGCCGCGCTGCCAAGAGATCTTGTCGCGAATCTGCTGGCGCTTCGTCGCCGCATCGATCCCGGTGTAGAAGTGCATTCCGATGAACTGCCCGAGGAAGTCCAGACCCTCATCCTTCGCCCGATCAATGTCGAGGATGATCGACCAACCTGGTTCGCCGTTCGGTCCATCCTCGACCAGATCAGCGGCGGTCTGAAACATCTCCCCCATCGAGTTAACGAAAGTGAGCAAGGGCCAACCAAGTCCAAGGTCTGGCCCTGCCAACGGACTGACCGCGTCATAAATCCGCTGCGTCACATCTTTGACTGGCCAGCCCGTATCGGTCATGGCGTTGCCGTTCCGCTAATCGTACCGGGTTGTGTCAGCGTTCCATGCCCCGGCAGGGTGATATCGGCCGTTCCTAGCGCCTGTCCCTGGATGGCCATCGTCATGCTAATCACCCGATCTACACCCTCGGCCATCGAGAGCTGCTGGATGATCTTCCAGTAATAGACAGTCGAGGTCTCGATCCAGGTGCCTGCCTGCGCTACTGCGTCGGTCACAGTCGGATCCTTGCCCCAGTTCGCCGGATTGAGGTAAGCGTTGACCTTGGCGAGCGCGTTCGCCTGTACGGTTGCCGTCGTGTATCCAACCAAACACTTGACATTGAAGGTGACAGCGATCTGCGTCACGGTCGGATCGAAGGTGGTAACGACGAAGTTGACCTCACGCTGGTTGTCGAGATAGGTCTGTAGATTCGTCTTGATCGTGGCCGAGACCGGGACGCCTGCCGAATCGACCGCAGCCACTCCGACGTAACGCTGATTGTTCAAGGTACCGTCGGCCGGATTGAAACCATCCAGAGCGACGCAGCGACCGACGCCGGCAACATCGAGCGCCGCCAGCGAGTAGTCCGTTCCGAGAACAGGCCTTTGTGAGAGCCGTTGCAGCTTGAGCGCGAGGCGACTGTTATACTCGCTGCTCAACTCGGCGTCTTGTCCGCCGGTTGTGACTCCGGTGAGAGTGACGGAAGCGACGTAGGCGAGCGTATCAATCAAAGTCGCGACGTAGCCCGACCCGCCTAAACCAGCCGTCATTACTCCGGTCTCCATTGAGGAGAGTGTGATGCCGCCCGCCGCCGTTGAAGAGGATCCGGCCGGAATGATGACGTCCGTGACCGTTTGGAAGGCGTGATCCTGGCCCACATCATCGCGGATCGAGACCTGGGTGCCAGCGAAGATCGTGTGACCGAGGGTATCATTCATGACCCAGGTAGAGCCGACCAGCGACGAAGTTGCGTCCATGGGCGGGATCCCGGCCAGCTTCGATCCGAAGTATTTGAAGATCGTGTCCGGTACGTCAGCCGCGATCCCGAGTAGATCGGAGGCTTGTGACGCCGTCACCTGCAGAATCCAAACATCAAGGTTGCCATCATTCTCGACCCACTCGGGAACCTTCGACTTGATAAAGGCGTATGCGTCGTTTAACAGGTCGGACGGATCCGATGTGATCGGATACGAGACATACCCACCAGTGGTGCTCATGCGCCTCCCTTCATACTGATGTCGATGCCAACGTTGATCCGGTCAATCAACTTATCCGCTCGATCAACCCGCTCGCTGACGATAACGAGTGCTCGCGTCTCCTGCTCACTAACGCGAGCCTGAATATCATCCGCACCGATCGGCTGCTTCCGCATAGCGTAGTCCGGTACACCAAAAGCCGGTACCTCATCACGCCAGCCGACATGAGTAGAGAGGATCGCCACGACGCAGTTGGCGATGTCATCGATGGTATCCTGCTCGACGACGTTCGCCCCATCCGAGCCGAGTATGAACGGATAGTTGAAGTGCGGTACGTCTACACTCACGTCGGAACCTTCCGCGCCCGCCGCTGCGCCCGGTTTTCGCCACCACCATTCTCCATCGAGGCGTTAGTGGCCGCGATCTGACTGCGCAGTTCCTCGGTGAAGTTGATGAACTGATCCGTTGTGAAGATCGGGACTGGTTCGCCGACCTTCTCCGAGATCGCTACGCCGTTCTCATCACGCTCCAGGACCACCGGCTGGCAAACCATCTTGAGCAACTCCAACATTGACTTCCTCCTTTACCATGAGTGGATTGATTTCCGGCTTCATTCCGCTCGCCGCACTCAGGCAGTCATAGCTGCCGAAGACGTGTGAAGCAGTCGCTTCACCGTAGACTTCGTGTGAAATGAAGAGCCATCCCATCCGATCATTGGGATCGAGGCCGGGATGACCAGGACAGGTCGGATTGTCACAAGTGATCTTGGTTATCGTTGTTTGTTCAACCGGCATATTCCTCCTTATGTAATTCTGATTGGAGTAACTTCGAACGTACAACCCCCAGGCGCGATGCTCGACGTACCTGCGGACGAATACCCAATGACATCAACGGTACTGACGACTCCAGATAAATTTCCATCCAGCGTCATGATGCAAGCGGAGCTTTGGAACCAGACTCCACGATAGGACGGATCGGATGAGTTCGCGTCAGCCGTTCGCGCGTCCCGTACCAGCTGCGCGTAGATAGACGTGTTACCCGATGAGTTGGTAAAGAAGAAGCTGGCCCGAACCTGCCACTCACCACCTCGGCCGACATTAGCCGTAGCGATCCAGGTCCAACTTCCTGACCAAGCATTATTGCCGCCTTGCACCACCTTGGCCGGAGGCCCACCAATGAAGTGCCAGTAGCCATCCGCACGATAACGAAAATGCCAATCGACTCCGGTGACGATCGCATCGGTCGCTATCCATTCATCCCCGGCGGCAGGCGAGGCGGGAGGCCCGCCGCTGTACGCGGAGATTGTTCGCTTGGGTATGTTTGTCGCGGTGACACTGCCGGTAGTTGAAAGATTCCCGGCATTGTCAATCAGCGTGTTCCAGCCGCCGATGTAGAAGCCAATCCCAGTTCCGTTCACCCCGATGAAACGTGAGCTGCCGCCGTCTACCCAGATCCCGTCGTTACAGAACATTCGTGAGGTCGAAGTCCAAGTGGCAGTTACAGCCATCGCACCGGCACCAGTTCGATAAATCTTTTCATTATACGACGGCCCAAATGCAACAAACCCGTCGGCTCTGGGAATATACACGCCACCAGGATTGTTAACTACGACACCACTGCCACCACTCGTGGACAAGTCACCCGCAATGCTCAAGCCGCCGTTTGCATTCAGAGTCATCAACTGCACCAGGGCCGGAGCGCCAGATGTATTTGGTGCTCTCCAGAAATCTATTTGATCGTGACTCGTACCACCCATTTGTATCAACCACTCAGGCAAACCCGAGCTAGGCGAGCTAACTCCCCATCCACTGTTGTCGCTAGCTCGATAGATGTTGTTACCGAGCCAAGTTACGCGGTTCGCTTCACCGATATAAGCAAACTGCTCACCCATAGCGATACTGACGCTGCTGGTCGGAGTCGTACGAGACAAAACGAAATATCCGACAGCGCCGCGATACAAAAATGTATCGACCGCAGAACCAAACCCAATACCTGCTAAACCAGCTACCTGACCAAGCAGTACCTGCTGCGCTACCCCATAACGAGCATAAATGTCTGCGGCGTCCTGAAAATGAGCATTTGTGCGAAGCGTGTTTGCTGCGATCCGGTACATGTAAGTATCGGTGGCTGATCCCCAGACGATACTAGCTTGTCCATTCGCCTGATCAACTCGGAAGGCTCCATCAGTGGCAAGATTGCCTGCCGCCGACCGATACAGATTCGTGTCGCTTGCTTGTGTTGAACCACCAGGCCCGAAAACAATTGTGCCATCCGCACGAAGTGCCACCCGTGCAATATCAATAGCGTCTGTGCTGAGTCCGGCTCCAATACTGAAATAGGTTCCGGTACTGCGTTGCGCTCTGAAATAACTATCAGTCTGAAGTTGATTAGCTGATGCACGATACAGACTCGTATCTACTCCAGACGCGCCACCAGGTCCGAAATCAAGTTCAGCATTTCCACTGGCGTTCAACCAAAGACGGAACCGCTCGTTTCCCTCGCCAGCGACCAAACCGACGAACATGTACTTCGTGCCGCCTGTGCCGAGGTTCATGCAGCGGAAGGCCGCGCTTCCCGCGCCACTCCACATCGAGGTGAAGATGCTGTCGGTCGCAAGTTCGCTAGCCGCACGACGGTAGAGATAAGTATCTCCCGCAGAACCGAAAACAAGCGCATTCGCCGCACCGCCATTCGCCTGATCCATCCAAATTGCTCCAGCGGTGCCGAGCTTGTTCGCGCCGTAGCGGTAAAAGTTCGTATCGGCACTAGCGTTGCCTGGCCCCCACTGCAAAAGGCCGCTACCAAGCGCCGACCAGCGCAGCGCCACGTCGCCGGATGCAAATGCGCCGATCGCAACCGAACTCGTGCTGGCGGGATGCCCATAAATCGCGCCATCACTTGCAAGTGCGGCTGCTCCCCAGCGGTAGAAATTCGTGTCAATTGCTGTCGATCCGCCTGGCCCCCATTCTTGTTTACCAGAGCCGAATATGCGCCAAGCGGGCTGGGTGTCGCCGACGGCAAGGAAGTTTTGAATGATTCTCGTCGCAGCAGCGACGTAGGTATCGGCCGGCAGGTTACCTTGGATACCTTGTGGGCCTTGCGGGCCTTGCGGGCCTGTTGCGCCGGTCGCGCCGATCGGGCCGGTCGCGCCCGTGTCACCTTTTACACCTTGTGGGCCTTGCGGACCAGTTGCTCCAGTTGCCCCGGTTGCACCGGTATCGCCTTTCACACCCTGTGGACCAGTCGGCCCGGTCGCTCCCGTTGGTCCGGTCGGACCTGGTGGCCCTGCCGGACCAGTCGGCCCTGCCGGACCAGCAGCATCGGCCCATTGCAAGGCACCACTCACGACCTTCGGGTACTTACCCTCGACCAACGGCCAAGGGATCAGCGATTCTGCCAGCCAGCTTGCGGACGGCTGATCATACTGGAAGAGCACGCGCTTCGCACTCGCATTCACGTTCATCGCCGACCAGAGATGATCATCCGGCACTCCGGTCGGCGGGCCATCCGAGTAGAGGCTGGTAGTGATCCCCGGCGTCTTGTAGCCCGGGAACCAGCCGATCACCCAAAGCTCGCGGCGGTTATCGAAGACACAAAGTACCGAATCGTTGACCTTCGGCAGCGACTGGCTATCGCGAGCCTGCCAGCGCGCGTTATCGAAGACCAGATCCGGATTCATGTCAGGAAGAATGACACCGATGCGCGCCGTATAATTGAGCGGCGCTTTGGCAACGACCCCACGCCAGATCTGCGCCTGGGGCTGCCGAGTTTGGAAGGTGTCGAGTTCGAGCTGGCTCATAGCGGTAGGTAGCTCCTTACCGCGATCACAGGACGGTAGTTCCAATCAATCTTCAAGATTCCGTTATCCGATCCGATCTCGATGACTTTCCCTCCATCAACCATGACGGCAACATGACCGGGGATGCTGACCGTTCCGCCGTAGAAGACCAGGTCTCCTGGCGAAGGCTGGAAGACTGGGCCGCCATGCGTCGCGAGAGTACCAGTGTAACCGTTACCGTCATAGTGGCTCCCATTCGGATCTGGACAACCTGCTTCCTTGTAAACCAGGGTGACGAAGGAAGAGCAGTCGATGCCAGCATGCGCCTCGGCGCTCCAAAGTGTATCCGGATAGGGACGGTTCTGTAGATAGTGATAGTGCCACTTCTGCTCGACCGCCAACGCCTTCTCGGCCACCATGACAACCGCCTTACGCGAACCGTCAGTACCAGGTAACCCTCCAAACAGGGCTTGGTCTTGCGAGGCTGCAGCGCTGGGATCGGACGGGTGGCCTCGGGCCCAGGTAGGTAGTTGATCGTTGGATATATTGTCGTCGAGAGGTTCTGGTAGGGTGGGTTGAGGCTTGCTGAGGTTGATGTCGGCATTACTGCTGAAAAGGCTCCTGGCAAAAGTGTTAACGAGCCAACGTCCATCGAGTGGCCCCATCTCCTGCAGAGTAATGATCGAACCCGGAGGGGCCAGCCAAAGACCGACCTGACAGGGAATGTCAACCGTCGCGCCCTTCTTGCCGAGATCGTAGTCGAAACCAATCCCCATCACTCCCTTGGTGCTCTCGGTGATCGTGACAATGGGCTGTGTCTTGTAGAGATCATCATCAGTCAGGTAGTAGAAGACACCACTGATGAAAAAGGCGCGCCAGCCCACCTCATCCGCCAACCGCCTAATACAGGTCCAGTTGTCTTCGCGCTTCCAGACGCCCGAAGCGTCCGTCGTGCCGCGAACGAAATGATAGATGTTGTCAGCCCCGGCCGGAGTCCAGGTCTGCGCCATGTTATTCATATCCGCAGCATTGCCTTCAGCATCGGTCGCCCCACCCTTCCCGGGTGGTACGCCGTAAGCGGTGACGATCTTATTGGCTTCATCAAACCACTGTCCGTAAAGATCAGGATGGCCACTCTGCTGAACGCCCTGGCAAACATCGTTGTAGCTGATGCCGGGGTGATCCTTCTCATACTTGATGCACTTGTTGAGGAACATCCGACTAGAGGTCGCCGGATCATGCCGGTCGGCGTAGCTTCCCCAGCCGGTGTCAATCTGCTGGAAGAGACCGACACTGGTACCGTCGCCGCCCGAGAGGTTGTGGAGCGTCGATTCCTGGATCGCGGTCATGATGGCGCAGACCAGAACCTTACGCTTCGCCTTCATGTTCGTGGCGACGTTCAGGATCGTGTTCGCATTGTTGGTCTGATCCTTAGAGATCGGAACATTCTTCACTGTCACTAAACCAGCCACCTGTCTCGCTGCGCCAGGTTCGCGATGATGGAAGCGATCCGCGATGTCACCATTCACGTTTAGCGAGATCCCGCCCGATCCGGTCGCGCCACCCGTCGCAAGTCCCCAGTTAATCGTGCCCGGTTTATCAGTCGCCTTCTCGATCTGCTGCACCTGGTGCAGATGCGGAATCACAACCGGAATTTTGAACTCTTTGACCTCACGAATCAGATTGAGGATAAACTCGGCCCGCGTCACCTTATCGCGGCTCGCAAACTTGATGCCACCGTGCGCAGCATGAACCTTCGGATACGTTCGCAGAACGGCGATCTCCCGCTGCTCGAATCCCAGTGTCAAGTTATCGCTGCCCGCGTCGCGCGAAACATGAACAAGCCGGAACCAAAGACCGTCGATCTCAATATCAAGGCGCGCGTTCAACGCGCCTGACCGCAGCAGAGATCGGTCATAGTCATTTAGCTCCAGATCGACCGTACTCGCGCCGTCGATGGTTCGGTTGACGTTGACGTCGATCACACGCGCCGTCGAATCAAAGAGCACCTTGCTCTTCAAATAGACATTGAGTTTGTCGAGATCGAGATCATCGCCCATCATCTCCTTCTGGACAGTACGCGGATCCAACTGAGAGAGTTCCAGCTTCTTGACGGCAGTGAGAGCAGTTGCGGTCGGCACTACGGAATCCTCAGTTTCAGCCCAACCTTAAGAGCATTCGGATCGCGAATTCTAGGATTGGCTTTGCGAATGTCCTTCCAGCGGTCGCCGTTCCCGTACATCGACTTAGCGATACTGCGAAGCGTCTCACCCTTACGGTGAACAATGTACTGGTTTGGAAGCGACTTCGTCATCGTGATCTGCAGACGCTCCTCCGCATGGTACTCCAGAAGATGCACGACCGCATCCTGCCGCATGCGGAAGTAAATCCCCTTGTCCGACTTATCCCAGTACACATCTTCGCCCCAGTCGATCCCGGTAATCACCCAGGTAGCTCCAGCAACCGGGACGTTCGGAATCGCGCCGTCCAACGTCACGGTCGGCGGCTGCGACCAATCGTCTCCGAGCGCCATCTTGTTAAGCTGCCGAATCTCGCGCTCGACGGCTCCCTGGTTGTGCCAGTTGTCGAAGAGGATCGGCACGTCCATCTGATACGGCTCGCGACCCGCCCATTGCGTCAGCGAGACCCGGCGCGGGCGCGCGATCTGACTCCAGCCGCCGACCCCGCCGACCATCGTTGGCGGCCCATCCCCGCGCAGCACCTTGACCGCAGCGCCCTCGCTAGAGCGGAAGATGTAGTAATACCTGTTCGGTACCTTGGTCGGCTTGTGAAGAGATTGCTGCCTTCCGCGCGGGTGAACGTCGGTGAAGTCTACTTCGCTCATCGGCGTGCCGCCTTATTTTGTCTATGCTTGGACGTGGATTCCGCGACCTTCTTCCCGTCGATGTTGATGCTGGTATGCACCGTCGAGTTGATCTGACTCTTCTGACCCTTGCCGGCTCTGATTGATCCGACGGCCGGACTCGCTCCGCTGATTGGGATTGCGCCGCCGCCCGAGACCGCGGTGGCGACCGCGAGCGGAGCGCCCAAGGGCGTACCCGCCGCCAGACCCCAATCGCCCGCCGTCTTGATCCCGCTGCCGATAGCCTTCAACCAGCCCGGAACATGGATGCTGGTGATCTTCCCAGCGAACTTCCCGATCCAGTGAATGGCATTCCTGATCCAGCCGACGAGAACCTTCCACCAGTGAATGACCGCCAGAATAGCGAGAACCATCGGTGTAAAGGGAGCAAGCAGGACAACACCGAGCAGCTTCCAGTGATCCTCGATCCAGCGAATTGCAGCCTTGACCAGATCCCAAACCTTCTGGATCCAACCCCAGATCATCTTCCAGTGCTTGACGATGATGAAGGCGAGCGCGACGAAGACACCACCAAACACCAGCAGGATCGCGGCGGCGACGTACCAGTGCTTCCAAAGCCACTTCGCCGTTCGGTTAACGAGGTTGTGGAACCACTTCCACCTGAAGTAAAGGATCACGAGCAGACCGATGATCAGAAGGATCGCGCCAATTACAATCCCAACCGGGTTCTCGAAGAAGAAGGCAAACATCGCGTTGCGAGCGGCGAGGATTGCCGGAATGAGGCGCGTGCGGAAGGCGATCCCGAGCCTGCGCACCGACTTCTCCATCGCAGTCATCTTCTGCGCGCCCTGGAATCCCTTCAAGACGATGGTACCTCGCGTGAAGGCTAGCCAGAGCCGCCGCAGTCTGAGCAACGAAGCCTGCGCGGCAGTGCCCATCAGTTTCATCCATACCCAGATGAGCCTCATGGTCCGCCAGAGCAATCCACCGGTGACCTTCGCTGCCTCCCAAGCCCTGCGAAGGAGGATGAATCCATGACGATCGAGGAACGCCATGATTTGGACCTTATTCATCCAGACGTAGACCACCGTATAGACCGTGATTAACTCCAGGACAGCAATGCGCAGTATTTTGGCCCACCAGGTGTTCGCAGACAAACCCTTTGCCATAAATGCCACAGGCTTCAAGAGCATATCAAGAACGTAGGCAAGCGCCAGGAAGATCGGCAGCATATCCTTGAAGATGGCAAACAGCGACTTTGTGATGGTTGCCAATTCTCCGAAGAGGTCGATCAAGCTCTTCAGCTGCGGGTAGTTCTTCTTTGCGATCCCCAGAACTTGGTCGAGCCGCAGCCGTCCGCCCTGCTTCCGCGAAAGCTGGCCAATTTGCCCGAACATCTTGTTGAGACCAGGCAAGATTCCTCGGCTGGTCTGAGCAAAGATGTTTGCCATCAGCCCACCCATGACCTGGGCGACATTATCGTGCAAAGTCGAAAGCTGCCCCACGAATGTCTTGGCCTGTCGTGCGCTCGCGCCCGCGAACCGCTCCCGCATCCCCGCCATGAGAGCCGGGATGCCGATCTCGGACGGAATCTGAAGCTCACCCGGACGTGAGAGCATGGCGCGCGTGACGCCATACTTCGCTAGCTTCTGGGTGAGAATGTCGATCACTGGAATGCCTTGCTGCTCCAGTTGTAAGAGATCCTGACCGAGCAGGCGGCCAGATGCGCGGATCTGACCGAAGACCGTCACCATGCGCTCGATTTGTTCGCCGCCGCCACCGAAGGCCGCGACCGTATCGCCAATCACTCTGAGATTCTCGTTCGTCTGCTTCAGGGTGAAGCCGAACGCCAGGAAGCGGCGGGCCGCATCGGTCACGTTCGTGAACTCGAACGGCGTTGTCTTTGCCAGGTCGTAGAGGAAGGCCAGCTCATTCTTCGCGGCTCTGGTCGAACCGAGGAACTGCTCCAGGGCAATCTGGTTCGTCTCCATGCTAGCATCGAACTTTACGCCCATGGCTGCCGCCGCCGTCCCGAGGCCTGTCAGCGCGAGTGTGCCGGCATAGGCATAGCGGCGCATCGTGAAGAGGAGCTGGTTCATCAAGAAGCTGCGCTTGCCGCCTTCTTTCAGCTGTTGGTTGTAAGTCTGCACCTGCTTATTGAACGAGCCGACCGCCCTGCCGGCTGCTCCGAAGCCGGAAACAACTTGTGCAACTCCGCTCAGTTGCAGACGAATAACCGCTGGGCCGCTGGCAGCCACTACTTCATCGCCTCAGCGAGCTTGTTGATGGTCTTGATAGCGAGATCCTCGTTGAAGAGCAGCAGCAGTTTCTGATACTCACGCGAGATCGCTAACATCGTTGATCTCCGCTCCGAGTCGCGCTCTTCCAGGAATTTGAATGGATCCATCCCGGCAAGAGCAACCTGGGCTGCTGCCTTGATCTCATCGGGAACCTCTATAGCCCTTCCCCCAGGAACTCCTCGTCCACTTTGAGTCCGGTGTTGCCCATCCAGCGGTTGAGGAGGATCCCGTACTGACCGATGGCGAACTCGTTGTTACCGAAGATCCAGTACAAGGCCGAACGCGCATCCCCATACTCCCCCGGCGACCAGCCGAGGTATTGAGCCAGCTCGTCCCATGACAAGACGTGGCTATTGCCGTTCAGGTCGTTGATGATCTCCTGCGGCTCCTCTTCGCCCTTTTGGATGAAGAAGCCGGTCGTCGAGTTGATGATCGTGTCGAGCAGAATGCGCATGTTCCGCTCACCACGATCACGAGTCTCGCTGAGGATCTTCCTGCCGATCCGCTCGACCTCGGTTCGATCCATGAGGCGATGCTTCGTGACCAAGCCAAACTCCTCGAAGCCAGTGATCGGCAGGAAGACATCTTTGGACTCTGCGATCTCCGCGCGTCGCGCGCGCAGCTGGTCAGCCAGCGATGGCGCGGCCGTTGCCTCGTCGCTCGTCATCTCGTGAATGAGCGGCGTATTCTCTTCCAACTCCATTTTGCTCCCTCCTAGCTCCTACTACGTGCTGGTCGGTGGGCCATCGATGGTCGCGACGATCTCGATCATGCCTGGATCGCTCGTGGACTCCGAGTTGTGTTCCGGAAGCGTCACGGTCTTCAGCGTTCCGGTCCAGACGATGGGACGGCCGTACATGTTCTTGTAACGATCCATCGGCTGCTGCGAGATGATGATCCTCGAAACGCCGACAGCATCGATCAGCTGCTGGATGTTGTCGTGATCACGACCGAGCCGGTAGTTGCGCGTCAGCGTGATCTGGCCGGGAGTGATCCGGCCTCCGAGCGAGTACGGTGGTGCCATGCCGCCTGGATAGTACAGACGCTCCTCGGAATCGACCTCGCCGCCTGTCTTGGTATCCCAGACGCCGTAGTTGATCATGGAGCCTGGGTTGTGCGGGTGTTCGACCGAGAGCGATACCTGCCAGGTGTCCTGGCGGGTTCCTCTGATCTGGGTGCTCATCTACTCACGCCTCCGTTCGGTTTCAGTTATAACTTTCTACCCCTCTGTTATCAGTTACGCTTCGGTAATTGGCTTCTTATAGATCTCAATCTGCACCATCTCGGCGAACTCGCTCATGCGGACGTTCAGAACCGCATGCAGCTCGTGCCGGGAGATGGTCGTCGGAGTGTTGACCTGCGGGCCGGTGTCCACGAAGAAGGCATCCGCCGCCGAAGCGCCGTACAGGTCGCCGTTCTTGTAGTAGACCTGCAGCATACCGGAGAGCGCCCCGTTGAACGCGGAGATCGTCTTGCCGGCCCCATCGATCTTGTCAAAGAGGAATCCCTCCGCGATGTTCTGAGCGTTGGCGGCGATCCCCATGTAGAGGCGGGCGCAGCCGAAGTTGACCCAGTCCGGCTCGACGTTCGGATCCACGAGCGAGCGCCAACCGTAGTTGCGGACGCCGCCGTACAGCTCGCGGATCACATCGATGCAGCCATTGTTGAGCTGCCCGCGCACCGTATCGCTGACCGGCTGCTGCGTGAGATCGACAGCGGTCAGGGACACGCCCGCGTCGCCCGCCGCCGCCGTATCCGCTCCCGCGCCGGTCGAATCGTTGCGAGACAATAGGCCGGCAATCAGCGAGGAGGGCGGAACGGAGCGAGTCGTACCGGAGACGACGCCCGGGGTGATCACCCAAGGCCAGAACATCGCCGCGAACTTCTGACTGCCCGAACGAGCGTTCGTGGCGCTGGTGAGTAGAGTTGCTGTCGTCGGCGTGTCCGGCGCGTCGAGCAGAGCGACCCGCTTGTGCGCACCGGCATGATCGACAAGCTGGGTGTGTCCTACGTCGGTCGTGCGGCCGGGAGCCGAGACCTGACCAGGGCCGAAGTCGGTTGTGATCGAGTTGAGCGAGTTCAGCCATTGGGCGTCGGTGATGTTGTTCCGGTCGTCGTTCCCGCCCGCGAGCGCGGCAGCGGCGACAGGAGCAGGATTGAGCGCCGACGCACCCAAAGCCAAACGGATGTAAGACGAGTTGTTCGCCCAGAGGATCGCTGCGCTCTGACTAAGCAGATCTGGGCTGGTCTCGACCTCGACGTTGCCGGCATCCTGAACGAAGATCACGAACGAACCAGCCGCCGTGCCGGTGCGAACACCGACCTTGAGGTTGTTCGCGCTCGCGCCCGGGCCGAGCGCCGAAGCGGTCAGAGAAACACCAGCGCTGGCGTCAAGCAGAGTCTTGCTCGCGGTGACGGCGGCAGGGCCGACAACACGCGTGACGTAGGCGACCGCGCCACCTTCGCGGAAGTAGACATCGAGCGCATCATAGAGAACGCTGTAGCTGACGCGCGGGCCAAAGATGCGGGTGAAATCCGACATGCTCTGGACGAGCGTCGGAGCGACCGGCCCGGAGTCGGTCGTACCAACCACGAACCAGACGCCGATGTCGGTCGGCGCGCTGCGAGCTGGTGGTGAGCTTCGCAGCGTAACGTTGACACCAGGCCGTACGAGTACGGCGCTCATGTCGTTACCTCCTCAGTTGTAGTTGCCCCGACTGTAGCTGTCTCGACCGCAGCTGCCTCGGCCTGAGCGGCTGCCTGGACGGCAGCAACGTCGAGCAGCCAGCCTATATTGACCATCTCTTGGGCGTGATCGCCGAGATTGCTTGAGTCCAACGTGATGAACTCGCCCGGGCCGAGCGGCTGTCCCTCGTCCATGATGACAGCGTGAGGGCCGATGAAACGATACTCGGTGTTCGTGCTAGGATCTTTCCTTGCGGTTGGAGACATTCATCCTCCCTTACTTGGGTTTCATCTGGACGGTAGTAAATACCGACTCCACGTCGAGCCATTGCGATCCGGGCTGTGTATCCACATTGGGCGGATCTGGATGGGATGGCCCTGCCCACTTCGAGGTAATGTTCGCGACGTGAACTCGGCTGATCACCTGCGCAGCTCTCATCGTGCGCGACTGTTCCATGTCGGGAACATCCTCGTAACTCTCGTCAACTATGTCGGTGCCGTCGAACTCCCAAGTGTCATCGAGAAAACTCTTTTGTGAGAGAATCGCCCGAGCAGCCGCGCCGTAAATCTTGGCAAGGCGCTCAGAGTTATCCTCGGTGTTAGCGGCAGCGATGATCCCAACGCCAATAGACCACCACCCGCTCATGATCCCTTCGGCATCGGTCGTCGGCGGCTCCGACATACCAGGGCAAACAGCTACGACTATTGGGATCTGTTCGTCTGGATAGGTATCGAAGCGCCAACGCTCCACGTAGGTGCGAGGTGGCGGAATCTGACTGGTCTGGTATCCACGCTGGATCTCGATCTCCTTGAGGTAAGTCGGATACCAAGCTCTAAGCGTACTCAAGACCGCCCTTGTCAATATGCTGCCATCGAAGATCGGCGCAAAGATCGTATCGGGCGCGTAGCTGCTCATCAGAACCCCATCGCACTACGTAGATAGTTTTCGCACATCGTCACCCAGCGCTGACGGTCACTTGACAAAATCTTGGTGTAGTCGCGCTTCGGGAGACGACCACTCCCGGTCGTATGCACCACGGCATATGGCAGGTACGAGGAGAGATTGATCGAATTGTTCGTAACCTTCAGGTATTGATCCGGATCACCTCGCTGCGTCATCGAATCATGAAGCGCGCCGGTTGCGATCAGAATCTCGGGCGGATAACCCGCCTTCAACTTCTGCTTCATGCGTTGTGGCGAGAGGGCTGACCAGCGTCCACCACCGCGTCGTCCTTCGCTGGAGAAGTTTAGACCGACCACACTCATCATGTCATCGGCTACATCTTCGAGAACTGGCCGCATATTGCCGGCCGCCATCTGGCCTCGGAAGAGTTGTCGCCTGACCGCCTCGGCACCGAAGATCTGAATATTGAGATACTTGACAGTTGGCACTAGAACGGCCTCCAGCTCATGTTATCGTCTGGCGGAAATGCGTACATCGGCAGCCCGCCCACGCCCGCAAGCGCATCCGTCGGTAATTGTCCGGCTTCCTCGGCGGCAATTGCCTGTGCCAGAATCTTGATCTTCTCGTCGAACAATTCCTTGAGCTGTGGATAGACGGAGCGGTTCTGTGCGACCTCGTTGCCGAAGAACGTCAGCTCTATGTACATTGCCGCCCGCAGAGCAGTGACGTCCTGCGCTTCCTGAATCAGATCCTCCGGGATGTCAGTGCCGATCATCGGCCGCACGTTGTTGACCGCCTTTTCGATAACCTGACGTGCCTGGTCGGAGGTCGGGATAGTGAGATCGTTGAATGTGTTCTGAAGAACGCCATTCGAGTTACGGGTGCGGATCAAGATCACCTCGGCCACATCCGCGATCGTCGGTGTCCATTCGATGGGAATGCCGTTGTAAGTCGGCGCGGTCTCATAGATGTTGTTACTTGCGTCGGCAAAATCAATCCGGTACCAACCGTGCTCAATGGTCGCCAGGTTAGTCGTGAAGGAGCGTGCC